>ERZ791624.706-NODE-706-length-21097-cov-2.959985_pt1 | contig 21097 bp, 12 predicted proteins | sample MGYA00510058_ERZ791624 | MGnify/ENA primary metagenome ERZ791624 (study PRJEB30046, sample SAMN00715158) | human gut metagenome | study: EMG produced TPA metagenomics assembly of the A metagenome-wide association study of gut microbiota in type 2... | reverse complement strand
CGGGCTCGTTTTCTTTTGCCAGCGTTTTCTTTTGGAGAAGCAAAAGAAAATGCTGAAGGGCAGCTGCTGATTCGCAGAAGACTATCAGCCTTATACAGCCTCACGACACATCCAACTGGTCGAGATATTTATATCCGTTTTCCGCGATATGCTCCTTGCGGCCCTGCAGATTATCGCCCAGCAGCAGATCGAAAATCTGCATCGTGCGCTCCATATCCTCGGGCATGACCTTGATGAGGCGGCGCGTGGCAGGGTTCATGGTCGTCATCCACATCATTTCCGGGTCGTTTTCGCCAAGACCCTTCGAACGGTTGATGGAGAGCTTTTTGCCCTCCAGCTTCTTGACGATCTCGGATTTTTCCGCGTCGGTGTATGCAAACCACGTCTTGTCCTTGCACGTGATCTCATACAGGGGCGATTCCGCGATATAGACATAGCCCTCCTGAATGAGCGTCGGGCACAGCCGGTAGATCATGGTCAGGATCAGCGTGCGGATCTGGTAGCCGTCGACGTCGGCGTCGGTGCAGATGATGACCTTGTTCCAGCGCAGATTTTCCAGATCAAACGCGGACAGATCCTTCGTCTTCTTCGTCTGCACCTCCACACCGCAGCCAAGCACGCGGATGAGGTCGGTGATGATGTCGGACTTGAAAATGCGGTCGTAATCAGCCTTCAGGCAGTTCAGAATCTTGCCGCGCACGGGCATGATGCCCTGAAATTCCGCGTCGCGCGAGAGTTTGACCGAGCCGAGCGCGGAATCGCCCTCGACGATATAAATTTCGCGCTTTGACACGTCCTTCGTGCGGCAGTCGACGAATTTCTGCACGCGGTTGGCGATATCAAGATTGCCGGTCAGCTTTTTCTTGATGTTCAGACGCGCCTTTTCCGCCGATTCACGGCTCCGCTTGTTGACCAGCACCTGATCGGCGATGCGGTCGGCCTCCTGTTTGTTTTCGATGAAATAGACGTGCAGCCGGTCGCGGAAAAATTCCGCCATGGCGTCCTGCACGAATTTATTCGTGATAGCCTTTTTCGTCTGGTTTTCATACGAGGTCTGCGTGGAGAAGCAGTTCGTCACCAGCACCAGACAGTCGGCCACGTCCTGAAACGTGATCTTCGATTCGGACTTCGTGTATTTGTTCGTCTGCTTGCAGTAGGCGTCGATGGCGTAGACGAAGGCGTTTTTGACAGCCTTTTCCGGCGCGCCGCCGTGCTCGAGCCACGAGGAATTGTGGTAGTATTCAAGGCGGTTGACGCGGTTCGAGAAGCACAGGGCGGCGGAAATGCGCACCTTGTATTCCGGCTTGTCTTCACGGTCGCGGCCCTTGCGCTCAGCCTCCCAGAACTGCGGCATGGTCAGCGTCTGCTCACCGGCAATTTCGTTGACATAATCCAGAATGCCGTTGGGATAGCAGTAATCCGTCTTGACGAATTTTCCGTTTTCCTGATCGCGGAACGTGAACGTCACGCCCGCGTTGACGACAGCCTGCCGCTTGAGCGTGTCCTCAAAATATTCCTTCGGAATGTTGATGTCGGTGAAGACGGCCAGATCGGGCTTCCAGCGGAAGACGGAGCCGGTGGCCTTGCGGTCGGCCGGCTCCTTTTTCATCTTGCCGACAAGCTCGCCCTTTTCAAAATGCAGCGTGTATTTAAACCCGTCGCGGCGGACGGTCGCGTCAAAATACTCGGACGAATACTGCGTGGCGCAGGAGCCGAGGCCGTTCAGGCCCAGCGAGAATTCATAGTCGCCGCCTGCGTTGTTCTGGTACTTACCGCCTGCGTAAAGCTCGCAGAAGACAAGCTCCCAGTTGTATTTTCCCTCTTTTTCGTTCCAGTCGACCGGACAGCCGCGCCCGAAGTCCTCGACCTCAATGGAATGATCCTCATAGCGCGTCACGAGAATTTGCCGGCCGTAGCCCTCGCGCGCTTCGTCGATGGCGTTGGACAGAATTTCAAAAACGGCGTGCTCACAGCCCTCCAGGCCGTCCGAGCCGAAAATGACCGCCGGCCGCAGCCGGACGCGGTCCGCGCCCTTTAAAGACGAGATGGACTCGTTTCCATAGGCTTTTTGTTCTTTCATGCGGATTCCTCACAATATTTCGTGCTGTAACGGGCATTCCACCCACTATAATTAAATATAGTATACGGTTTTTTTACTCCAAAGTCAAGGTTTGCCGCAAAGCCCGCAGGATATACGGCGGCCTGCCCAGCGTTCGCGGACGGGGAAAATTTTCGTGTTTTTCCGTTTGGTGATTGCAAAGTTTTCGGTTTCGGTTTATGATATATGATGTGAAGTGTAGTACAAAATCGGCAGAAGCTTCTGCCATGCGCTGGACAGGGAAAGATTTATGAAAATTGGATTTGACAATCAGAAGTATTTGAAGCTGCAGTCCGAACGGATCCTGGAGCGCGTCGCGCATTTCGGCGGCAAGCTCTATCTGGAATTCGGCGGCAAGCTTTTTGACGACTATCACGCCTCGCGCGTCCTGCCCGGCTTCCAGCCGGACAGCAAGATGAAGGTGCTGCTGCAGCTCAAGGAGCAGGCGGAGATCGTCATTGCCATCAACGCAGCCCACATTGAAATGAACAAGCGCCGGGGCGATCTCGGCATTACCTACGATCTGGACGTCATGCGCCTGATCGACACCTTCCGTTCCATCGGACTCTATGTCGGCAGCGTCGTCATCACGCAGTACGCGGGCCAGCAGGCCGCCGAGGCGTTCCAGCGCAAGCTGGAGGCGCTGGGCGTGAAGGTCTACCGGCACTATCCCATCGCGGATTATCCTTCGAATATCAATCTCATCGTTTCCAATGAGGGCTACGGCAGAAACGAGTATATCGAAACCAGCCGCCCCATCGTCATTGTCACGGCCCCCGGCCCCGGCTCCGGCAAGATGGCGACCTGCCTCAGCCAGCTCTATCAGGAGCATAAGCGCGGCGTGAACGCGGGCTACGCCAAATATGAGACGTTCCCGATCTGGAACCTGCCGCTCAAGCACCCGGTCAACCTCGCCTACGAGGCCGCGACAGCCGATCTGGCCGACGTCAACATGATCGACCCCTTCCACCTTGAGGCCTACGGCGAAACAACGGTCAATTATAACCGCGACATCGAGATCTTCCCGGTGCTCGAAACGATCTTCCGCTCCATCTTCGGCGAGTGCCCGTACAAAAGCCCGACAGACATGGGCGTCAATATGGCGGGCTTCGCCATCTGCGACGACGAAGCATGCCGCGAAGCGTCGTATCAGGAGATCATCCGGCGTTATTTCGCCTCCGCCTGCGCCGTCAAAAAGGGCGTCGCCATGCCCGAAGAGCTGCGCAAGCAGGAAATGCTCATGAACTCGCTGCATCTGGATGTGTCCATGCGCAGAACCGTCCCCGCCGCGCGGGCCAAGGCTGCCGAGACAGGCGCGCCTGCCGCAGCGATTGAGCTGCCGGACGGGCGGCTCGTCACCGGCAAGACCTCCGGCCTGATGGGCGCGTCGTGCGCCGCGCTTCTGAACGCGATCAAGCTGTCCGCAGGGATCGACGACCGTGTGAACCTCATTTCTCCGATGGTCCTCGCCCCCATCCAGCACCTGAAGATCGAGCATCTGGGCAATTCCAACCCCCGCCTGCACACGGACGAGGTCCTCATCGCGCTGTCCATCAGCGCCGTGACGAATCCGACCGCCGAGCTTGCCATGGAGGCGCTGGCCTCCCTGCGCGGCAGTCAGGTGCATTCGTCCGTCATTCTCTCCTCGGTCGACGAGGGGATGTTTAAGCGCCTCGGCATGAACGTTACGTTCGAGCCGGTCTATCAGTCGCACACGCTCTATCACAAGTGAGGGATCGACGCTATGGAACATTCCCGCAGTAAATTACCCGCCATGCTCGCCGTTCTGTTCTGCATTGCGCTGCTGGCCGGTGTCGGCGTTCTTCTGTGGAAGACGCTCCCGGAAAAGCAGAAGCCCGAGCAGGCCGAGACCATCCAGACGGACGGCGTGTTTTCCAACGAACCGACGACCGTAGAGCCGGAGCGCGAAGCGCCCTACGAGGGCGAGCTTCCCGGCCAGGCCGCCCAGCCGGAGACGCCGGACGAGCAGCCACAGCCGGCTACGGATGATCAGAATGAAACAGACCCGCAGACGCCGGACGCTCCGGAAGCCTCCGCCGCACAGCAGACGGCGCAGGCGCTTCTCGATACCATGACGGACGAGGAAAAAATCTGGCAGCTGTTCTTTGTAACGCCGGAGGCCATCACAAACGTCAACACCGCCACCGTAGCGGGGGAGACGACAAAGAAAGCGCTGGAGCAGTACCCGGTCGGCGGCATCGTGTATTTCGCGAAAAACCTTGAAGACCGCGAACAGACCGTCGCGCTGCTGGAAAACACGCAGTCCTACGCAAAAATTCCGCTCTTCCTCGGCGTTGACGAGGAGGGCGGCACAGTCAGCCGCGTCGGCAGCAACCCGGAAATGGGCGTGCCGTCCGTCGGCGATATGCGTTCGCTCGGCAAGCAGCAGGATCCCGCAGCGGCCTATGCCGCCGGGCAGGACATCGGCGGCAGCCTGCACGCGCTGGGCTTCAATCTGGACTTTGCCCCGGTCGCGGACGTTGCGCAGGGTGCGGACAGCGTCATCGGCAGCCGCTCGTTCGGCTCTGATCCGGAGCTGTGCGCGTCGCTGGCCGGTGTGATCGTCAAGAGCCTGCGCGCCGAGGGCATTGTCTCATGCCTCAAGCACTTCCCCGGCTATGGCAGCGCCACTGTCGACGATCACAACGGCAGTCGATCGTCGAAAAGACCCTCAGTGAGCTGGAAGGCTGTGACCTTGTCCCGTTCCAGTCCATCATCGCCTCGGAGGGGAGCGTCCCGTTCGTTATGGTCTCGCACCTGTCCTACCCGAATGTCACCGGCAGCGATACGCCCGCCGATCTGAGCGCATCCATCGTGACGGATATCCTGCGCGACAAGCTGGACTATCAGAACGTCATCATCACCGACTCGCACTCCATGGCCTCCATCACCGACCATTATTCCGCAGGCGATGCCGCCGTCAAGGCCCTTGCCGCCGGATGCGACATGATCCTCATGCCGTCCGATCTGCAGGCCGCGTTCGACGCCGTCAAGGCCGCCGTCGCCGACGGCACGCTTTCGCAGGCCCGTATTGACGAGAGCGTTCTGTGCATTCTGACCGTCAAGGCGGAATACGGCATCATTTCCTGAGGAACCGATGCTTTCAGTAAATTTCACCGAAAGGATGTGCGCACCATGTCCGCAGCCCCGAACAAAAAGCCCTCCGTTGCGCTGGGCCTGATCCTGATCCTGCTTCTGCTTGCCGCCGTCGTTTTCGGCGGGATGTGGGTCGTGCAGGCGGCGTTCACGCCGCGTATGTCCGACGCAAGGGCTGCCGCCGAGGCGGCTTCTGCCCCTGCCCAGACGCCTGTACAGCAGACAGAGCCTGCCGTACAGGAGCCGGAGCCGCAGGAGCAGCCCGCACAGCAGCCTGCAGAGCAGACAGCAGAGTCCCGCGTGACGCTCATGGCGCTGGGAGACGATCTGATCCACAACTGCGTCTACTGGTCCGCGCAGACGCCGGAGGGCGGCTATGATTTCACGTCGTTCTTCGACGATATCCGCCCCACCGTCCGGCAGTATGATCTGGCCTGCATCAATCAGGAGACGATCCTCGTCAAGGACCGTGAGCTGATCGAAAGCTATCCGGTCTTCGGTTCGCCCATCGAGGTCGCCGACGCGCTGGCCGATACGGGCTTCAACGTCGTGACCTTCGCCAGCAACCACTGCTTTGACAAAAAGGAAACCGGCATCACGGATACGCTGTCCTATTTCCACGAGACATATCCGGAGATCACCACGCTCGGCATCCATGACACGGAGGCTGATGCCGAGGCGATCTCCATCGTCGAGAAAAACGGCATCCGCATCGCCATGCTGAACTTCACTTACGGCCTCAACAACTCCATGCCCGAAAAGCGCTGGATGATCGATATGCTTTCCAGTCAGGAAACGGTCTGCGGCCGCATCGAGCAGGCAAAGCAGGCGGCGGATTTCGTCATCGTCTTCCCGCACTGGGGCACGGAGGACACCTTCAATCCGGACAACGACCAGCTCACCTGGGCGCAGGCAATGGCGGACGCGGGCGCGGATCTCATCATCGGCGGTCACACGCACACGCTCCAGCCGGTCGAGCTGCTTACGGCATCCGACGGCCGCGACGTGCCGGTCTATTACAGTCTCGGAAACTTCCTGTCGCACCAGAAGGAGAAGATGAACCTCCTCGGCGGCATGGCCAGCGTCACCATCGTCAAGGACGCGGACGGAACGCACGTATCGGAATACGACCTCAAGCCGACCATCAACGTCATTCTCCGCAATGAGAACACTGGCTGGTACACCTACCGCCCGATGCTCCTGGACAGCTACGGCACGGAGCTTGCCGCCCAGAACCGCTTCTCCGAATGCACCGTCGACGCCATGTGGGCGCTGTATGAGGATATCACAGGATAAAATGATAGCCCCGGCTTCCGTTCAAAATGGAAGCCGGGGCTTGGCACATCATGCAGGATCAATCCGCGAACAGCGGGGTAGAGAGGTAACGGTCGCCGGTATCGGGGAAGAGGACGACGATGGTCTTGCCCTCATTTTCCGGACGCTTGGCCAGCTCAACTGCTGCGTGGAGCGCCGCGCCGGAGGAAATGCCGACCAGAACGCCCTCTTTTCTGCCGACGAGCCTGCCGTCTGCAAACGCGTCCTCGTTCGAAACGGGGATGATCTCGTCATAGACCTTCGTGTCGAGCACATCGGGGACAAAGCCCGCGCCGATGCCCTGAATCTTGTGCGCGCCTGCCACGCCCTGCGACAGAACCGGGGACGAGGCCGGTTCGACCGCGACGACCTTCACGGACGGAACCTTGCGCTTCAGGTACTGCCCAACGCCGGTGACCGTGCCGCCGGTGCCGACGCCTGCAACGAAGTAATCGACTTTGCCGTCGGTATCTTCGTAAATTTCGGGGCCGGTTGTCTCGATATGGGCCTTCGGGTTCGAGGGATTGACGAACTGGCCCGGCACAAAGCTGTTCGGGATCTCCTTCGCCAGCGCATCCGCCTTGGCGATCGCGCCCTTCATGCCCTTGGCACCCTCCGTCAGCACAAGCTCCGCGCCGTAGGCTTTCATAAGCTGACGGCGCTCAACGGACATCGTCTCAGGCATGACGATGATGATCCGGTAGCCTCTGGCTGCCGCGACGGAGGCGAGGCCGATGCCGGTATTGCCGGAGGTCGGCTCGATGATGACAGAGCCGGGCTTCAGCTGACCCGCAGCCTCCGCGTCGTCGATCATTTTCTTCGCAATGCGGTCCTTGACGGAACCGGCGGGGTTGAAGTATTCAAGTTTGGCCAGGATTCTGGCCTTGAGGTTCAGCTCTTTTTCGATGTGCGTCAGCTCCAGCAGGGGAGTCTTGCCGATCAGCTGGTCAGCGGAAGTATAAATGTTGGACATATTCAAAATCTCCTTTATATTTTATAAAATGAAAGCGTCGATCCGGTTCCTTTGTCACATCCGACATCGAAACACGGCGCACGGAAGCAGATGCAGGATCATATCTGTGCCCTCACTCAAAATGGAACTAAAATAGTATATTGGTAACATCTATCGGATGGCTGTATCCTACCACATATTCCCTAGCTTGTCAATAGGCTTTTAAAATTTTTCTGCGTTGCAGCCGGAACGGATTTATCGTATAATGTAATGAGAAAAACGGGAGGGCTGCGCAATGAATAAATTCTGGGGACATCTGAAAACGATCACACATCACCGGCACCTGGTCATGCGCGGCTGCTTCCGCATGGGCCTGATCTGGCAGGGACTGACGCATGACCTGTCCAAATATTCGCCAACCGAGTTTTTGGCGGGCGTCCGGTACTATCAGGGCGACCGCAGCCCGAACACCGCCGAGCGTGAGGCGAACGGCTATTCTCTTGCCTGGATGCACCACAAGGGCCGCAACCGTCACCATTTTGAATACTGGACGGATCTGAGCCCCAAAACGAGAACGTATGAGCCGGTCGATATGCCGGTCAGATACCTGTGCGAAATGGTCGCTGACCGCATTGCGGCCTGCAAGACATATCAGGGCGCGGCCTATACCGACGCATCCCCGCTGCAGTATCTGGACCGGGCGAACGAATCGCGGCTCGTGCACCCGCAGACCATGAAGCGGTTGCGCTTTCTGCTCACGATGCTCGCCGAACGCGGCGAGAAGGAGACGTTCCGCTTCCTGCGCGGGGTCGTTCTGAAAGGGGAACCGTTCGCCGAGGAACAGCCGACGCCGTAACGCACTGACAGCTTTACCTGGTTTCATACACTAATGTTCTACACAATTTGTGCATTATGACGAAAAACGGACATCGGATTTCAAACATTTGTGAATAGCTGACGACGGTTCTTTGTAGTATAATATAGACATACCATCTGTCCAAGGACAGATAAGATGTAAAGGGAGGATACTATGAAGAAACTGATTGCACTTCTGCTGGCGGCATGCCTGATGCTGGGCCTTATGACCACAGCGTTCGCAGCAGACGAGAAATCCAACGACATTGTGATTCTGTACACCAACGACGTGCACTGCGCCGTTGACGACAACATCGGCTATGCCGGTCTGACTGCTTACAAAAAGGAGATGCAGGCCGCGTATAACTACGTTGCGCTCGTTGATTGCGGCGACTCCGTGCAGGGCGACGTCATCGGCACGCTGTCCAAGGGTGAATATCTGGTCGATATTATGAATGAAGTCGGCTATGATTTTGCTGCCTTCGGCAACCACGAATTTGACTACACCCTGCCGCAGCTTCAGAAGCTGATTAACAAGGCCAAGTATCAGTATCTTTGCTGCAACCTGACCTACACAGGCAAGGACGGCAAGGGGCTGACCGGCTACAAGGCGTATGAGATCAAGACCTACGGCGACACGAAGGTCGCTTTCGTCGGCATCGACACGCCCGAATCCTTCACCAAGTCCACTCCGACCTACTTCCAGGATGCCAACGGCAATTTCGTTTATTCCTTCGCCGAGGGCAATAAGGGTGCTGACCTTTATAACAAGGTTCAAGAGACTGTCGACGCTGCCAAGAAGGACGGCGCGACCTACGTTGTCGCCCTTGCACATCTGGGCGTTGACGAATCCTCCGAGCCGTGGCGCTCGACCGACCTGATCGCCAACACTACCGGCATCGACGCCGTGCTCGACGGCCACTCCCATTCCACCATTGCCATGGAGCTGGTCAAGAACAAGGACGGCAAGGAGATCCCCCTGTCCTCCACGGGCACGAAGCTCGTCAACATCGGCAAGCTGACCATCTCCAACGGCGTGTTCACCACGGAGCTTGTCTCCGACTACGCCGCCAAGGACGATACGGCCGACGCGTTTGTCAAGTCCATTCAGGAAAAGAATGAAGCCCTTGTCAACACGGTCGTTGCCAGAACCTCCGTTGACCTGACCACCAAGCATTCAGACGGAACCCGCGCAATCCGCAACCGCGAAACCAACCTCGGCGACCTCTGCGCCGACGCGTACCGCGCCGTTTCCGGCGCTGACATCGCCCTCGTCAACGGCGGCGGTATCCGTGCCGATATCCCCGCAGGCGATATCACCTACGGCCAGATCATCAAGGTCCATCCGTACGGCAACGCGCTCTGCGTCGTCGAGGCGACCGGTCAGGAAATCATCGACGCGCTCGAATGGACGGCCCGCAACACCATGTCCACCTACTCCGACGGGGAGAACTCCGTTGGTGAAATGGGCGGCTTCCTGCAGGTTTCCGGCCTGAAGTACACCATCGACACCACGGTCAAGTCCTCTGCAAAGGGCGACGACAAATCCATGTTCGTCTCCGTCGACGGCGCGTACCGCGTCAAGAACGTCAAGGTCCTGAAGAACGGCAAGTACGTCGATATTGATCCGAAGGCTACATACACGGTCGCGTCCCACAACTATATGCTCAAGGATTCCGGCGACGGCATCAATATGTTCGCGGACAACAAGCTGCTGCAGGATTCCGTCATGCTGGACAATCAGGTCCTGATCAACTACATCAAGGACAGCCTGGGCGGCATCGTTCCCGCAACCTATGCTGCTCCGCAGGGCCGCATCACGGTCATTGCCACCCCGTACACCGACGTGCTCGACGGCAACTGGGCGGTTGAGGCTGTCAACTATGTCACAGACAAGAACTTCATGAAGGGCCTGAGCGAAACGACCTTTGGCCCGAACGGCGCTCTGACCCGCGGTATGCTTGTAACGGTCCTGTACCGCATGGCCGGTTCTCCTGAGGTGACCGGTAAGGTCAGCGAGAAGTTCACCGACTGCACGGACGGCAGCTGGTACGCGGACGCCGTTCTGTGGGCAAGCGCGAACAAGATCGTCGACGGCTATGAAGACGGCACCTATAAGCCCACCAAGGCCATCAGCCGTCAGGAAATGGCAAAGGTCCTCTACGGCTATGACAAGATCGGCGGCAAGACTGCCGATGGCATCACCGAGAAGCTCACCTACACCGACGTTGACGCGATCGGCGAATGGGCGCTCGAATCCGTCACCTACTGCACCGCCGCCGGTTATCTGGCAGGCTCCAACGGAGCCTTCAACCCGAAGGGCACTGCGACCCGCGCAATGGGAGCAAAGGTGCTCATGAACATGACCAAGGAAGCGGCATAAGCGATACCCCCAGCCCGCCCCTGTCATGCGCCGCATGACAGGGGCGGGTTTTCTGTGCGCCCCAAGCGCCCATTCCCCGCGAAAAGACACGCAAAAAACAGTAGACTTTTTCCTGCGCCTGCTGTATGATAAAGGCGAAAAAAATAGCATAACGAAGATGTGTAGCTGCGTCTTGCCGGGGTGTTCGGCAGGGGGCGGCGAAAAAGGAATGGACCTACTCGAAAGAACTGTGCGCGAGAGGGCCGCTCCGAAGCGCGAAAGCGCCGGGCCGAAAGGCAGCCATTGCGGGAAACCGTGAGAAGGTAGGAGCAGCACGCGGGCGGAAAGCCGCCCAGATCGCAAGTCAGGAGAATTGCTGTCTTCGGTTGGAACTGCGAACACCGGATCCGTCTGCGGGTCGGGTGTTTTTGTTTTGCACTGGGAGGCTCTATGAGAAAGCTTTGGACGATACGCTGGTTCCGTGTTCTGCTCGGCGTGGTGCTGACGGCGGCGCTGCTTGCGCCGGTCGTGCTCCCTGCGCTGCAGATGCAGCGGCAGGAGCCGGAAAACCCGATCCGAAAGGAGAATATCCAGCCGGTGCGCCGACTGAGCTTTGGCGACGGAGACGGCGGCACACTTGCCGCCGCGCCGCTTACGCAGGAACCCGGAACGGGCGGCAGCCAGTCCGGGCAGGAGCAGAATCCTGAACAGCCGCCGGAGGAGCAGACCGGCGAGAACGTGCCCGAGCAGCTGCCTGAGCAGCCCCGATCCGACCCGGAGCCGCAGCCCGGCCAGGAATCCGGCGAGCAGCCCGGTGAGAGGACCGACGGCCAGTCGGACGACGCCGGAGACGAGACGCAGCCCGACGCACTCGACCTTGGCCTCGTACTCACCTGGTACCGCTACGGCGGGGAGCGCTATCGCTCACTCTGCCCGTCGGATACGACCGTGCGGCAGGACGTGCGCACTGCGCAGCTGCCCGATGGAAAGCTGCGCTATGAGCTGGAGCTGCGCGGCCTCGACGCGGTCGATTCCCAAATTACCAACGTAGAGATTTCGGAAAACAACGGCGCATTTGCACCGGCGGACGAACGCGGCAGCATTGCCATGCAGGTCGGCCCGCAGGGCGAGGACAGCTACTATACGCTCCGCGTGCAGGCAGTCTGCACGCACGTGCTGGAGGACGGAGCACGGCAGGAGCAGGAGACGGAATTCTGCTTCGTGCTGGTCTATTCCGACGAGCTTGATCTGGAAGCGCAGCTGCTATGGACGCTTGCAGGCGGCGGTACGGCCAGCCTGCGCTGCCAGCCCGGAAGCCGGGCCGCGTGCACGGTCAGAAACGACGAGCTGGAAGAAAATCTTCTGCGCTACAGCTTCCGTCTGGGCGGGCAGAGCGCCGAGGATGCAAAGATCCTTTCCATTGCATACAGCGCCGCAAACGGACAGAGCGGGGTACTGGACGCAAATGGCGGCGCGCTCACGCTGCAAAGCGGCGCGGACGGGAAAAACGCCTATACCATTTCCATGCTTACCGAGGTAACGAGCGGCGGCCGGACCCGGCAGCTGACGTTCACCTTCCTTCTGGAGTGGCGGGAGGAGCAGGACCTCCGCCTGAACCTCGTCTGGATGAAAAACAGCACCGAGGCGCAGAGTATCGTCTGCGAGCCCGGCGACCGTGCCTCCGCCGAGATCCGCCGCACCGAGCTGAAGCTCGGCGAATTCAGCTACCAGCTCCAGCCGGATGGCCGGGATGCGGCGCAGATGACCATCACCTCCGCCAGCCTTGCCGCAGAGGGCGGCACGGCGCAGACGCTTGCCGTCCCGGACGGCAGCACCGTCCTGCGCATCCCGGACGGCGCCGCGTCGATCAAATATACCCTGACCGTGCAGGCCCGCTATCAGAAAAGCGACGGAAGTCTCAAAAACCTGACGTTTACCTATGTCCTCCGCTATTCCGGCGACGTGAGCCTTGAACTGCGCTATACGCTGTTGGACGGAATGCAGACCGCGATCCGCTGCGCGAACGGGCAGAACAAAACGGCACAGACGGTCTACAGTGACGAGGTAACGGACGGCGTTCTTGCCTATACGCTGGCGCTGACCGGCGGCGACGCGGCCAGCGGCGTCGAGATCAGCGACGTTTCCTGTTATCAGTCCGGCAGCGGCAAGACAAAGGCGCTCGGCTCCGCCGAATCCGGCCAGATCGAGCTTCTGGTCAACGCGGACGGCAGCGAGGGCGAGAATACCTTCACCATAACGGCAAAATCCGAGGCAGGAGAACAGTATACCTTCAAAATCAACGTCCCCTATAAGCTGCGCGGCGACGGGACCGTCAAGATCGAGACGAATCTGACCGACGGCCAGAAGGTCATGAACGGAACGAACATCACCCTGACTGTGACCGCATGGAGCGAAAAGGAGGACGGCACTCTGATCGCGCAGATGACTGCCTCGGACGTCGTCGTGACGCTGGACGGCGAGGTGCAGCGCAGCTACGGCTCGTCGGGCGGCAGACTGCAATATACGCTTGTGCCGGAGAACCCGGCGGAGGGCGACGAAAACGAGCATACGCTGGTCATCACCTGCGAGGACACCTACGGCAACAAGGACGTGCTCACGCTGACGCTTCTGGGCGAACGCTCCCGCAAGGGCGAACCCATTGGCCACGCGACGATCTACATCGACATGACGGTGCTGGGACTCGGCGTGACTGCGCCGCTCAGCTACGAGGTGCTTTCCGGCGAACCCGCGTCCTACAGCGTGGCAAAGGCCGTCTGGGGCTATGATGCGGGCGACCCGTTTGGAACAGCCGCAAACACCTTCGGCTGGCCAAGCTCCGAGGCCGCTTTTACCGGCAGCTACGACGATAACTTTTATATTGCCCGACTTGGCGACGGGACCAATATGGCCGCCCGCTCCAATGCGCTGCACGGCAGCTGGTCCAGCTACGGCTCGGACCGTGAATCCGTCCTTGCCGCCATTGACGGCGTCTTCGGCGAAAACTCAGCCTATGCCGCGCTCTGGCGCAGCATCTATCTGGCGGGCATCAGTCTGAACGGCTGTCATAACACCTCCGTCGGAGAGTTTGACTTCACAAACGGCTCCGGCTGGCTGTATACGATCGGCGGCGGTACATATTATCCGGGCACGACCCTCTCCAATTACGAATTGCAGGACGGCGACGTGCTGGTGCTGCGCTATACGCTGGCCTATCAGCGCGACGTCAGCAGCGCCGATCAGGAAAACGCGTTCTGCGTGTCCATGCTCAACGGTTCGATGAACGTCTCGCACAAGTGGCAGACCGTCACCGGTGCGGACGGCGCAGAGCAGACCGTCTGCACCAGCTGCGGCAAGCTCCGCGCGTGTGAGCACCCGCAGACGGAATACCGCGAGACAGAGGACGGCATGATGTGCTACGAATTCTGCCTCAAGTGCCAGAAATCCGTCACAGAGCCGGAGGCGCACGACTGGCAGATCGAGCAGATCGAGCAGAATGACGAGCAGCACCGCAAGATCTGCTCCCGCTGCAAAAAAGAGGTCGAAGAAGGTCATCGCTTTGAATTTATAGAGGACACCGCCACCTGTGAGCAGGCGGGCGAGAAGCTCTCCCGGTGCCTGGACTGCGGCTATGAAAAGCACGAGCCGTCTGAGAAGCTCAACCATACGCCCGTGATCCAGCACAACGAACAGGAGCACTGGGAGGAATGCGAGATCTGTCACGCGGAGATCGAGGGCACGCGCGGCGAGCACCGCTACGAATGGGACGACGGCCTGCGGGATTGGGTCTGCACCTGCGGCTATACCCACACGGAGCTTTGCAATGGAACGCTGGAGGCGATTGAAGCCCTGTGCACGTGCAGCCATGAGACGACCCGGTGCAGCCTGTGCGGCAAAACGTTTGAGCGCGACGCGCCCGGCGCGTTTGAGTACCCGCACAGCTATGAGATCGTCCTGGCCGAATGCACGTGCAGCCTTGAGGTAAAGCGCTGCGTGTACTGCGGCGACAAAACAGAGCAGCCGGGCACATACGAGAACTATCCGCACAGCTATGAAAATGGCTTCTGCCGCTTCTGCGGTATGCCGGAGCCAGTCGCTCCCGGCCCAGACCCGGACCCGGATCCAAATCCCGAACCCGGCCCGGAGCCCGATCCGGGCACAGAGGACGGCCCAGAGGAATAAACAGGAGGAACACAGATGCAGGAAAAAATCAAGGAAATTTTAGACCAGATCGAAACCGTGATCGTTGGCAAGAACGAGGTCATGGAGCGTATCCTGATGGCGATTCTGGCGGGCGGCCATGTCCTGATGGAGGACGTGCCGGGTGTCGGAAAAACGACGACGGCCATGACGTTCGCGCGTGTGCTGGGACTGGAAACGCGCCGCGTGCAGTTCACCTCCGATACCATGCCGTCAGACATCATCGGCTTTTCTGTCTACGATAAGGACACCGGAAAGCTGGTCTATAAGCCCGGCGCAGTCATGACGAACCTGCTGCTGGCCGACGAGATCAACCGTACCTCCAGCAAAACGCAGTCTGCACTTCTGGAGGCAATGGAGGAGGGCCATGTCAGCATCGACGGCAAAACCCATCCGCTGCCCGACCCGTTTATCGTCCTTGCAACGCAGAACCCCGCCGGCTCCGCCGGTACGCAGATGCTGCCGAACTCACAGCTTGACCGTTTTCTGGTCAAGCTGACCATGGGCTACCCGGACTTCAAAAGCCAGGTCAGCATTCTCGAAGAGCGGCACACGGAAAACCCGCTTGACCGCGTCCACCCCGTCGTCGGCGCGGAGGAACTGAACGCGCTCAAGCAGCGTGCGGCAGCTGTGGAAATGAAGACAAGCGTTTATGAATACGTCACGCGTCTGGCGGAGGCGACGCGCGTGCACCCGCTGGTGCAGCTGGGCCTCAGCCCGCGCGGCGCGCTGGCCGTTTGCCGGATGGCAAAGGCGTATGCCTATGTGCAGGGCCGGGATTACGCGATGCCCGAGGACGTCGCGGCGATCTTCCCGGACGTCTGCTGCCACCGCCTGATGCTGAGCACAAAGGCCCGCATGATGGAGCGCAGCGCGGAGCAGATCGTGGATGAAATCCTGAAAAACGTGGAAATGCCGGTGATCCGGAAGAGCCGGGAGGGCGTATGACCGTACTTCGGATCGGATATGCGCTGCTCCTGCTGACGGTTCTGGGGCTGGACGCGTTCTGCGGCAGCATCCTGAGCGCAGCGGCGACAGCCCTTCTCGTGCTGACGCCGCTGGTCTGCGCTTTGCTGCATCTGCGTGCGGCGAAAAAGCTGCGCGTGCGGCTGGATGCGCCGGTCAATCTGGAAAAGGGCGAAGAGGGTACGCTGCGCATCCGCGTGGAAAACACAAGTGCACTGCCGGTCTGCCTGCTCGGTGTGCGGCTGCGGCTGACAAATCTGCTGACCGGCCAAACCGCCGTCCGGCACTACCGGCTGACGGCCCGGCCCAAAAGAACCGGCGTGTCGGAATACCGCATTTCCAGCGCGCACTGCGGCAGGATTCAGCTGACGGCAGAGCGCTGCCGCCTGTATGACCCGTTCGGGATCATCGGCATCCGGCTGGGTGAGCCTTCGGTCGCGGCCATGACCGTGCAGCCGAAGGGCTTCGTGCAGAGCGTCTATGTTTCACCGGACGCGAATTGTCCGGACGACAGCGAGAATTATGCACCCGACCGGACGGGATACGATCTGGCCGAGGTCTACGCCCTGCGTGAATACGCGCCCGGCGACAGCCTGCGGCAGATGCACTGGAAGCTGTCCAGCAAGCTTGACAAGCTGGTCGTCCGGGAGCCGTCGCTTCCCGTGCGCCGCTCCGTGCTGGTCTTCTGGGAGCGGACGCAGATCGCCTCGCCGGAGCAGTCCGACGCGCAGGCCGATGTTGTCATTACGGCCTGCCGGTCGCTGCTGGAATCCGGCGTGCAGTTCACCGTCTGCTGGAACGATGCGCAGGAGCAGCAGTGCGTGAGCCAACCCGTGCGCAGTGTCGATGAATTGACGGGCCTTCTGCCGCGTCTGCTCTCCGCAGGCACGGCACAGGGCGAAAGCGGCGCGGCGCTGTTCTGCCGGAGCAGCGGCGAGGCCGCCCTGTCGCACATTTTGTACATTACGGGCCGTGTCCCGGAGGACGCGGCTGAGCTCGGGCGCTTCGGCCGCCTGACCATATTGAGCTGCGGGGCAGACGCGCCGGAGGCGATCACGTTCGACGCAGAGCACTATGCCGAGCAGCTTTCTGAACTCGAAATTTAAGGGGGAACGGGCATGAAAAAACAGGATACTGCCGCGTTTTCCCTCATCCGCTGCGATACGGAGAAAAAAATGCCCGCACTGGCGGTGCGTGCAATCCGTGCTGCGCTCTTTTTCGCCGGACTTCTGGCTGTGGCACAGGGAGCCGCCGGGATCTGGACAAACTACGGCTGGCTCTGGGCCGCCGCGGGTGCTGCGGCGCTGGTCTGGCAGAGCGTGGTGCTTGGACTTCCGCGCCGCTGGCTCCGCGCTGTGCTTCCGCTGCTCTGCCTGATCTGCGCAGCGGCCTTTTCCAGGCGCTTCCTCGCGGGAGCCATTACGGTCAGCAGCTCCGCGGGCGAGACGCTGACGAAGGCCACGGGACATATCCTCCTGCCGCTGGCCGGAGTGGGAGCGGACGCGGCACTTTTTGTGGTTATTTCGGCGGCACTGCTCGGCACGCTCTGTGCCTATGCTGTCCGCTGGTCGCCGACCGTCTGCGGCCTGCTGCTGACGGTGCTGTCTGCGGCGCTTCTGGCGCTGCTCAGGCCGGATTCAGCGCAGGTCTGGATGGCGGCGTGCCCGCTCTGCGCAGCTCTGCTGCTGGCAGGCGGCGCGGCGGATCACAGGGAATCCGTTCCACTGATTTTGGGCTATGGTACATTGGTGGCGTTGGCGGGCGTGCTTGCCGCAGTGCTTCTGGCCGTACCGGGACTGCGAAGCGGCACATTGTTTTCCGAGTGGGGAACGGCTTCCCGCACCGCATTGCACCGGCTCCGGTACGAATCCGGGCAGGCTGTGCTGCCGGAAGGGGAGTTTTCCAACTATTCCGCCGCACCGGAGCAGACATCATGCCTGACCGTCACGATGGAGCAACCGACGGCGCTCTATCTGCGCGGCTTTACCGGCGATACCTTTACCGGCACGGCATGGCAGGCGCTTGATACGCAGACGCTTGCCGAACAGACCGATCTGCTGTACTGGCTGCACAAGGAGGGCTTCTACCCGCAGATGCAGCTTGCCGCCGCGTCGCGCGGCCTGCACCGGCAGGAGCAGACGCAGACAGTCCTGATTGAAAATACCAGCGCTTGCAGCGCCTATGTATACGCGCCCTACACGCTCTCCGCGCTCCCGCAGGAAAGCGCACTGCGCACAGACAGTCTGGAAAGCACCAAACTCCCGGCCAGCGGCCTGCGTGGAGCGCGGCAGTATCGCTTCACCATGCCCCTTGCCCCGGAGCAGACCGCAGCGGAATTATTGGACGCGCTGCGGGAGCAGCCGGAGAAGGCAGACGCCTATCTCAGCGCAGAGGGAAGCTACCGTGCGTTCGTGCAGGAGCAGGATGTGACGCTGCCTGCGCAGATACGCGCACAGCTTGCCCCGATTCTGGATGAGTTCTGCCGGGAATACGGCTCTGCAGATTCGCTGACGCCGGAGCAGGCGCAGCTCTGCACGGCGCGCTTTCTCGAACAGCTGGACGCGCTCCGCGAAGCCGGAACGGTGCTGCCGCTGGATGAGTTTGTAAAGGATACAACCTACCAGACCGCGACCCTGACCGTGCTGGCGCTTCGTTATTACGGCATCCCCGCGCGCTATGCCGAGGGCTTCGTCCTCACGCAGGAGACTGCCGCGCGTGCGCAGGCCGGTTCTGCGATCACCCTGACCGCGGCAGACGCACAGGGCTGGGCCGAGGTCTATCAGGACGGCACCGGCTGGATGCCGCTGGCTCTCACACCGGGCTACGGAGAGTTGACGGATATTCTTTCCCCGCATCAGTCCGAATCCGCCAGTCAGACCGGCGACGCACACACGGACGACGGTTCCATCGCGCAGGCGGAAACGATTGAGGACGAAGCGGACGAAACAGAGGATACGCCGCAGGAGCAGCCGGATGACGGCGCGCAGAGCGCCCCCGCAGTCAAAGCGCGGCTCTGGCTCTGGATCGTGCTGGCAGTTGGACTTCTGCTTTTCCTGCTGGCAGCCGCCGCGCTGCGCTATGCGCTCATCCGCCGCAGATGGCGCTACCGGTTTGAGCACACCGCACCCACACAATCTGTTGCATGGGTGACGGGGGCGCTTGCGGCGCTATGGCCCGCGATGGGGCTTGGCTACGACGGCGGCTCGGTCTTTGCGTTCGACGAATCGCTCCGGGAGTCGGATGCGGAATACGCCGGAGCGGTTCGTGACCTTGCTGCGCTGAACGGCGAGGCCCGTTTCAGCAGTCACACTATGACGCGCGAACAGGCGAAGCGCGCCCTCCGGGTTTGGAAACAGACGGTAGACCGCCTGCAAAAGAATGTACCGCTGCCGCGCCGCGCGTGGCTGAAATGGATTCGCTGCCTGTACTGATAGGGGAGGACAGATATGAAACAAAAAAAGGTTCGGTTGCTCGGGCTGCTGCTTGCGGCCGTCATGCTGCTGGGCTGCCTGCCGGTGCAGGCACTGGCAGCGGAGGGCGGCTGGTTTTACCTCGCTGCCGACTGGAACGGCACGCTTCTGATCGCGCCGGAGCGCATCAGCTACACGGCAGATCAGACGCTTTACGAAGCGCTGAACGCCAGCGGCCACAGCTTTGGGCCGGACGAGAACAGCGTGACGCAGATCGATGGCAAAACGGGCAATTTCATCCGCAGTGATGAAACCGGGAGCCACGACCTGACGCGAAACGCCGCGCAGGCCGGGATCCGGTATCTCTGCTTCACAGACAGGCTGACGGCGCAGCCGTCGGATGCCATGCAGAGCCTGATCGCTGCTATGGCCGATTACCGGCTGGAGGAGCCGGATGTGCAGCTGGCCGCAAAGGTAGCGTATAACGCCGCCTGCGCCGGATACGTCACGGCGGACGATAATGCGGCGCTCAGCCTGTACACGGCGCTTCATAACGCGGTCGAGCAGTACAAGCAGACGCTGGACGGCCAGAAATACAATGTTACCTTCTCGGACCGGAACAGCGTATGGAGTTCCGGCGATACGCTGTATGCCGAGAACCAGTATGGCCGCGTCTATCAGGACGAGAACGGCAGCGGAATGCTCTCGCTGCCCGCCGGAAGCTATACCTTTACCATGCAGGCGCAGTCCGGCGGCGTGACGGGCAGCGTCACAGTGCCGGAGCAGACCTCCGTGACTGCCGTGCTTGACAGGACCGACTGGCTCAAAGCGGACGGCTTCATGCTTTCATCCGCGTCCAAAACGGAGTTTGACGGCAGCAAGCTTCCCGTGGAGAAGAAGACGGCGCGTGAATTGACCGCCGTTCTGGACGACAGCTTTACCGGAACTCTCTACGCGTTCTGGCCGTATGACACGAGTGTGTTTCCGGATGCAAGCAAGCTGAAGCTGACCGCAATCTATACCCCGGCGGGCGGCACGGAGCCGCAGCAGGCCGAACAGGCGCTGAAATCCAGAACCAGCGGCGTGGACGGCGTGCTTGCCGTCGGTATGCAGGGCAATACCGTCGTGTACCGCGCCGACACGCAGGACGCGCAGGGCATGACGCAGTATCAGGACTATACGCTCACCATCCGCCGTGCCCCGACGCTGAAGCAGCTGCGCGTGACGGAGGAATCCGGCGCGCCCGCCGCGCTGGAGTCGTTTGACGAGAGCACGCGGACATATACCTGGCAGGTGCTCAGCGAACAGGTCACGCTGGCCCTGACACCCACGGCAGAGGGCTATACGCTCTTTGCCGACGGTGAAGACGTCACGCAGACGGGCGGCTGCACGCTTTCCATCGATGAAACGGAGAAAAGCGTGCCCATCGAGGTGCGGGCCGGAGGCGAAGCGACACAGTATACGTTGGTTCTGAAAAAAACAAACAGCTGTACCGTTCGCATTCCGGTCGAATCCGCAGATGTTGACCTGACGGTCTGCGATGCAAACGGGCAGACGGTCAAGGGCGTCTACGTCGCGGCTGCAAATCAGTACAGGTTCACGCTGGTTCCCGGTATGCAGTATACCTATACGGCGACAAAGGATACGTATTATCATGCAACGGGCAGCTTTACGGCCAAGGACGGCCCGCTGTCAAAAGTCACTGTGCAGACCGGCGACTGGCTGACAGAGCTGGCTCTGAGCAAGGACAACCTGACGTCCAGCAAGGGCAATATTCCGCTCAACCAGACCTTTGACCCGGCCAGCCATGCCTATACGGCGGCTGT
>ERZ791624.705-NODE-705-length-21097-cov-7.710341_pt1 | contig 21097 bp, 21 predicted proteins | sample MGYA00510058_ERZ791624 | MGnify/ENA primary metagenome ERZ791624 (study PRJEB30046, sample SAMN00715158) | human gut metagenome | study: EMG produced TPA metagenomics assembly of the A metagenome-wide association study of gut microbiota in type 2... | reverse complement strand
GGATAATATACAGAGCGACCGATATGACCATCATTATAGCGCACAAACCAATCAACAGATCTGATACCATCGGTGTAATTTGGAACCATATAATATCCCTATTTGGTATGTAACTTGCTTTTACTAGTCCATGGCGTACCAGATCGGCAATCCACTCTGCATCTTTTACATCCGTCTTACGTCCGGGAACTCCTTTGATATGCTGCGCATTCACAACCATGATCGGTATCTGTTCTTCTTCAAATATATTATATACAGGTTTCCAATAAGAGCCCGTACTTTCCATGGCAGCCATCTCACAATCTGTTTCTTTCAGCCACGAAACTAATTGGAGATCTTGCAGGCCTCCTGGATTCTATCGACCAGCTTTTTGGAAAATATAATGCTTTTTTATAATCTAATAGCTTTTGAAAATCTAATGCTGCTATTTTAAATCCGAAGAATAACCGGGTACGTTTTTTGCCATGCACAGGTATCTTGTCCACATGATATCTTCGACGAAGAAGAGAGGGAATTGCTTCTACTCCATTTCTAAATTTTGCATATTCAGAAAATTCTTCCGTCTGCATGTACTGTAATTGTTTTGCACGACCAACGGATTTCCAAGATACTTCCTTTCGGACTCGTGTTTTTAGAAAACGCGACTGACACCGTTCTTTGTAAGGACATCCTTCGCAGTCACTTATCCGAAAATACGCAACGGAACGCTCATTGCCTGGATCATAGATACAGTCTTCAGGTACACGATTATTCTTACATTTGATGAGATATTTTCCATCATCAGTAAAAACAAAATCAGCATATATTTCATCTGGTTTGCGTCCTGTGAAATTGGTTGTAACAAGTTTTAGATTATGTTCAGATGCTAAACGTGAGTTCTCTTCTCCGCTGTATGCCCCATCGGCAACAATAAAAGAACCATCAGAAAAATCTTTTTTCTCATTAAGATAATCTTTCATAAACTGATTATCTGCGTAGGTATTTTGCTGGTAATCGTAGACAATGACCAGACTGCTTTTTTCTCCGACAGCTTCAACTACGTTTCCAACGTATCCAAGATGTCTGCCACCTGCTTTATAGCGGAAAGTGGCTTCTGGATCAGAAGGATTAAGCAATACTTCTGAAGGATTTTCAACTTCCTCTTTTTTGTCGAAGCCGCCTTGAGCCACCATCATCAATGATTGTGCGTTCCTTTAATAGGCGAATAAGAAGCTGATATTCACTTGTATCATCAAAATCACCGGTTGAATCACAAATCTTTATCAAGATATCTGCATCTTTCATCACAACAACGTTTCTCTCAGTTGCATCCATATCCCGCTTGTGATAAATGCATTTATTATAATCATCTTTTTTAATATAATGATATTGTTCATCCGGAATTTTTGTTCCACGCTCATCCATTATTTTGCAAAGATTAGCAACACAAGTATAAAACAATTCAAGCAATGAGAGGTTTCTGATATTTGCAGCAACCATTAAACTGTCCATACGTTGTTTATCCGGAGTGATATCCATAAAATCAGATATTTCTTTTGCCATTTTTACAACACATTCATGAATAAGATCAACATCATGCTCTGTTTCCTCTTGCTCTAAACCTGCTGAGGGTTCTGTCACTAATTGGCTGCTCTTCAAAACTGGTTGTGTGCAGTGCATACTGATAGCGGATATCAAATGCCATAGCTTCAACGATCTCATCGTCAGTAACATTAAGAGCTTCTTTAAGAATCAGTGCCCCAACAATCACATTGACCGGAGTATTAGGTCTGGATGCTTTTTTACTGTAAAGAACAGAAAAAATATTTTCATCAATAGCAGGAAAAACTTTGTCTGCAAAAGTATTTGCCCATGATTTTTCTAACATTCGTTTTTCGCGTTCTGTAAGATTAAAAGTACTGTCTAAAACAGTAAGCTGTTGATTATCATTTTTAACAAAAGACATATAGATCACCTCATAAAATGCTACCTACATTTTACCAAAGAATCCAATGTTTTTACATATCGTGTTAAGTTTTCAAGGTACAAATTTATATCAAAGGCTATAAACCTTTTGACACCCTAATCTTTTATTTTATCTTCTCCGGAGCAGTTTTTTACACTGGCTTACAGGTGCATCCGATTCCCAGTCCATCCGGACCGATATGACAGGACAAACCGAAGGAAAGTTTATCACACATGACTTCCATTCCCGGGAAACTTTCTTTAATCTGGTTTACCCATTCTTCTGTCACTTCATCGGTACTGCTGGACGCCGCCATCAGGTACACTTTACCCGCAGCATATTCTTCTCGGAAATTCGTTTCCAGCTCATGCTTCATTGCATCGATCATAACTTTACGTGATTTCTTCATACCACGGCATTTCTGGTAGATATCAAGCTTTCCTGTGCTGAAATGCATAACAGGTTTGATATTCAGGACATCTGCTGCCAAAGCTGTCACAGAGCTGACTCTTCCTCCTTTTTTGAGATATTTCAGTGTGCTGAGCCCGATATAAATTGTCATTTTTTCTCTGGTTTCTTCAAGAATTTTCTTGATTTCGACTACACTGTATCCTTCTTCTGCCATTTCTACTGCATCAAGAACAGAACGATGCATCGGGGTTGCCACACGACCGTTATCTACGACAAACACCTTACCGGCAAATTCATCTTCATTTGCCATGGCTTCTGCTGTCATACAGGACCCACTTAAAGCACTACTAAGAGGAATATAAACAATCTCCTCATATTCTTTCAGCATCTCTTTCCACATATCCATAACTTCTGTTGGTGACGGCTGAGATGTAGATACATCTACGCCCTTTCGAAGCATATCATAAAATTCATCTCTGGAAAGATCTACTCCTTCACGATACACTTTCTCTCCGATATAAAAGGGCATCGGTAGACCTTAATTCCGAGTCTCTGCGCTTCTTCGCTCAAAATTCCACTGTGGCTGTCTGTCATGATTCCTATTTTCTTCATAATATCTTCTTCCTTTGTAATCTATTTTTATAACGTCTTAATAATCGGCATTACACTTCATTTATATTTGTATCATATCATTATTTTTCATTCGGCAAAATAAAGGATGACGCAATTTCCTCCTCCGCATACTCTTCCACATCCGTTCTCGTTACTCGTTTTATATGTTGTTTTTTTAGGCGCAGATATACGAACTCCCGGAATATAGTATAAAATACCGATACAAGTGGAATGAAAATCAGCATACCTATAATTCCCATAAGATTTCCGCCGATTGTAACTGCCGCCAGTACCCAAATTGATGGAAGTCCTACTGATCCGCCAACCACATGAGGATAGATCAGATTACCTTCTATCTGCTGCAAAAGCAGAAAAACTATAATAAATAAAACTGCCTGTTTTGGATTTACCATAAAGATCAGAAAACTTCCCACGGCACAGCCAATAAAGGCTCCAAAGATAGGAACCAATGCGGTAAACGCGATCAAAATTCCAATTAAAAGTGCATATGGCATTTTTAAAATACTTAGCGTGATAACAAACATCATTCCGAGAATTACTGCTTCCAGACACTGCCCTGCAAGAAATTTGCAAATGTCCGATATGTCAGCGAACATATGTTAAGAATTGCATCTGCTTTTTGTTTTGGAATAAAAGCGAAAATCACTTTTCTTACCTGTAAATGTAATTTTTCCTTCTGAAAAAGAATATAGCATGCAAAGGAAAACGAAATAAAAAAGGTCGCTAATCCACTGGCAATGGAACCTACTGCTGACATCGTCGTATTCATCATATTTCCGACTCCGTTTCCAAGAAGACTTATTCCCCATTTAATTGCCTGATCAGGCTGAAACTGCAGCTGATCTACCAATTTCATAATATCCTGATTATCATGTGAAAATTCCCGAATCCAGTTTTGCATCTGTGGAATAAAATCTGAAATACTCGTCATCAGATTTCCCATGGTCTGTGTAAGCTGTGGAATCACACCAAACATTACCAATACCATTACACCTGCTGCCAATATAATTGTAAGAAGCAGGCTTATCGGTCTCGCAGCTTTTTTTCCTATTTTATTATTTTCTTTTATCTTTCCGAGCATTTTCTTTTCCAGGAAACTCATTGGTACATTAATCACAAAGGCAATTGCACCACCAAGCGCAAAAGGAAACACAATTTTCCATATTGACTTCAGCACTTCAATCACCACATCGAATTTCCACAAAGCAACTACAAGAAATGCCGTAAACACAATCAGTTCTCGAATTTTTTTCATAGAACATCTACTTAAATCCACTATCTTTCCCCTCTTTTTCTTAGTTTCATACGTATACACTTAAGTAATTGAATAATCAGAAGGCTTGCAAAAGCATATAAATATACACATCCAAGCTGCATCAGATTCAACGTTTCCACTTTCTCCTAAATATTTTTCTAGTCATTGCAATATAAAATTGCTTATACAGTCTCTCCCTTAAGAGTCCTGGTATTCTGGATAATATACAGAGCGACCGATATGACCATCATTATAGCGCACAAACCAATCAATAGATCTGATACCATCGGTGTAATGTGGAACCATATAATATGCACCGCTGCAGTTCCATATAATAAAAAGGTTACTATCTTTCCATGCCAGTCTGCACCATGTACTTTTCCTGTCTTTCGTATCACAAGACATCCACTGACTACCATATACAACTCTTTACCTGCCATTATTACGATTAAAAGAAGCACATGCGGAAAACGAGTAAACAGACAGATTAACATCGCTGCCTGTGTCAGCTTATCAGCCACCGGATCAAGTATTTTTCCTAAATTACTAATCCTATGGAATCTTCTTGCGATATATCCATCAGCAAGATCCGTAAGACCAGACAGCAATAAGATTTCACCAGCTAACAGAGGATTTTTCTTTACACAATAACTCCATATAATTACCGGAATCAGACAAAGCCGAAAAAAGAAAGAAGATTAGGAACCGTAATAATTCTATTCAAATTTTCTTCCTGATTCACTTCACTCTGCATGTACGGTCACCTCACTTTCCTTTTTTTTAGGCATAAACCAATAAAATATAACACAAAATGCTAAAGCAAACACAACACCAAAAACATTTTGACTCACTCTAAGACTAACCGCTCCTTGTAGTCCATATGTCTCTGCAGCAATGGCTAAAGCACCAAATGTGTTAAATACTGCCTGCCAGCCATATTGTGCTGAAAATCCTACACCGATTCCACCAAGAATTCCTATATATGCATAGATTGACGAAGGAAGCAGAAAATATAATACTGTAAAACATATAACACCTGCAATATTTCCGACAATCCTTTTACGGACTCTGTAGTGCATATCTTCCATAGACGGCAAAATCACGGACATGGCCGCAATACCAGCCCACATTGCACGTGGCATATTACAAAGTTCTGCAATGCAAAGGACAATCGGTACGCATAAAATCTGACATATCTGCCATTTTGTTCTGGAAGAAGTGATATCAAATTCTTGTATCAGATCTTTCAGATTTCTTTTATAAGTTCTGTTTTTATGATTTCGATAAAATACGAAGCAGGTAAGTGCTGCACCTAAAGCCATTCCGACTAATCGCATCTGATAGCTTTTTCCCGTAACATCATAACCATATAGCAGCAGATACCCAAGAACCAATGTAGATTGATTAAACATGAATGGATTATGGCATCCGAACAGAATCAACACAGCCAGTGCCGCAATATTTAACAGCATTCCCAATACCGGTGAAAACTGATTTGCTAAATGCGGACATACAGTCATAATTACAAAGAACAAAGCCAAAAGCATCGTAGATTGTCCGGTGTGGATCCCCAGATCCGCATTTCTAAACACCATGAGACATAATAAGACTACTACACCTACAATGCTGTTCTCATTTCCAAATAGGATGCTGAAAATACTAACAAAGAAAAAACAAAATGCCATTGTAGCAGCTATCTTCACCAGATATACCCACATATGATATAGTTTTTCTTTTAGTGTTTCACTCTTTTTCAACAGGTTTTTAGAACCTGCCTGATTTAACTGCAACTCCTGATAAAATGTCATATAAATCCTCCCATCTTCTAATTTATCTTAAAACTAGATAATCTCATCTTTCTCCTACAATATATTTGTGGGTAGCCCCACGGCATCCAGCCGTGTTGCTATCCAACTTGTTGCCTAAGCTGTAGAATAAGAACGTAGTGGCCGGGCACCATTTTTCTTGGACTTACACGTCCGTTAAGCAGTCAGTCAGCCGCCGTTCTTATTCGCAGCATTCGATTTACGCAGGTAGTCCCACCGTAGCGGTGCGTTCGTGTTACTCAGGAGATTGAACAAGCAATAAGTAAAAGGCGGAAGCCATTGCAAATTCAAATTAGGAGGAAAACGAATGACCGTAGTTGGAATCGATGTTTCTAAGGGTAAGAGTATGGTAGCTGCCATGAAGCCAGGTGGGGAGCTTGTTGCAGCGCCATATGAAGTAAGGCATTCAGATATTGAACTGTCACATCTTGCGTTGGATGTTCTTTGCATGGAACCAGATACCCGCGTTGTAATGGAAGCAACAGGCAGATATCATGAGCCGGTAGCAGCGCTGCTTCACAGTGAGGGAATCTTTGTAAGCATCCTGAACCCATTGCTTATTAAGCAAAGCGGAGCAGGCTCTCTGCGCAAAGTAAAATCCGACCCGAAAGATGCCCTAAAAATTGCCAAGTATGGGCTTGACAACTGGTCTACATTGCGGGAATATACTCCTATGGAAGCAATTAGACAGCAACTCAAGTTGTGCGCACGTCAATGCGACTTGTATAATAAGAATATTGTCATGCTCACAAACAACCTTATTTCTTTGTCTGACAAGACCTTTCCGCGTGTAAACGAGCTGTTCTCAAGCCCCGAAAAGGCAGACGGACATTTGAAGTGGGTGGACTTTTACCGAAGCTTTTGGCATTGCGACTGCATTAACCGTATGTCACCGGATGCTTTTGAAGAGCGATACAAGAAATGGTGCAAGAGAAAGGGTTACCATTTTAGTACTGATGCGGCAGATGCTCTCTACGCAGCCAGTTGCGGATCCTATACCACACTGCCGCGTGACAACAATGCTAAATTACTGGTTACAGTTGCCGCCGACCAGCTTATTGCACTGCGCGAAAACCAGTCCAAGCTGGAAGCCGAGATGCTGAATCTCTGCAAGCAGCTGCCGGAGTACGAGACCGTTATGGCCATGTACGGCGTTGGAAAGTCCACAGGACCGCATCTCATGGCTGAATTGGGTGATGTTCGCCGTTTCCCGCACCGCAGTTCTATTGTGGCCTTTGCAGGCGTAGACCCCGGCGTTGTTGGCTCCGGCAAGATGCAGCTTTCCAGTGTAACAACTTCCAAGCGCGGGTCACCTCAGCTGAGGAAAGCGCTCTTTCAGGTGGTTTCTACTTACGTTAAATGCAAACCCGAAAACGAAGCGGTTTACCAGTTCTACGCCAAAAAGCGTGACGAGGGGAAGCCGTTCTTCGTTTGCACTACTGCTGCCGCGAACAAGTTCCTGCGTATTTACTATGCCCGCGTTAAGGAGTGCCTGAACGCCGCTGAAAGCGCAACTCAGGTCGAAGAAGGCTAATCTGTAATGCTCATTTTGTCATTTGGCTGCCTCCGATTTTTGAGGGAGTCCTGTTTGCTGTACGCATTTTTACTCGGCTATCTGCCGAGTATTTTTTTGACTTTTTCTGCAAAACCTATTGACTTTTATTTGCAGGACTGCTTTGGCAGCTCTATAACAAATCTGCATCCACCATATTCACGGTTTTCTGCTTTGATTGTTCCTCCGGCACTATCTACAATCCGTTTTACAAGTGCAAGACCTAGGCCATTTCCTTCTGCTTTATGAGATCCATCTACCTGATAGAACTTGTCAAATATTCTGGATTTTACATCATCCTCTATTCCTGGTCCTTCATCTTCCAGAATGAACTTAACAGAATCCTGTTCTTGTTTCAGAAACATCGTAATTGTCCCCTTTGAAGGGCTGAACTTAATCGCATTATCCAAAAGATTTATCCAGATATGCATAAAAAGTCCTTCATTCCCAGTATATTTAACTTCCTCCAATTCTACCTGAAAACCAATTTCTTTTTCTGTCCATTTTGTTTCCAATGAAAGAAATGCCTGGCGGATCTGTTCATCCAGACGATATTCTGTTTTTTTCATTGGTATATTCTGATTCTCTAACTTGGATAACAGCAAAATATTACCAACCAATCCGGAAAGTCTTTGGGTGTTAAATAAGATTTTTTCTACATATTCCTCTTGATCCGGAGACAGTTCTTCTCCCTGAAGCAGCATTGTATATCCTTCAATGGCATTAATCGGGGTCTTAAACTCATGAGAAACATCAGATACAAAATCCATCTGCAGCACCTCTGTTGCACGAAGTTCTTTTGTCATAACGTTAAAACTTTGATAAGATTCTCCAACTTCTGCTATACGGCTGTTCGTTTCCAAATGCTGTTCAAAATCTCCCTGAGAAACTTCCTTCATTGCTTTACTAAGTCTGGTAATTGGTTCCAGTAACTTTGCATTGATAAAGGAAGTGATCAGCCCTGCAATCAATGTATTGAAAATCAAAAGCCAGCCAAGCACAGGTATGCTGCCCGGCAGATTAAAAAAATGATTCAAAAAAGCAAATAATAAAGCAGATATGACTGTTGAAAATACAAGTGCCAGCCAGATTGCACCAGTCAGACAGGATCGGATCCGCAATCCTTTTTCTTTCTTTTGTTCCATTATTTTTTCACCACCTTGTATCCAATTCCACGCATTGTTACGATTTCAAAATCAGGGTTATCTTTAAAACGCTCTCTGATTCTTCCTATATGTACCTCTATCGTATGTGGGTCTGCCTCCGTCTCGTATCCCCATACTTCATCCATCAACTGTTGTTTTGTAAATATTCTGCCTGGCGAAGCTGCAAGCTTATATAAAAGCAGGAATTCTTTTTTAGGCAAAACAAGACTTTCCTTATCAGTTGTAACCGTCATTGCATCATAATCAAACTCTGTTGAACCGATCACAATTTTGTGTTCATTCAGTATCTGTGCACGGCGAAGCAGTGCTCCGACTCTTAAAACCATTTCATTCACATTTACCGGTTTTACCATATAATCGTCACTTCCCGAAAGAAATCCCTGGCGCATATCATCAAAGGAACCTTTCGCAGTGATCATAAGCACTGGTATCTGATATCCTGCTGAACGAAGTTCTGACACTAGTTCATAGCCATCCATAACTGGCATCATAATATCAGAAATGATCAGATCAATATATTCCTTATCCAATACTTCTAATGCCTGTGCTCCATCCGATGCACTTTTGACTTGATATCCATTCTTCTCAAGCACTTTTTGGAATAGCTGGCTTAATTCTTTATCATCTTCTACAATCAATATTTGAAACACGTTTTCCTTCCTCCTTATTAAAACAGATACCTTGCCCATCCAAGCAGATGCTGTACCAAAAATATTTTTCTCTGACGTTTCTTTGTTAATTCGATTGGCTCTACATGATATGGATCACGATAGGTTCCATCTTCCAATACCTGGCGGGACACTCTTTCATATTCCATCATGCCCTCTTCCAACTGTTTATTAATATCTTTACTGCGAATTACAAGCATCAGTTCCGTATCCAGATATGCACTTCTCATGTCCATATTAAAGGAACCGATTACAGACAGATCATCGTCAATCAGAATACTTTTTCCGTGGTATGAATAACCGCCTTCATATTCCCAGATATTAATTCCTGTACTTAAGATTCTATTTCTGTTTTTCGCATAATCGGCAGCCCCAAATGGATTCCCATTATTCGCAACTGAATTTGTCATGATAGAAAAATCTGAAACGTTCTCTGCAATCTCCTCCCATGTATTATACATCATATCATTACAGATAATATATGGCGTGTGGATCTTCACACGATTTTTTGCATTTTTCATCAATTCTCCCAACTGATACCACACTACTGGTTCTTTGGAACCTGTGTGAATAGGATTTGACACTAATGCAATCTTTTCTGTCTCAAAAGTTTCGTCCGTGTAATCGGTATCGCAGATTCTTTCCTTATTCTCTTCAAAATATTTCTGATAGCCGTTCTGCAGCTCTAAAACTGCGTTCTTTACAGATTTTCTATTTGCCAGTTTTTTATTGTCATGAAAATAACCACTGTCTTCTTGTTCCCATATCGTTTCAAAATACTCTAACAACTGGTTAACTGAATTTTCTTTCTCAGGTTCATCGCAAACCACTAACACGTCTCTGTCATAGTTCTTATGTCCCGGAAAATCACCCAGGAAATAATTGTGTGTATTTCTTCCCCCAAGAATATATCTCTTTCCATCTGCAATCAAATATTTATCATGCATTCTACCCATCATCTTCCATGGTTTCAACGGATTGGCCTTATTATACAGTTTAATTTCAACATTCTCATGGGAAGATAATCCATAGAAATACGGATTTCCTTCCATATCAATCCAGCTCTCCATTCCATCTACTAACAGACGAATATGTACACCTCTGTCTGCCGCATCATGCAGTGCTCCTAAGATCAATTTTCCACTTTCATCGGATTGAAATGCAAAAGTAGAAAGAATAATTTCCTTTTTTGCATTCTTGATCAAACGCACTCTTTGTAAAAGCGCTTCTGGATTCTTTTCTATGATTACTGCCCGTTCTGTATTTTCACTGCATTCGTTCCATGACCCATTTTTTGTTTCTTTTTTGGTTGTATTGGACACTTCCGGCTGCTTTTTATATGCAACGCAGATTCCGAGCAATTCATAAAAAGCCACACATAAAAAAATTGCCAGTATAACAAGAAGGATTTTACATATTTTATACTTTTTCATTGTACATCACCTGATTCCTTTTTATTTCATACTTATACAATACAAAGTCAATCTCAATTTAACCTCAACAAAATTTATTTTTCATAAAAAAATATGACCGGCTTCTTTTTAAAGAAACAGTCATATTTTTATTCTAATATATGAAGGAGCTTTTCTTACTCCGTTGTATTAATCACTATTTTATTTCTTCCATAAGCTGTCGGATTTTTCTCAATGTACACCGTGTAACTGCCAGGTCATCTTCTTGTATATTCGATATGATTTTTTCATAAGCTTCTATCATTTTTTCTTTCTGACAATTACTTAATTCAATTGCCTTGTTCGTCAAAACAAGGTATGTTCTTTCTTTTTTTTCATCTAATTTCCAGATAATATATCCTTTATTTTCAAGACTTTTTACCATCTTAGATGTTTCTGGAATCGATAATTTCATGTATTCTGCCACTTCTGAAAGATATACTCCTTCATGACAGTCTGATTTTTCAACACATTCCTTTATACTATAAAGAAACAAATAATCTGTTCTTTCAACAAATTCAAATATACTTTCAACATTGATGCTCTTTAAAAAAAACTCCTCTGCACTGGTTCCTGCTCCCATATTATCGTTCCTCTCTTTCTATATATTCTTTTTTGCTGACTAGACTCTTATATGCCGGGCGAATGATCTTATCTGTAGTTATCAATTCTTCCAGGCGATGTGCACTCCAACCAGCAATTCTTGCTATCGCAAATAATGGCGTGTACAATTCTCTTGGAATATTCAACATGTCATACACAAAACCACTATAGAAATCTATATTAGGACTTACTCCTTTGAATATCTGACGCTGCTTTGCAATCAACTTAGGTGCAATCTTCTCAATATTGTTATAAAGGGTCATATCTTTCTCACGTCCTTTATCCCTTGCGAGTTGTTCTACAAAGCCTTTGAACACCCTTTCTCTTGGATCTGAAATAGAATATACAGCATGTCCCATTCCATAAATAAGTCCTTTCTGATCAAACGCCTCTTTCTTCAAAATCTTACTCAGATATGATGCAATTTCCTCTTCGTCTTCATAATCTTTCACATGACTTTTAATATCATCCATCATATTCATTACCATCAGATTTGCACCGCCATGTTTTTTTCCTTTTAAGGATGACATTGCTGCTGAAATAACAGAATAAGTATCTGAACCTGAAGATGTTACTACCCGTGTAGTGAATGTAGAATTGTTACCACCACCATGTTCCATATGTAACAATAATGCTATATCCAGTACTCTTGCTTCCAGTTCTGTGAATTTTGTATCTGGTCTTAATAGGCGCAGGAAATTTTCAGCAATAGATAAATCTTTTTCAGGTCTATGAATATACATACTTTCGTTTTTTTCATAATGACAATAAGCATGGTATGCATATACTGCTAACATAGGAAATACTGCGATCAACTGCATACTCTGCCTTAGCACATTCGGAATTTCAAGACTTTCTTTCTCCTTATCGTAAGAGCCCAATGTAAGAATACTTCGAGTCATAGAACCCATAATATCTGATGTAGGTGCTTTCATAATGACATCTCTGGTAAAGTTAGTCGGTAGTTCCATACAATCAGATAGTCTTCCCTGAAATTCCATTAACTGTGTATCAGTTGGCAATTCTCCGAATAAAAGAAGATATGCTCCTTCTTCAAAGACAAACCTTTTTCCTTTACTTCCTGTTACTAAATCTTTTATATTATAACCACGATAAGATAACTCGCCATCACATGGACTCTTTACTCCATCACGATATTCAAAAGCTTTTATATCAGAAATATTTGTAAGCCCCGTCAACACACCTTGGCCTTTTTCATCTCGTAAGCCTCTTTTTACACCATACTCTGAATACAGATTCTTACTAATGCTATCATTTTGTTCACAAAAAATTGCTTGCTGTTTCATATAATTTTCCAAATTGCTCATTTGAATCGCTCCTTTCATTCTGTTACGAACTTACATACTATACTCAGATATTCTTGTTTCCAGTGCATTCAGCATTGTCTGTTCTTTTTCTTATTCTTATTCATTAGCAATACAATACAATGGAAAACTCAATTTAACCTCAACAAGGTTTGTTTTTTCATCCATGCAAAATCTTCTTTGTACAACAGACTGTTAGATATAGCAAAAACGGCCTTTCAAAAACAGTTAACTTCTAAATCAACTGTTTTTTGAAAGGTCGTTTCATCAGATTCTTATAGCAATCCAGCAAATAATCTCATAAATAATTGTCCCAGTCGCAAATATGCACTTCGTCCGGTTTGATATTGGTCTGTCACATCACGACATTCTCCCATCGTTCTTATCAGATCATTTTTTATTTCCACAACTGCCTGACAATCTGCCATAAAACAGCCGTTTTCAAAATGGTGATATAAACTTCGATAATCCAGATTAATTGTTCCACAAGTTGCCATACAGTCATCTGCCACACTCATTTTTGCATGACAGAAACCAGGAGTCCACTCATAAACACGAACACCATGTTTAACTAATCCATGATAAAAAGAACGAGTTATATTATAAATGAATTTTTTATCAGGGATACCAGGTGTGATAATTCTTACGTCTACCCCTCGCTTAGCAGCCAGACATAACGCATGCGTCATTTCATCTGTTATGATTAGATATGGAGTCATAAACCAACAATATTTTTCAGCTTTATTTATCATACTGATATAAACTTCTTCTCCTACTTGCTCATTATCCATAGGGCTGTCTGCATAAGGTTGAACAAACCCAGTTTGCTGTGCCGCATAATCATAGTGGAAAAGGTATTTACTAAAATCAGAATCATTAGCATCCTTATCACTTACTGCATTCCACATTTCCAAAAATGTCACCGTAAGCGACTGAACAGCATCTCCTTCTAAACGAATACCTGTATCTTTCCACTGTCCATACGGGTGTGTGTAATTAAAATATTCGTTTGCTAGATTATATCCACCTGTAAATCCGACTTTTCCATCAATAACTGTTATTTTTCTATGATCACGATTGTTCAAAAACAGATTTAAACCTGGCATAAACGGATTGAATACACGGCAATGAATTCCTATTGTCTCCATTTTTTTCACAAAATCTGTGTTAATAAAGCCTATAGAACCCATATCATCGTAGAATACTCTAACTTCCACACCTGCTTTTACTCGCTCTTCCAGAACATCTTGAATCTTATGCCATGCTTCAGCGTCTTCTATCGCATGATATTCCATAAAGATAAACTTTTGTGCTTTCTCCAAATCCTTAAGCTGTGCCTCTAATCCTTTCACTGCTTCATCAAAATACACAATATCCGTATTCTGATAGATTGGATACTGCGAATTTCTTTGTATGTAACTTGCTATATTTCCTGCTTTCGGAATTGTTTCTTTTATTCTGCTCAAACACTCCTGACTGTCCGGAAGCATTGGTAACAATTTGCTATCAATTTCTGCATATCGCTCACGCATTTTATGTGTGCCACCATTCAAACCAATCAATAAATATAGGCCTACACCCATAATTGGGAAAATTAAAATTAATATAACCCAAGGCATTTTCATAGAGGATGTCTTATTTGATGCGTACAATCCCAAAACCAAGATCCCACTCAAAATCTTTGTAAATAAATTTATGATTTCTGCATATTCATTCAAGCGTGTTACGATAGTAATAATAAAAATCACTTCCAGAAGAATGCAGATTATGGAAAAACACAGCCGTTTTACCCCATTTTTTGTTTTTGCTTTGCCCTCTAAAGTATCTTGTTTCATATATATTCCGCCTCTTCTTTCTACGTCAGCTCTATATTCAAAATACTATTTATTTTGATAATTGATTCGTTCCCCTTGAATTACTGGATAACAAATCAATTTATTACTTTCCAGATCCTCTGCATGCATATCTACCGCACTGATCTGATGATTTTCATAAGTATTATAATAATAGATACCTTTAATAACATTACAACAAGATGTATACAATGTGATTTCATATTTTCCATCAGTCACTTCGCAACATCCACGTTGCTGATCCACAGATCCAAGAATGTGAAAGAACTGACTAACACTTTCTTCCTCAGATTCACCTGAAATTGCATTTACCTTTGTAAAAGCCACACGCACAAAACGAGAAGAAGATGAAAGATCTCCCGGAAGACCTAAACCTCCCATACCTCTACTATATGCATTAAGAGCCAAATTTCCTCCAAAAGTGTTTTTGGGTTGCTTTGGGGATAAATACATATAATTATTTAATTGAAACATCTGCTGTGGAAATGGCGGATTATTCGTAAGCACTCCTACAGGATTATCGTAAATATGTAGACCATCTGACATAGACTCTACAGTAATTGATTCATTTTCATCAGCGATAATCCAATGTAATTGTGCTAATGGCAATTGCTCACTGAAAGGAGTATTAACAATATTAATTCGATTAAGAAGCTTACGAACTTCTGCTAAAGAAGCACACTGACTTAAAATCCATGGAATAAATTCAAACTGTGCAATATTTTCCACATCTGGTTGAACCTCGGAATAAACAGCATTTCCGACAAAATTCAGACCTGCCATTGCCACTCCTTTTTCATTCATCGCATCATAATATAAAGGATAATCCTCTGCAACATGAGCCATTCCAATAATTGCATAATGATTTTTCATATCGCCAACATGACGGAAATGGAATGAATAGTTACGTGGTGTAATTACTATCTGATCACCGTAAGAGAATTCATAATCGAGGGTTCGTCCAAAGTAAAAATCTTTTGTCTTATAGGTTGCTGCTGTACACATGATTGTTTATCCTCCTAAATAATATGAACTATATCAATAAGTTTTTTGTTGAACAATAGTATATAAGGGTGTGTCTGATCTATCACATTTGCTCCAATCTACCTACCCTATCATAGCATAGTGCCTGTCCCATATTTAGGACTGTGTGTTGTCAGGGACAAACTCCACGATATCGCCAATATTGCAGCCAAGGCAAATGCAGATTTTTCTCAGAGCTTCCATTGACACGTCCTCGCCCTTTCGGAGTTTTGTCATGGTACTAGAAGACAGCCCGGACGCTTTGTGTAGATCTCCTTTGCTCATTTCCTTATCGACGAGCAGTTTCCACAATTTTTTGTAGCTTGCTTTCATGACTTTCACCTCAGCAAAGTATGTAAAATAAACTTAACTTACATTATAGCACAAGAAGGTCTGCTATTCAATAGAGTTTCGTAAACTTTGGGTGAATACGACCGATTTGCACGAGACGTTCAATTTTTTTGAGTTGGATGATATACAGCTAAAGGGAAAGACTGTGCCGGTCAAAAAGCCAGCACAGCCTTTTTGTTATTCTCTCTGGTTATCTCGAATTTGTTCAGGCTCTTGAACTACACTCGGCTTGAGGAAAATATCTACATTTGCTTTCATGGTGTCGATCAGCCGTGCTTCCTTTTTGAGCTTCGCACGTTCATCATAGAGCCGCTGTTGCTCTTCAAGAAGTCGCTGCTGTTCCGCTTGCAGTGTCTTCAAGCTCGGCAGTTTTTCATCGCCCTGCATGGCAAGCAGCGTACCCTTGCTTTCGCCGCTGCCTGCGTCGCCGGTGAAGATGGACGAACCGTTATGTACTTCTGCAATGCGACTGCCCAGCGACGTGTCCGTTTTCATCTTCGACACATTGTTCAGCAGGAACAAGAGCTGCCCGTCACTGGTGCGCGGGAGCATGGTAAGCTGTTCGCCGCCTTCAAGGTAGGCGTTGAATCTGGTGTCGAGAATCTCCTTTTTGCCGCCCATCTTATCGGCGTCTGTTTTCCAACTCTTTCCGTATGGCGGATTGGAGAGCATGAAATCAAACTGCCGGGTGGCGTTTCCGTCCAGTGACAGCGTGGAGCCGTAGCTGATGTGATCTGCCTGTTCACCGTCGCCTTTGAGCAGCATATCCGCCTTGCAAATGGCATAGGTCTCCGGGTTGATCTCCTGCCCGAACAGGTGAATGGAGACATTCCTTCCGCGCCTTGTTGCCAGCGTCTGAAGTCTCTCCTGCGCCACGGTGAGCATACCTCCCGTTCCGCAGGCTCCGTCATAGCAGGAATAGGTGGCGTCCTTGATCTGATCGGCTATCGGCATAAAGATAAGGTCGGCCATTAGTTCCACAACATCACGGGGCGTCCAGTGTTCGCCGGCTTCCTCGTTGTTTTCTTCGTTGAAACGGCGAATCAGTTCCTCGAAAATCGTGCCCATGCCGTGATTGTCCAGTCCCGGATGCTTGAGGATGGTTTTCTCTTCATCCTTATAAATCGGATTGGGACTGAGGTTAATATCCGAGGACACGAACTTTTCAATCACCGCACCGAGAATGTCCGCCTCAATCATGGTATCAATCTGATTGCGGAATTTGAACTTCTCTAAAATCTCCTTCACGTTCGGAGAAAAGCCGTCCAGATAAGTCATGGCAGGCATTTTCCAACACAACAATTCAATATGTGTCTGCCGTCCGCTCCGCGCAAGACGCGCCGCAGCTCATGCGCCGGATGCACTATATGTCTTTCGTGTCTATGTTCCGCTCCGATCTGTACGAGGGTCTATGCGTCGGGCACGCGCCGAGGAAATGCGCGGTCTGTGGGAAATGGTTTCTGACCACTGACGCAAGATACGCCAAATACTGCGACGGTCTGGCTCCCGGAGACAAGCGCGGGCGTACCTGCCGTCAAGTCGGGAATCTCCGTGGCCGGGAGCAGCGGGAGCTTGCCGCTGACCATCCTATCAAGAAAATCTATACGAAGCGGTTCAACACGATCACGCAGTATCTTGGCCGCGGTACGCTGGACGAGCAGACCGCCGCTGTGATGAAAGCACTTGCAAAAAGCAAGCTGGAAAAGGCGCTGCAAGACAATGACTATGCGCAGGGCAGCTATGCCGCCGAGATGGGGCAGGCAGCTTTGTTGGCAGAAGCGAAAACGAATAGGAAGCAGTAATCAAAATCCACAGCGGAAGGAGATGCGGATATGAAGGATAATCGTGACAAGCAGATGGCGCAGCTTGCAGGCTGGACATGGGATTTGAACGGCTATGCGGCAAAAGTGCCGTTCTATAACGCCGACGATCTGACCATGCGCGAAGTCCGGAGCGCCTTTCAGCTTGAGCCGGAACCGCCGCAAATGGAGCTGAGCGACTACATGCGCGAAGCTGTCCGGAAAAGAGATTTATCCTACTTTTCCTTCTTCCTGCACCACTTTGAAAAGCAGCTGAATGGCGTGATCTACCGTTTTCTTACCCGAAACAGATATGACCGCTATGACCCGGCGCGGTTTCTGAACTACAAGCTGGAAGTTTTGCAAATGCTGCTATACTGTCTGCCAAAGTTTGACCCGGAGCAGGAAACGGAGTTTTTGAAATATGCGAAGCATTATATTCAGGACGGGCCGCTGTTCTGCCGTATGATGGGAGAAGTCGGTTCCTTTGCCAGTCTTGCGGAGTACCGGCGTGTGCGTCAGATCGGCGCAATCTATAACAATTCGGGTAAGAGACGCGCGGAGGTAGTTTCCGCGTTTGCCGCTCAAAGCGGGTACAAGGACGATAGCGTATCTGCGGATGAGCTGCTGACCATTGCCCAGCGCAACCGCAGCATTGTTTCCCTCTACCGCCCGGAGCAGGACGAGGACGGCGAGGAAACCGGCGAGGATGTGACGCGCGACGATAGCTGGAACTACGCCGAAATCCTATGGAACGGAATACAGGCAAAGGCGGTCACGGCGGCGTTTGAGCAGCTTTCCTACAAAGAGCAATGGTATCTGGAAAAGCGGAACGCCATCAGCATGACCTGCGGGCGCGTCAGCCCTTTGTCCACGCAGTCTACCTTTGAGGACTTGGCTGTGGATTTCGAGGGTACGACAGCCAGCGGTGCGGAGCGATTCTACCGGCGAACGCTTGACAAACTGCGCCTGAAGCTGCTGGAAAGCGGGTATATCCATACCGTGACGCTGAAGCAGACCGAGTGCCGAAAAAAGAATAAAAAAATAGCCGCCGCTGTCTACCAATATCAGGCGGACAACGACGGCGAGTGGGGCGATCTTCGGTTTGACTTTGAAAGCGGCACAGCGGAGATCGTAAAGCTGGCGGATTGGGATACGGTAAAATCCAACATCTTTGCAAAAACGGCGATACGCTACATACAGAGCTTACCGGAGGCAAGATTGCTGAAATCCGTGGTCGTGCCGTTTGAGATGGGGATTTCGGAAAAACCAGCCCTTCCGACGAGCACGGCAAAAGCAACGAAGATCAATCCCGCACACACAATTTCTCTGCGGCAGACGGAGTGCCGGAAAACGGGTGAAACGATTACCGCTGCTGTCTATCAATATCTGGTGGACAACGACGGCGAGTGGGGCGAGCTGCGGTTTGACTTTGAGAACGGCACAGCCGAGATCGTAAAACTGGCAGATTGGGACACAGTAAAGTCCAATGTTTTTGCAAAAGCCGCGATACAATATGTGCGGTATCTTTTAAGGCAGGCATCCACGAAGCAAGTTATCGTCTTGTATGTTAAATAGGCTACGACTTACCGGGTGCTTGCTTTCTTCATGAACTCCAGATAAAGACTGTACAACACAGCACAGACGGGTACGCTGAACAGCATCCCTAAGACGCCGAATGCTTCGCCGCCGATTGTAACAGCCATCAGCACAAGCAGTCCGGGAAGCCCAACGGACTTGCCGACCACCTTGGGATAAATCAGATTGCCCTCCACCTGCTGCAAAATGAGCAGAAAGAGAATGAACCACAGAGCCTTGCCGGGTTCTGCCAACAGGATCAAAAACGCGCCAAGACCGCCGCCGATCCATGCACCGAAAATCGGTACCAGTGCAGTAACGGCCACAAACGCGGAGACCGCACCGGCATACGGGATCCCAAGAATCAGCATTCCAAAGAAGCACAGAACGCCGATGATGACCGCTTCGGTAAGCTGTCCGCTGACAAAATTTGTGAAGGTCTGGTTGGTCAGAGAGGCAATACTCAGAAGCCGCTGTGCCTTCTTTTGCGGAAGGACTGTTACAATGAGTTTTTTCAAATGTGCCGCGACGACTTCCTTCTTTGCAAGCAGATACAGCGCAAAGACAAGTCCCAAGAGAACATCCACCAAAACCGACAGGACAGAGGTTGCCGCGCCCCACGTCACGGTGAGGATGCCGCTTCCCTCGTCGCTGATCAAGGCGGTGAGCTTCTCGATCAATAAGTCAGAGTCTATGGTGTATTCGGGCAGGACAATATTATATTTTGCGGCAAACTGGACAACGCCTGTCCACCACCGCCCGATTTCCTCCACATAGAGCGGAATGTTTTGGACAAACTCTTCGCCGGACTCCCGCAGGCTGGGGATCATCATAAACACCACGGCAAACAGAATCCCAAGAACGAGCACGGTGCTTACGCTCAGGCACACAGGGCGGGTCAGCTTTTCAGGAGCCCTTCGGCACACCTTGTTCCAGCAGCATTCCAACGGCCGAAGGACTACGTTGATCAAAAACGCAATCCCGCCACCGATCAGAAATGGCGTGAACAGCGCAAGCACCGTGCCGAGAAAACGCAAAACAGCGTCAAGGTTTACCAGTGCCCACGCAAATACAATCAGCAGCACCAATGCGCGGATAATGTAACGAATAATCGCCTTGTCCGGCCATTTGCGTTCCTGCGGCGCGGAATCCTCATTTCTGTTACCGGCTGTGTTTTGCGGTTTCTTCGCCATGTTTCTTCCTTTCCACTATTGTGCACAGGCCCATTCAAATCCGAAAGCACTTTTGCAGCGCTTTATACTCACCCATTGCCAGAATCGTTATGTCATCGGACAATACAGTGTCCGGCGTAACGGAAACATCCGTTTTTCCTGCACGCTTGATGCCGAGGATATTGATGCCGAACTTTCGGCGAACATCCAGTTCTCCAACGCTTTTCCCGACCCACGCCTCTGGCACCTGAACTTCAAAGATGGCGTGCTGCTCGTCGATCTCTATGTAGTCGAAAATATGGTCGGCAGTGAATCGGATCGCCGCCCATTTTGCCACCTGCTTTTCAGGGTAGACCACGTTATCTGCGCCGTTGCGGAGCAGAAACTTCGCCTGCACGTCGCGTTCGGCGCGGGATACCACGCATTTTGCGCCCAGCTCTTTCAGTAGCGAGGTGGTTTCCAGCGAGTTCTGGAAGTTGCCGCTAC
>ERZ791624.696-NODE-696-length-21262-cov-2.607818_pt1 | contig 21262 bp, 16 predicted proteins | sample MGYA00510058_ERZ791624 | MGnify/ENA primary metagenome ERZ791624 (study PRJEB30046, sample SAMN00715158) | human gut metagenome | study: EMG produced TPA metagenomics assembly of the A metagenome-wide association study of gut microbiota in type 2... | reverse complement strand
ACCCATACGAAAACAGCAGACGGAAAACAAGAAAAGAGAAAAACGGAAGGCAAACTTGCAAACTTGCAAAACTTGCAGCACTTCCACACCCACACACGTGCGCGTACATTATAATGCAACAAAATAATATGTTCCAGAATTCCACTCTATTTCTTTATTGTGATCTGTGAATGATCTGATCTCCTCCTGTTTTCTTGTTCACGCTTTTTCTCTTTTGCGAAATATATGCGTCTTGATGAGGAGATTTCTTTAAAAGACCATTACTACAGCCAGTGCCGGCTGAAGAACAGCAGCTGGCAGGTCTTCTGGCAGGACAGTGCCTCGGAACAGGATGCCATGCCGTGCGTCTTCATACAGTTCATATGTTCCGAAAGGTTAGTAACATGTGTTCCGTAAAGTTAGTAACGTGTGGCCCTATACGTTACTAACATACAGGCCTGCACGTTAGTAACGTGTTCCATTTAGATTGATAACGCGTTATTCCTCATGCCGACAGCTTGTTCTCCCCAGGATTGTACAAGCTGTACCAGCATGATTGGCGGAAGGCCCGGCCTATACAAGTACCTGCTGAAGATTCGGGCAGTCATCCCTTTGCCACCTGTGTCTGTCCGATTCCGGTTTCTGTCTTCCGCTTTCCTTTTTTCTTCTTATACGGTCCCTCCTCTTTCCACCAAAGCTCCTGTCACATCTCTCCCTTTTCCCCGCTCCACTTTCTGTGCTCCGTCATGCTTTCCTCCATTTCAGCTCTCCCCTGCATCGTCCGTTTGTCCTCCTCCACCCTTGCTTGTCACATTCTCCTTATGTTCTCTCATTTTTCCACATTATAATGTACGCGCACGTGTGTGGGTGTGGAAGTGCTGCAAGTTTTGCAAGTTTGCAAGTTTCATCCCCACTTTATATCATAAAGGGAACTGAAAATAAATAATATTCTGGCATTTAGTCAATGCCCCCATAAACTATATAATTTTTTATTGCTATATTTGTCCTCATCAAATCATCAAAATGAATATAACTTCTACTATCATAACAGCTTCGGACGGAACACCCCTCTCCTTATATGATGTATGCCGGTTCCTATCCAAGCAGCAATGGAAACACATATTAAAACAATTGAAACAAGAAGGAATACATATAGAAAGAATAGAAGCTTATGAATATCCGGAAGTTCGAGACATCAAACATCTATTTATACGCTTTGAAAAAGAAAAAGAAGACACTCCTTTTTATTTACTGTCTCCGGAAATATTCTCTAAACTAACCAACGCGATAATACAAGAATACTCTTCAAATATAAAATAAAAAAAGTTGTACAATCCATTAAATTAGGATGAGATGAAAAACATCAACGGTCAAGGCAATGAAATCACAATTATTTTACCACATAAGAAAATAGATTGTATATCCTCCCATCATGAACAATTCAATCAAATCATCCATCAATCCCATATCATAATTACAGGAAACAACAATCATGTTTCCATGCATTTCGATTCAGAAGAGAATGTTGAAAAACTACTTCTTAACGAAGGTTTTCTATTGATTATCAAGGAAAACGATAACACGGTTAATTTAGGAACAATCATTTTACGCTATTCCAACATACTAGGGATGAGTGGACTAAAACTCATCATCGGCCAGTTGCCCGGTTTGGGAGCTGGTGTTTCAAGAGTTGCCAATAATTGTAGAGTTGATATAGGTAATCGTGTAGTTATCAATGGAGTTACTTTATATTTACAAGAAGATAAATCAAATGTTAGCATAGGAGAAGACAGTCAATTAAGCTGGGGCATTGATATTTGGTGTACCGACGCACATACTATAACAAATTTAAAGGGAGAACCGATTAATTTTGCTCAAAGTATAGAAATAGGCAAGCATGTATGGGTAGGGAAAGATGTAAAGATTGGTAAAAATACAAAAATACCCGATAACAGTATTGTGGGTTGGGGAAGTATTGTAACCAAAGTATTCAACGAACCGAATATAATATTAGCAGGTATCCCTGCAAAAATTGTAAAGAGAGGTATAAATTGGGATCGTAGATGCATTAATAAATACTTACTAGAATAGTATTTAGGGTGTCTGAAAAGATAGCTAGTCAGACCCCCGATTTGATAACTATTCCGTTAGAACTGGAAATAAATAAACGGCTGAATATCACTGCTCTTTATCTGGATAACCAAATAAATCAGTACTACCAACAATAATGCCTTTCCCAATAAAGGTAATTTTACCACTCCACGACAACACGCATTCTGCCAACTATCAGGAGCAAAATGCAGCAAATACCCTATTCCCATCAAAACAAACACTTTCCAATAACCTTCTATCAGCTGCATGAATACCTCGGGATGGAAAGCTGTACATATCTGCTTCAACATAACAACCGAAGCTTCAAAAGTCGTATTACGGAAAAATATCCAGCAGAAACAAACAAAATTGAAAGTAACAAGAACTGCAAAAAATTTACGAATGCCCTTACTGCCAGCCGTCTTAGGCTTATGCAGCAAGTTACGCCAGAATTTCTGTGCAGCCAGTGCTATTCCATGAAATCCCCCCCATATCACAAAATTCCAAGATGCACCATGCCACAAACCACCTAACAACATAGTAAGGCACAAATTAATATAAGTACGGACCTTCCCCTTGCGGTTTCCCCCCAATGAGATATAAAGGTAATCTCGCAACCATGTAGAAAGAGAGATATGCCAACGATGCCAGAAATCGGTTATACTATCGGCTTTATAAGGCGAATTAAAGTTCATAGGGAAACGGAAACCCAACAGCAAAGCAAACCCGATAGCCATATCACTATATCCGGAAAAGTCACAATAAATCTGTAAAGCATACCCATATACACCAAACAAATTCTCAACCCCGGAATAAAGAGCCGGATTATCAAAAATACGTTCCACAAAATTTACACTGATATAATCGGAGATTACAGCTTTCTTGAATAATCCGCTGATGATAAAGAAAACACCAGTGCCAAACATCTCCGAGGAAACAAACAGCGGTTGCCTGATTTGAGGAATAAAATCGCGGGCACGTACAATAGGCCCCGCTACCAGCTGCGGAAAAAAAGACACATAAAATGTATAATCCAGCAACCTGTTCAAAGGAACCAGCTCACGACGGTAAACATCTATGGTATAACTTAAAGACTGGAAAGTGAAGAACGATATTCCCACCGGCAAGAAAATATCCAACGGCTGGAATTTCCCATTCCACAAAGGAGCCAGTATCTGATAAAAGAAATTGGTGTACTTGAAATAACAGAGCAATCCTAAATTTATTCCCAGACTTGCCAGCAGCAAAACCCTCCGTTTCCATTGAGTTTCGGTATTCGCCATACGCCCTGCCAGCAAGAAATCCGTCACTGTCACCACCCCCAGCAAGAAAAAATAAAAACCGCTACTCTTATAATAAAAATAATAAGAAAACAGCGTTACAAACAGGATGCGTGCCGTATCCTTCTTCTGCAATAACATATAAATCAGGCTAAAGCCTAAAAACAGAAACAAAAACAAGCCGCTGCTAAAAATCATCGGTTGCTTGGCATTATAAGTCAATACCTCAGCCAGTTTACTCCAATCCAGTTGCCACATATTCATTATACGCTTTAATCAGTGCCTGATGTAATAAATTACCTTGTAAACGATATCCATCGGGAGTGAAATGAATGCCATCCGCACGAAGCATGTGGTGCTTCGTCCAGTTACGACAAGCATCTGTCTTTCCTCCTACTATATTATACATATCCCAAACTGCCATTTTATTCTCTTGTGCATACTCCTTTATAATACGCGCCGCCGTTACGGTTCTCGGATTAATGGTACGTGCACGACGACGTCCCACGTATGCTCCGGGAGGTGTAGTCAGTAAAAAAGCCGCTTCAGGACAGGCTGCTTTCAACATACCCAACAGTCTGCCTATCTGCATTTTGTGAGCCTGAGCCAGATAACGGCGGCTATGTGCCTCATTGGTTCCAAAAGAAACAATAATCAGATCGGGATGCAAAGAAGCTATTTCTTTTATTTTTTCATCATCAGAAAAAGTAACAGAAGTAGCTCCATTAATGCCAATCATATGATAAACAATACCCGGTTCGCCCGTTTCATGTGCCAACCCACCGGTACGATATGAAATAACATCAGGATAAACAGCCTCAGCACCAAAATCATGTTCCAGACGACGACGGGTTATTAATGGATAAAGATGCCCCCGCACATGAGAATCACCTATATGGACTATCCGTACCGGTCCTGTCATATCATTCAACTTTTGAAAGAAAGGAGAAAGCGAACGGTTCTCATCTTCTATCACATTATCCAAAGAATGAGTAAAACTCGCCGGAAGTGAATCATGTACTGTTATCAGCCGCATACCCCGATGCATTTCCTTTGTTTCACCGGGTATGCGAAGCGGCTCCAACGGCCGGGACAATGCCGGAATAGCATCCTGAGCATAAAGACATGGAAACAGCAAGAACAGGAACAATACCATTGCTATACCGGACAGACCAGAAAATCTGTTATTCCTCCTCATAGGCTTTCCGTCTTTCATATTGCTCTTTGCCATACATCAATGTTTCAAATAAGATACCTGCCAAATGCTTGCCTCCCTTAAAATTGATATGGGTATAATCAAGATTCGCCATTTTTTGCCCGATCATATCGACAATGCTTCCTTGACCTCCCATTGCCTCATACATATTCCAAAAAGCGATATGGCTATCAGCCGCAATGGACTGTTGATAACGGATAAGATTCTTGACTCCGGGCATGGTGCGGAGATCTCCATTCTCGTTTTTATATTCACGGTCACCCACACTGACCAGTAAAATGCTGGTTTCAGGAAAAGCTGTCTTCAAATGTTCTATCACCGAAAGCATCCCTTTCTTATAGCCATCGTATTTTACTCCCCGTTCCGTAGCCACATTCAAACCATATTGGACCACAATCAAATCGTATGGACGAAGACGTTGGAAATCGCAAAGCGTATGTAAAGGAATACTACGTAAATGAAGCCCACTGCTACCACGTACGCTAAAATTATCCAAAGATATTCCCTGCCTGCCGTCCATAGCCACTCCATAGAAAGTAACAGAATCAGCTTGTTCCACACTCCACCGTACTTGTCCTATCCTTCCTCTCACCGAAACAGCCTGCACACCTCCTGTTCCTACTTCCTCATGTAACTCTCCTTCCACAGCATTATTCACTTTAGAACGGACAGCGGCAAAACCTTTATTCAGGAAATAAAAAGTAGAAACCTCACAGGTATCCAGTCGGGAAGCGTATTTACTCTGTCCTTTCAACTGTACATAAGCACCTTCACGAGGAAAAAAATAATGTCCGGAAATATCTTGCTGCATTTTATCAAAACCAACGGAGTCATTGGATGAATGACTGCTCCATCCCCCAAAAGTATGGCGTACCGTAGGACGGTAACCGCTGATGGAAGAGGTTACAGGAACATATCCCACTCCGCAACCACCAAATTCTTGTTGAAGCATTTCGCGCAAATCGGCAGTAAAAATATCAGCTTCTATAAAAGAATCACCGAAGTAAGCGATACGCACAGGGCGTTTCATGGTTTTCACTTTGGAAAGTGCCTCATAAAAATGTTTCATTCCCCGCATGGTGGAATCCGAATAATCCTCAATACAGGTAATACCCGTTTTACATGTATCCACAAAAATAGGTTTTACAGGAGGAGGAAGGACAATGGTGTCGGAATCACATACTTCTTCTTCCACATCCGGACGGATATCAGCCAGCAGGTCCACCTTGCGCAACGGTTTGCCGCCCACCGACATGGAGGGGAGGAAATACAGCCCCATTAACACTCCTACTACAATAAGAGTGAGAAGAAAAGTGGCCGGTATATAGTTTTTCATATTGCTATATTTGTAAATTAACCGCAAAAGTAGTGATTTTTTAGACGGAGTACTTCATGATAGAGGCTAAAAAAAGAAAAAAGACTGCGCCAGAAAGAGGGCAACAGTCTTTTTCTTTAATGATGAAAAGACAGATTCAAATCGTCTTTTCTATGTTCCACACAAAAGCACGTAATCCCAATTGTTCGGTTTCCTTATCCATTTTATGCAAAGCGTCCAATAAAGGCTCCACTTTAGTATCATCTACCACTGTCATAATGGCCGAGCACATACTGGGCCACGCGTGACTGCCATAATGCGGTTCTCCTTTTACAGAGCCGCGCCCCTGCAACTGCTGCCAATAACTGAATCCACGACAATTCTGACGGTCCAACAACGCCAGAATACGTTCGTAAAAAGCTTGGTCGAAAGTGATGAAAACTGATTTCATTATTCCATTTTTTATTTTAAGTTCTGTCATCCGGTCTCCTATTCATTTCAATCCGGATAACAACTATATTAATTATTCTTTTTTGCCTTTGGTCATCTCCGTCTTATGTGCTTGATAATAGTCATTCAGTTCACGGGAAGCTTTCATCTTCTTACGGTTACGCTTGATACCTGTACCCGCAAATGAACAGTAGAGCACCGGAACCAAAATCAAGGTGAGCACGGTAGATACAGTCAAACCACCGATTACGGACACCCCTAAAGGCTGCCACATTTCAGAACCTTCCCCTCCTCCTATCGCCATCGGCACCATGCCCAGAATAGTGGTCAAAGTGGTCATTAAAACCGGACGTAAACGACTACGGCCCGAAACAACGACCGAATGAATAACAGACATACCCCGCTCACGACATAAGGTAATGTAATCAATAAGCACGATACCATTCTTCACTACGATACCAATCAACATGATACCTCCCAACAAACTCATGACATTCAATGTAGTCCCCGTTCCATACAATGCCATCAATACCCCACTGAATGCAAACGGAATAGAGAACATAATGATAAACGGATAGGTCAGAGACTCAAACTGGGCAGCCATTACAATAAATACCAATATAATAATCAAAACAGCCAAAGTTCCCAGATCGCTGAATGAATCCTGCTGATCCTCATAAGACCCTGCCACCTGGATACTGATACCGCCAGGTAAATCCATCTTATCAATAATAGACTCACCCGCTGCCACCACACTACCTAAAGGCGCACCTGAAATCACAGCAGATACTGTTACAATACGTTCACGGTCTTTACGTTCAATAGTAGGAGGAGCTGAACGCTCCACTACCGTGCCGATATCTTTCACCCGAATCGCTTTACCCTCATTGGTATAAATCAGAATATTCTCCAAACTTTCAATACTGGTACGGAACTGGGGAGCATAACGCACCTTGATATCATATTCGTCACCATCTTCCCGATAGTAAGAAGATAAAGCACCATTAACACGGTTACGCAGATACAAAGCTGCTGTAGAAAGATTCAAACCATGTAAAGCCAGTTTTTCACGATCAAAATCCACCTGATATTCCGGCTGATAATCCTGACGGCTGATATTCACCTCAGACACACCGTTCACTTTCAATAAAGCTTCTTTCAATTCAGCGGCTGCCTTATCTGTTTCTGTAAAATCATATCCATAGATTTCAAAATCGGCAGTGGCCTGTCCACCCATGCCTCCACTGCTACCACCCAGGATAACCTGGGCTTTATCCAGTTCGGGATAGGCTTTCAGATCCTCACGCATACCATCGCAGACTTCTGCCAACGTAACAGAACGCTGATCGGGATTATAAAGGTTGATATTGAATGAAATGATATGGCTACCATTATCCTGAATAGAAGCCCAAGTATTATCCGCATCAGCCTGTCCCACAGTATAGTTACAGATACGCATCACCCCTTCATATTTCTTCAGCCACCTTTCGGTCAGCTCCTGGGCCAATGCCTGGGCACGCTCTACGCGAGCTCCGATAGGCAATTGTAATTGAACAGAAATACGACTGTTGTCTTGTGACGGAAAAAACTCTGTACCAATTCCTTTCGCACAAATCAGACTCAGCAGAAAGAACCCGAAACAACCGGCAATAATGGTCTTGCGGTGACGGACAGCCCAGTTCAAACGTTTCTGATACCAGTTATCCAATCCATCCAACGCACGTTCTATCGGTTTGTAGAATGTGACAAACCACTTACTTTGTTTTTTTTGCAAGCGAAGCATCTGCGCACACATCATCGGAGTAAATGACAGAGCCGAGATAGTAGAAATAGTCATAATGACACACATCATCCAGCCCAACTGACGGAACAAAACTCCCGACATACCACTGACCATCGTCAACGGGAAGAATACCGCAATCATGGTCAATGTGGATGCGATAACAGAAATTGCCACCTCATTTGTTCCATGGATAGCCGCCTGTTTCGGCTCGGAGCCACGCTCGATATGGGTCGTTACGTTTTCCAAAACAACAATAGCGTCATCCACCACATTACCAATCGCAATAGAAAGGCACGACAAAGAAATAATATTCAGAGATCCCCCATCCGTGATAGCCAAATAAATAAAGGAGGCAATCAATGACATGGGGATAGTGATACAGATAATCACCGTAGCACGCCAACGACCTAAGAAAACAAATACCACCAAGACCACAAACAGAATGGCATACATAATAGTTTCCGTCAAACTGTCGATGGTATTCAAAATATTATCCGAAGTGTTCACAATAACCCCCAGTTTCACATCACTGGGCAGTGATTTCTGTAACTTAGGCAACTGCTCCATTACTTTCCGGGAAATGTTCACTGAGTTTGCTCCCGATTGTTTCTGTACAACAATCATGGCTCCCTGCACCCCGTTATTATAGGTTTCCTGAGCACGTTCTTCTACAGAATCGATTACCGTTGCCACGTCACGCAAATACACCGAAGCACCATTGCGTATACCCACTACGATATTCTCCATTTCTTTCGGGTCCTTGAATTCTCCTTCCACACGCAAGGAATAGGTATTACTGCCCACATCGAAAGTTCCACCCGGAGTATTCTTATTTTCAGCCCCGACAATGGAACTGATGGTCTCAATCGTCAGATCATATGCTTCCAGTTTGTTGGGATCACAATAAATATTCACCTCACGCTTCGGCGCACCGGCAATGGACACCGTTCCCACACCGGGAACACGAGCCAAAGGATTTACTACATTATCATCCAATATCTTATACAGAGCCGGCTGACTTTCTTCTGCCTGAACGGACAACAGCAGGATAGGAATCATATCCGTACTGAACTTAAAGATAATCGGAGTATTGACTTCATCGGGAAGCTCCGAACTCACCATATCCAATTTATCACGCACATCATTAGTCAACACATCAATATCATAGCCATATTCGAATTCCAAAGTGATAACTGATATATTTTCTGAAGACTTGGATGTAATATGTTTCAAATTACTAACCGAGTTCAACGTATTTTCCAACGGACGGGTTACGTTGTTCTCTATATCGGAAGCACTGGCACCCTGATAAGATGTCATAACCATAATGGTATTGGTATCAATATCGGGATACAAGTCTACCGGAAGTTTCGACAATGAGAACAGACCAAAGATCGCTACGGCCAAAAAGCATAACGAGGTCATAATCGGTTTTTTAACCGCTCCTTCGTATAAACTCATGTTTGTTAAATTAAAAATTAAGAACTAAAAAATCATATATAGGTAAATAAATATGGAGTATTATCAACTAATTCTCAATTTTTAATTTACTGCCACTTCCACACCATCGGCCAAACGGGTCTGACCGGCAACCACCACCTGCGAATTATCCTCCACCCCGGAAATCAATTCATATTCGGTTCCCATCCGACGTCCCAATTCTACTTTATTATAGGAAACCTTACCGTCTTTGTAGACATATACATAACGGTCGCCCGAACCGGCACGTTTCACAATAGCCTGATCAGGAACCACCACATGCCGCAATGTACCAAAGCTCACAGTCACACGGCCAAACATTCCCGGACGTATACGCTGACGGGTATTAGCCAATTTTACCTCTACAGGAAAAGTATGAGTAGCAGCATCAATAGTAGGATACACCAAACTAACTTTCCCTTCGAATTCCTCATCACCATACACATCAAATTTCACCTTTACGATCATACCTTTAGTCACTTTCGGGAAATAAGGTTCGGATACATTGATCAACAGTTTAACCGGAGTGATCTGTTCAATGACCAACACAGGAGTGGAAGCGGAAGAATATAAATCACCGTTATCAAAATTACGTGCTGTAACCACTCCATGAATAGGGCTTAACAACTGCGTATTCTCCAACAAATTATTATAGGAAGTACGACGTACATCTAAAGCTGTTTTTGCTGCATCCCATTCAGATTTGGAAGCTCCACCCACTTTGTACAGTTCATCCATACGTCTGAATTCCGTTTCTTCATTTTCTAATTGCAATTTCATTTGTTTCAGATTTGCCGCATCCATCTGTACTAATTTCTGTCCTTTGGATACATGGTCTCCCACTTCAACAAAAATACGGTCTATACGCCCGGGAGAGGTCGGAGCTATATTATTTTTCGCTTCCGCTTCAACAGTGGCAGTATATTCCTCTATCTGATCTACATCGCGGGAAGTTACGGAAGCAAGCCGGACTACCGGTTTGTCCTCCATAGCGGTATCAGCAGCTTCCTTACTCTCCGTTCCACCTGAACATGCCCCCAGCATAGTTACCACCAGCCAAGCTGCGAATTGAAAATATTTTCTCATACTGTTATCTTTATGTTAATGTGTTATTGTTCCGTTACTTCATCAATGCCTAAGACTAAATCCAAATCAGCTTTAGCTACCAGATAGTCATAGATGGACTGGTTATAAGTCAGTTGGGCCTCTGTTAAAGCCACTTCCGAACTATTCAATTCCAAGATAGTTCCTTTTCCAACTTCATATCTTTTTTCGGCAATAGTACGCCCTTTCTCCGCCTGAAAGACAGCTTCTTTATTACTTACCACCTGTTCCGTACTAGCGGCCATATTATCCAAATAACCGGTAGCTTGCATAGTGAGTTGCCGCTCTGTATTGATACGGTTCTCTTCCAGTTGTTTCATCTGGATACGGGTCTGTTTCAATTGAGTAAAATTACTTCCTTTGAACAAAGGAATGCTTAGATTCAGGCCGATAGTAGAATAGGGCCTCCAATCGTATTCCTTGAACTTGAAATTATCATTCATTGAAGTATACATATATTGGAAACTGGCAGAAAGGGTCGGCATAAAGTTGGTATACTGCAACTTCAGCGTCTGCTTTAATTGCAATGCATTCAGTTCCAATTGCTTCAACGTACTGTTATTTGTCAAATTGTCTGGACGAGGCATTGCCTGACGAGTAAACATAGACATTTCATAATCCTTCAGATTGCCTTCAACCGCTACCTTTACATCAGACTCCATTCCCATCAAGACCTTCAATTGCAAATTTGCCAAATTCACTCCGTTACGGGCAGACACCACGGTAGGTTTCAAGCTGCGCATCTGCACATCCGCACTAATCTTATCATATTCACTGACAGTCCCCTGTTCATATTTAGCTTTCACCACATTATAATTATCTTCACTCTGCTTATAACTTTTAAGCAGCACTTCATAACTGTCCTGTGCCAAAAGCAACTGAAAAAATGCCTTGGTCACTTGATTTACCATATCCAGACGTGAAGCACGTGATTTCTCTACCGCCAGGTTCACATCTGTACTTGTCAAACTGATACTTTTGTAAAGAGCAGGAGCAAAGACAGGCAGACTGACAGACAGACCACCACTATAAGTATTATCTGTACCGACTTCAATCACCTCTCCCATCATGGCGAATGACTGCTTTTTTATGGCTCGTGAATAACTGCCCACCAAACTGGCTTCTGGGAAAAGACCGGCATAAGCTTCCCGGCGGGCTTCTTTCTTTAACAGGATTTCCTGACCGGCGACTTTAATGGTGGGATTGTCGCTCAATGCTATCCGGACTGCGTCCTGTAAGGTAATCCTCAATGTGTCTTGTGCTTGTGCACTTTGTATTGCTACATAAAGCAGCAAAAACAAGGTTAACGTAGGTTTGCAATAAAATTTCATTAACTATTATTCTTTATTTAGTGACTTATTTAATTTCTAACCATACTTATTATGTTCGTTTCCTTTTAAATTCAATAAAAAATTATCCACAATCTTCAACCCCTTTTCAGTGGAAATGCCACGCATATGCATAAATACAACTGTTTCATAAATTTCACCAAGCGAATAGGACTTGCATATTTCCGAATGCAACAACAAATCCATCTGCTCACATACCATAGCGCGTACAATATTATAATTTACATCATTTCTAAAAATGCCTTGTTCCACTCCTTTGCGATAAAATTCCATAGCCGAATCCAAATTCTCCTTCCGGCTTTCATCAATGTAACGCATTACCTTGGGATATTTCTCAATATCCTCAAAGAATTTCCTGTTTGTATTCTGAAATTCCTGGGCACTTCTTTGAAAAAACTTCAAGAGGACTTCCAAAACATTTTCTGCTTTGGAAGCCACTTGAGTCATATATTCCTGCATCTCCTCCCGATGTAACTTCATGACATCAAGTAATAAATCCTCTTTGTCATGGAACAATTCATAAAGCGTACGTTTAGATATAGATAATCCGGCAGCAATATCATCCATTCTCACTGTTTTGACACCTTTCTGGGCAAATGATTTCGCTGCTGCCAAAACAATGTGTTCCTTCACTACCGTTTTATCCGTTCTTTTTTTCCTGACGCTATTCATTCTTAACATAAAGGGAGACAAAGATACATTTATTTTATAATACCTAACTTAGAACTTCTGACAAACTCTATCAGATGTACAATTTCAGGACTAGACGGAACCTGTTCTTCAATACGACGCAATGCATCCTCTGTAGATGTATTCACTTTATACAATATACGGAAAGCATGCGCTATATGTTTAATAACCGTTTCCGAAAAACCTTCATGTTGCAACACGGTGGTATTGATGCTGTAAAAAGCCGTAGGCTCATGGGCTGCCACACAATAAGGAGGAATATCCTTGGTAAAACGACACCCGCCCTGTACGGCGGCATAAGTCCCCAAACGAGTCTTTCCCTGCATCAGTACATTGGAAGTAAGAATAGCATAATCCTCGACTACACAACAACCTGACACCTGCGAACCGTTACCAATAATACAGTTATTACCGATGGTCACATCATGTGAGATACGTGCTCCCTGCATAATAAAGTTACCGCTTCCTACCACAGTCTCATCTCCGGCGAAAGTGGCACGAATAATTACCGCATTCTCACGGATGGTATTATTATTACCTATACGGGCAATGGTATCATCACCCGTATATTTAAAATCTTGCGGAGTAGCAGCAATTACAGCTCCGTTATAAATGGTATTTCCGTTACCGATGCGTGCGCCGCTCATAATGCTGGCGTTGGGCATAATTACATTATCATCACCTATCTCCACATTCTTATCAATGTAGGCAAACGGGTGAATAGTTACGTTTTTCCCGATTTTTGCAGACGGGTCTACATAAGCTAACGGACTAATCATATTCATATTATTTTTAAGGTTAATTATTCACGTCCACCGCCCAATGCGCTGTACAGATTGATAACAGCCTGCATACGCTGGAAAGTATCGGATACTTCGTTCAACTGGGCACTCAGCAATGACTGTTGTGCAGTAATGATTTCCAGATAAGTGGTCTTTCCCGCCTGAAACAAATCATTGTTCATCTCCACCGCTTTTTGCATTTCAGAAACCTGTGCCTGGTGCTCGCTCAACTTTTTGTCTGCCGTATCATACAGGAACAAAGCATCACTTACTTCCTTACCAGCTTCCAGAATAGTCTGCTGATAATTCATCTTGGCAATCTGTTCTTCCGCTTTCGATACTTTCAAGTTGGCAATCAATTTTCCACGCTGGAAAATGGGTTGCGTCAATGAGCCGATAGCATTCCAAAGCATAACGGCAGGATTAGAAATCACTGTACCATTGGAACCATTAGTCCATCCCAGAGTACCTGTAATATTAACACTGGGATAAAAAGCGGAACGCGCCTGATTGGTAGTATAATAAGCGTCGGCTAATGCCAATTCTGCCGCTTTTACATCGGGCCGGTTCTCAAGCAACTGTAAAGGAACTCCCACCGCCAAATCTGCCGGCATCACTTGTTCCTCCAATGTTCCACGGTCTATGTTCTGAGGAGCCTTTGCCAACAATACGGAGATAGAATTCTCAGTTTCACGCACCTGGCGTTTCAAGTCAGCCAATGAAGCCTCCGTCTGGTGATAAGCCCCTTTACTCTGTGCCACAGCAGCTTCGGTAGTCATACCGGCTTCCTTCATAGCTTCCATAGTGCGCACTGTTTCTTTCATTAACGCCACATTCTGTTCGGTCACACTGACTTGACGGTCTAGCATCAATAAAGAATAATAAGCATTGGCTATACCACCAATCAACTGTGAACGCACTGCCTGCTGATAGGCCTTACTTTGCAAATAAGAAGCTTTCTGGCCACGATGGGCATTCAGCAATTTGCCGAACAAATCAACTTCCCAGCTTGCAGAAGCAGGTAAAGTATAGTTCTTAACAGGAGTACTTTTGTCCACACTAGTCAACGAACCTTGTGGAGCAAGGGCCAAAGAAGGGAGATAAGACAAACGAGCTGATGTCAATAACGCCTTGGCCTCCTTTACACGCAGGATAGCAGCCTGCATATCTACATTGTTTGCCAATCCCTCTTCAATCAGCATCTGCAATTTCGGATCACGGAAAATTTCCTTCCATGACAAGTTACCCATATTGGTTGTATCGTTAGCAGCCAATGTATCGTTGGCGGCAACCGGGTCACGATAGATGCCAGTGGCATCTATCGACTCGGGACGATCATATGATTTATAGATGTGGCAACCGCTTAATAAAAACGTCGCGCAACATAATCCTATTATCTTTTTCATTGTTCTTCTGTTCATTTACGGGTGTATTGTTCAATTTCGGGTTCAACCTCTGTATTGTCCACACTTTCCCATTCAATCGGTTTGAATTTCTCTTGTAACCATTGGAATACCACAAACAATACGGGTACGATAAAGATCTGGAAGATCATACCAATCAACATACCACCAATAGCCGAAGCTCCCAAAGTACGGTTACCATGAGCACCAACTCCCATAGCCAACATCAACGGAATCAAACCTACAATCATGGCCAATGAGGTCATTAAGATCGGTCGCAAACGGGCTGCCGCACCCAAAACCGCAGCCCAGGAAATACTCATTCCCTGCTTACGGCGATCCAAAGCAAACTCTACAATCAGAATGGCATTCTTCGCCAACAATCCCATCAACATGATCAATGCAATCTGCATATAAATATCATTTGACATGGTTCCTAAAATCATCTTCAAAGCCGGAATATTTCCCAATGCTGCAAATCCGTTTACAAACAGGAAGCTACCCAACAGACCGAACGGTACTGAAAGCAATACGGACAACGGCAGAATGTAACTTTCATACTGTGCACTCAGCAACAAATAAACGAATACAAAACACAGAATGAAGATGATACCTGTGGAACTGCCACTGGTAGATGCCTCTTCACGAGCCATACCTCCCAACTCATAACCGTAACCGGTAGGCAAATTCTCTTTAGCAACTTCCGCAATAGCCTGCAAAGCCTGTCCGGAAGTATAGCCACTGGCAGGAGCCACCATCACTTTGATAGACGTATAAAGGTTGAAACGGCCGATAACATCCGGTCCATATACTTTCTTGACAGAAACGAACTGGGAAATAGGAGCCATCTCATTCCCATTACGTATCTTGATACTATTCAAGGATTCCAGATTCTTGGTCGCTTCGGGTTCCGCCTGAATCATAACACGATACATCTTACCGAAACGGTTGAAGTTAGAAGCATACAAACCACCGAAATATCCCTGCATGGTAGTCAGAATATCACTAGGACTGATTCCTGCCTTCTTACAAGCAGCAGCATCAATATCCAACATATATTGGGGGAAACTCGGATTGAAGGTAGTCTGGGCCGAATTAATTTCAGGGCGTGCCTTCAACGCATCCATATAGTCCAAAACTACATCATAAAAATGATTCAAGTCTCCACCGGTCTTATCCTGCATATTCAACTCGATATCACTGGATGCCGAATAACCCGGAATCATAGGAGGAGCAAAGAACAATACCTGCGCATCCTTGATGATCTTCTGCGCACGCATAAACAACGTACCTACCACAATATCCGAATTCTGCATCATGGAGCGTTCTTCCCAATCTTTCAGCTTAATAATGATAGAACCGTAAGAAGGTCCCTGACCACCAATAAAGCCGAAACCGGAAATCACCGTACGGGAATCTACAGCCGGTTCGGCAGCCACCAAGCTGTCTACACGGTTTAAGATTTCCATTGCACGTTCCTGTGAAGTACCGGGAGGCAGTGTCACCGCACCCATAATGGTACCGGTATCTTCATTGGGCACCATACCCGTCGGAGTAACCTTCATAAAGAATACCAACAAAATGATAGAAGCGGCAACCAGCCCGAATGACAACCATTTCTTATGGATAAAGAATACTACATGCTTCTTGTACTTCTTCAATATAGAATCATAAGCCACATTAAAGGCTGTATGGAAACGTTCTACACGGGTCATCTTCTTTGCTCCATGTCCCTCATCATGCGGTTTCAAGAAAATTGCGCACAGTGCCGGTGACAAAGTCAATGCATTCAAAGCTGAAAAACCGATAGAGATCGCCATGGTGATACCAAACTGACGGTAGAATGTACCGGCAGTACCTCCCATGAAACTTACCGGAATAAACACAGACATCATGACTAACGTAATAGAAACGATAGCTCCACCCAGTTCACTCATGGCATCAATAGAAGCCTCACGGGAAGACTTGTATCCCTGATCCAACTTGGCATGAACCCCCTCGACGACGACAATGGCATCATCGACCACAATCGCAATGGCAAGCACCATCGCCGAAAGAGTCAGCAGGTTCACACTGAAGCCAATCAGTTTCAGTACAAAGAAAGTAGCCACCAACGCCACCGGAATGGCAATAGCCGGAATCAGCGTTGAACGCATATCCTGCAAGAAGATATATACCACAATAAACACCAAGATAAATGCCTCTATCAACGTCTTGATTACTTCATGGATAGAAGCGAACAAGAAGTCATTGGCATTTTGGGCGATATTGATATTCAAACCTGTCGGCAGTGATTCCTGTGCCTTTGCAAGCACTTTCTCCAAATCGGAAATAGTTTCGGTAGCATTAGAACCTGCCATCTGATAGACGATACAAGATACAGCCTTGTGACCATTTACCATATTATTGAATGTATAAGCCAGACGACCTAATTCTATATCAGCCACATCTCCCAAACGAAGTACATTACCATCCGGCAAGGCCTTGATAACAATATCTTCAAATTCAGTCGTTTGCTGCAAACGTCCTTTATAACGGATCGTGTATTGGAAAGTCTGATTACCACGTTCACCGAACTGTCCCGGAGCCGCCTCAATATTCTGTTCGGCCAATGCTGCCGAAACATCAGTAGGAACCAGTTTGTACTGCGCCATCACATCCGGTTTCAACCAGATACGCATAGAATAATCCTGTCCCAACACATTAGCATCACCTACCCCCTTTACACGCTTGATTTCAGGAATCAAGTTAATATTAGCATAGTTTTCAATGAACTCAATATTATACGAGTCGGTTTCATCATACAATGAAAAGACCATCAACATGGAGTTCTGGCGTTTCTGAGTAGTCACACCCACCTTGGTTACTTCAGCAGGCAGAATCCTTGTGCCATAGAAACACGGTTCTGCACATTAACAGCCGCCATATCCGGATCTGTTCCCTGATTAAAGTAAACGTTAATATCGGCAGCACCGTTATTGGATGCTGATGACTGGATATACATCATGTTCTCCACACCGTTTATCTGGTCTTCCAACGGCGCGATGACCGAATTCAATACAGCTGTGGAGTTCGCACCGGTATAGGTGGCACGTACCTGCACCGTAGGAGGTGCAATATCCGGATATTGCGTAACCGGCAATGTAGCAAGTCCGATGATACCCAGAATAACTATCAAGACGGAGATTACCGTTGATAGCACCGGACGGTTAATAAATCTATCTAGTTTCATTCTCTATATACCTTATTTATATAAACGAAGTTAATCTGTTTATTTTATACTGATTATTTAAAGGCCGTGGCAATATTCCCTTCCTTCTGGTCTTTCAGGTGTTGTTGATATTTCGCCTCTTTCTGTTCCGGAGTAATCGGAGTAATTGTCTGTCCGTCCTTCAACGTCTGTACACCTTCAACTACAATTTTATCGCCGGGCTTCAAACCACTGGTAACAATATAATTCTTACCGTCACTCAAATTCGACACTTTGATCTCAGTATGCTTCAATGTATTATCCGACTGAAGCACATAAACAAACTTTTTATCCTGAATTTCCTGTGTAGCCGACTGAGGAATCAAAATAATATCCTCCATAGTATAAGGGAAAATTACATTAGCCATACCACCACTACGCAATACAAGCTGTTTGTTCGGGAAAACGGCACGCATACTTACCGAACCGGTAGTCTGGTCAATAACACCACTTACAGCGTCAATCTTACCTTCTTCAGTATACATTGTACCGTCAGCCAATTCCAATTTTACAGCCGGCATCTTCTCCAGTTGTTCTTTCAGTGTGCCACCGGCTCTTGTCAAACCCAACAACTGCTTTTCAGTCATAGAGAAATACACATACATTTCACCGATTTCACTCACGGTAGTCAACGGTTGTGTTACCGAAGGGCTCACCAAACTACCAATACGATACGGGAATGTACCCACCACTCCATCTGAAGGGCTGGTCACTGTGCAGAAGCCCAAATTCTGACGAGCGCTGGTCAACTGAGCCTCAGCCTGTGCCAAACTGGCTTTTGCAGAAAGCAATTGGTCTACTGCGCTTTGATACTCAAAATCGCTGATAATTTTCTTATCATACAAATTTTTCTTCTGTTGTTCGTTCAAAGATAGCGTATTGACATTCGATTTTGCCATCTCTACAGCAGCTTTTGCCTGACGTTCGGCAGCCGCATACTGTGTAGGATCGATCTGAAAGAGCGCCTGGCCTTTCTTTACCGTTGCACCTTCGTCCACACAAAGCTTTACGATAAAGCCGGAAACCTGAGGACGCACCTCAATATCCTGAACACCTTTGATAGTTGCGGGATAAGAAGTAGACTGCTGGCTGGCTGTAGACTGTACAGCCACGACGGTAAATTCGTCATCACCCAACTTCATACCGCTCTGACCGCCTCCACAACTGCTTAAAATGGTCATTGCCGCCGTAAATATCGCGAGGCGGCTCCATGAAATACATTTCATACTATTTACTGTCATTTTCATAACTAATATTATTGAACTTTACTTATTTGTCGAATTAACAGATGTTTATAGAAAACTTTTTAAACCCAATTAGTTTTTACTGCCGCAAAATTAGTCATTTTTCCGGCATTTGTTCGCTTAGCCCATTAGCTTTAACTATAAATAACGTGCGCATATAGAAGGATATTAATTATGTAAAATATATTCTATATATATTCAATCTGTTTCCAGATCTAAACAAGCAAACCATATTACAACTCATACATGATACGGACATGAATGAAACTATTTTTTCGCTATCTTTGTCCAGCAAAATACGAAAGAATTTAAAAACTGTATTTGCTTGATACACAAAATTTAATTTTATAGATAGATATTTCTGGTAACAATTTGACAACCTTTAAAGCGCTTTGCTCTACTGCGGTTTACTTCATAGCTCCAAACAAATCCAAATCCATACAAAGTTTTATAAATAATCACTTCTGACTTGCCGTACGCAAACCAAATTCAAAAAAGACACAAACAAAGAATAACCCACAAAGTAGCAAGTGAACCTCTATTGTCGTGGATTATTCTTTTTATTATCTGTATTAAACAGTAAAGATTGTCTAAACACTTCCGTTCTTGTTTTCTTTGGTAACTCAAAACGTCACTATAAGATACGCTACGAAAATATGCATCTGTACTTGTGACAATTTTCGATTGTAGTTATTCTTTCTCCTTTCAAGCTGATCTGTTTACTATTACCGCACTGGGCAACGGCTAACAAGTCCGTTTTCCACAATATTCAGTCAGAGAATACCTGCCCGTAATCCACACATAATAATGACAATTACAGAACTTCTATCACAATCATAGAAAAGCGATGCTTTCTACTTATTGTTGTGCCGCCCTTCATGTTTCTCCCATGACCGTTGCCCATTCTATATTCCTCCCTTCTTCCTCTCCATGTTTTCCTGCCACCTTCAGAACAACATCATGGTAATTTATAGGAAGTGCACAATTAACTTGATAATATCTCCATCGCTCAAACTGAATTTGGAGACGTTTTAGGTAATCTTTCCAGTTTCTATTTTCTGGTTGAGACCAACCAATTTCAGCTACTGCACTAGCACGAGGATATGCCATATATTCTACCAATTGATAAGTAGGGAGATATTCAGTCCAAACATTGCCTTGTATACCTAATACCTTTTTAGCTTCTTCTGGCGTTAAAACATCAGGAATCGGATTGAAAGAATAAACCCATTCTAAAGAGGCTACTCTACCATGAGCTAAAGGCTCAAATAGCATGTTCGACTGATAATGGTTTAAATACATGTGGGTATTGGGAGCCATAATGACTAGATTTCCTGCTTTTGCGGCTGTAATGCCACCTTTAACCCTCTCCATGACATAATAACAGCTTCTCTTCCAATACCCCATTCCAGAATTTCATCCCAACCAATCAGCCGCTTATGATGCTTTTTGAGGTATTTGCCCCATATTCAATTACATAACTTTGCAAGGCATATTCATCAGAGATATGATTTTTGCGCATCCACGACTGACATTTTTCACAAGATTTCCACCGTTCATTGGGGCATTCGTCTCCCCCTATATGAATATAGGGGCCTGGAAATAATTCTATAACTTCTTGCATGACATCTTTTAAAAAGGTATAACAAGCAGCATTTCCTGCACACAGCACATCGCTATAAATTCCCCATTGTGTACCTACTTGATAGCCTTTTTGGATACATCCCAAAGACGGATATGCGGTTAGAGCCGCCAACATATGTCCAGGAATATCGATTTCAGGAACAATTGTGACATGATGTTCAGCAGCATAAGCCACCACTTCCCGTATCTGTTCTTGCGTGTAA
>ERZ791624.694-NODE-694-length-21322-cov-4.220482_pt1 | contig 21322 bp, 17 predicted proteins | sample MGYA00510058_ERZ791624 | MGnify/ENA primary metagenome ERZ791624 (study PRJEB30046, sample SAMN00715158) | human gut metagenome | study: EMG produced TPA metagenomics assembly of the A metagenome-wide association study of gut microbiota in type 2... | reverse complement strand
AAACGCGGGCATCTTGAGTGCCAGGGGCAAGGGAACATCACACTCGTTCAAGCACTATCACGCTTGAAATCGAGTTATGCAGAGTTTCCCTAGAGCTTAGTCGATGGTCACCTTGGCAGCCTTGGCGACATTACCCCAACGCTCCAATTCGCTCTGAAAAAAATCTTTGAATGAAGCAAGCGAGTTATCACCCGCAGGCATCAAGAAACCGTTTTGCGCGTACTTCGCCTGAATGTCGGGATTGTTTTTTAGCGCATCGTTGATCGCAGCATTCACTTTTTCCACTACCGCGCGGGGGGTGCCAGCCGGGGCAAACACGGCAAACCAGGCTGCAACATCAAAGTCCGCTACACCTGCTTCTTGCATGGTCGGGATATCGGCGGCAAAAGGAACGCGCTTGGCCGTAGTTACCGCCAAGCCCTTGAGCTTACCGGAGCGAATCTGTGGCAGCAGCGGAGGCAGGTTGTCGAGCATTGCACTCACTTGCCCTCCCAGCAAATCTGACACTGCGGGGCCGCTGCCACGGTAAGGCACGTGCAGCATCTTCGCGCCAGTGCGCAGCTTGAAAAGTTCACAGCCCAAGTGCGCAGAAGACCCACTGCCGGGAGAGGCACAGCTCAACTGCTCCGGCTTTGACTTGGCATAGGCCACCAGATCCGCCACATTGTTAACCGGCAAACTGGCATTGACAGCCAAAATATTGGGCACCAAGTTCAATTGCGCCACCGGCAGCAAATCGCGCGCTGCATCAAAGCCCAGTTTGTACACCGCTTGGTTGATAGCTGTAGAAATAGAGCCCACGAAGAGCGTATAGCCATCGGCAGGTGAGCGCACCACTGACTCAGCACCAATATTGCTGTTCGCACCGGGTTTGTTTTCCACAATAAAAGTTTGGCCCAGGCTGCGGCTTAATGCATCGGCCATCATACGTGCACTTAAATCAGTAGCTCCCCCCGCGGCGTAGCCCACCACCAGTTTCACGGGCTTTGCGGGGTACTCTTGTGCCAGCCCGCTGGTCGAGGCAACGGCAATGCCGCCGCAAACTGCCAGCATTCCAGCGCGTCTGCCCATCAATTTCAAATTTTTCATATTTGTCTCCTTGCTCTTGTAAATAGCTACTTCCCGAAAAAGGAGCTGATTAGCTCCACATTTTTGTAATGGCAGTTAAAACGTTGTCTCACCCACAGGTTTGAGCACCGAGGGCGTCACTTCTTGCACCGACTTGCACCCCAGCAAAGCCAGATTCGTCAGAATTTCTGAACGCAAGATAGATACCGCGTGGTGAATGCCTGCTTTGCCCCCGACGGCTGCACCGAACAACTGCGGACGACCGATAAAAACCATTTGCGCCCCCAGCGCGATGGCTTTCAGTACATCGGTACCGCGCCGAAAACCACCATCGATAAATACGGGAAAATCTTCCGGCACCGCTTTTTTGATGTCAGGCAATGCCTGTAAGGGCGAGATGCAACTATCCAGCTGACGGCCACCGTGCGTGGACACCATCACCGCGTCCACGCCATGCGAGACGGCCAGACGTGCATCCTCGGGATGCATGACCCCTTTGAGTACCAGCTTGCCGGGCCATTGAGCACGAATGGCGCGGATGTGATCCCAAGTCAAACGATCACGGCCCCCGCGAAATCCGTTCGGTGGATCCTGTGTAATGGCGGGGCCTGCCGTGTGCGCTAGATTGGCAAATCGAGGAATGCCGCCTGCAAGCACCGTGCGCAGGAAGACATTCAGGCTCCAGCGTGGATGGCACACCCCATCCCAAACCAGCCGGGGACTGAGTTTGAAAGGCACCGTAAACCGCAAGCGCTCCAAATTCTCGCGGTTGGCCGCCACACATGTGTCAATGGTGATGACCAACACTTCAATCTTGGCCTGCATCAGCCGCTCCAGCAAAGGATGGATGCGCTCCATATCGCCGGGTAAATAGGCCTGGTACCAGCAGCGTTGCTGGTTTTCTTGCTGCAGCCGCTCCAAAGCCACCGTGGAAGCTCCGCTGATGATGAACGGCAACCGCTCTTCACGCGCAGCACCGGCCAAAGCCGCATCGCAGTCGTGCATGACGATGGCCGAGAACCCGGTGGGTGCAAAGCCCAGCGGTAGGCTGTACTCCTGCCCCCACAACTTCACCTGTGCATTGCGCTGCTCTACGTGCTTCAATCCCCGCGGCACAAAGCCCCAGCGGCCAAAATGCGAGCGGCTTTCTTGCAGCGACTGGCCTTCTTCCGTGCCGCCGCACACATAACCGCGCACACAAGCAGGCATGCGCTGCTGTGCCACACGCTCCAAATCCGCAATCGACAAGCAATCTTTCAAGCCCACCCTGACCTCCTGAAGCCGCAGCTCACAGTGGCGGCTCAGGACGGATTCTTTCAGGGAATATGCAAAGGCTACAAAGGAAAATTTTTGATAGCCGTATTACTTTTTCTCATGGCGCCCCTTCCCGCGCGCAGCAAGGAACCGGCGGGCACTGGCTAGGCACCGGCTTTGGCGCACACCCAATCCACAAAGGTGCGCACCTTGGGCAAGTTGGCGCAATGGCTGGCACACGCCACGTAATACGCGCTCTCGCTCGCTTGCACAAAGTGCCAAGGCTGGATCAATTGCCCATCGCGCAGGGCAGGCTCCGCAAACATGGCAGGTATGGCCGCAACGCCAATGCCTTCCAGTGCCGCGGTTAAACACATGTTGAAAGTATCAAAACGCGGCCCTTGGTAACAGTCCATCGGTTCCCAGCCTTGGTGGGCAAACCAGTCGCGCCAGATCTCAGGCCGCGAGCTGCACTGAATCAACGTGTGCTGCTCCATCTGCTGCAGGCTTGATAAAGCGCCCGCTGGCAAATAGGACGGGCTGCAGACCACCGCCACCGGCGCCTCAAACAAGCGATGGCAATCTGCGCCCGGCAAAAGCCCATTGCCGTAAAACAGCGAGATATCAATGCGCGCCTGCATCAGGTCGAAGGGCCTGGCGTCGGAGCGGGTCACCACCTGAATGTCCGGATTTTCGCGAATGAACTCGCCCAGGCGCGGGATCAGCCACATGCTGCCAAACGTGGGCTGTACCGCAATGCTCAGCGTTTCTTCAGCCTTGCCGTACCCCATGATATAGCGCGATGCCACATCGACTTGATTGAGGATTTGCCGCACTTCAGAAAGGTACATCTTGCCTGCCGGCGTTAGCGACAACCCTCTGGGCGAGCGGTGAAACAATTGCTGGCGCAACTGGCTCTCCAACTGTGCGATCTGCTTGCTCACAGCCCCTTGCGTCAGAAACACATCATTGGCCGCCAAGGTAAAGCTCATGTGCCTAGCCACCGCTTCAAAACACTGCAAGGCAGCCATTGATGGCAGTACTGTCTTTGCTCGAAACATGTACTCCTCCTTCTGGGGAAGATTGTCTGGGTAATTGGGCTGCAAAATTGCAGAATGCAAATTTCCACGCAAAACTGCCCCGGTGGGCATGCGGACAAAAACTTGGACTATCAGAGGAGATAGTTCATGTACACTGATCTTGATGTTGCCCCTGCTTTGTGGAGTTCTTAGCTCCCTGCTGTTGCTCGTTCGGCCTGACCACTAGCTTCTGCTGCTTGCAGCAGGCTTTACATTTTTTGTCTTTTTTAGGCGCGGGCAATTGGTATCTCACTGAGCTTCGTTGTGTATCTTGGCGTACGCCTTTCTTGCCGCATCCGCCAGCCTGCCGCATCTTCTTGGGTGCGCCCCGTGCTGGCAATGTGCACCGTGGATTTGCCATAGCGTTCGTTGATGCGGTCCATCGCTTCCATGAGTTTGCCATGGTCGCGCTTGGGTGCAGGTTCTTCAAACAGCAGGTCACTTTGCTGCCGCTCTGTTGCTGAGTACAGGTCCATCAGCATGACACCTGCTTTGCTCAGCTGAAATCCGGGCTCGTAGATACGCCGTAACCCACTGACAGCAGCACAGACCAAGGCTTTGGTGTCAGAGGTGGGTGGATGCAACTGCATAGTGGCCGACTTGTTAAACCGAAGTCCTGGCCGAAACGGTGAGGTGTGGGCAAAGACCAGCAGAGCTCCGGCACGCTGATTGCCATGGCGCAGCTTCTCTGCAGCGCGCGAAGCAAACTCGCTCACGGCCTCTATCAGTGGGGGCAAGGTGGTGATGGGATGGCCAAAGCTACGCGTGCAGGCTATCTGCTGCTTTGGAGCAGGGGCTTGCTCCAGTGTGATGCAGCTGATGCCTTGAAGCTCGCGCACTGTGCGCTCCAGTAGCACACTCCACTCATCACGGGCTTTGGCGGCGGGCATCTTGGCGACATCCAAAGCGGTGAGGATGCCTTGCTCTGCCAGCCTTGCTGCAATTCGGCGGCCGATGCCCCACACATCACCCGCAGACGTGCGGCGCAGCAGATCGATGCGCATCTCTCGCGTCAGCTCTATCCAGTTGCAGACCCTGGCCAGTTCTTTAGGGTAGCTGCCTGGCTTGCGCTCGGCGTCTTTGGCCACGTGATTGCACAGCTTGGCCAGTGTCTTGGTGGGGGCAAGGCCTATGCATGTTGGGATGCCAATCCACTTGTCAATGCGTGCGCGAATGGCCCATGCCCTGCGCGTCAGGTCGGGGATGCCCTCCAGATCCCCGATAAAGCTCTCATCAATGGAATAGATCTCTTGCAAGGGACCAAGGCCTGCAGCCAGGCTCATCATGCGGTCGCTCATGTCCCCGTAGAGCTCAAAATTGGCCGACAGGCAAACCAGATTGCTTACCCGCTCCAGATCCCGAAACTGGTAGTACGGCTGGCCCATCTTGATGCCCATGGCCTTAGCTTCATCACTGCGTGCAATGGCGCAGCCATCGTTGTTGCTCAAGACAACTACAGGCAGCCCTTGGAGCGATGGCCTAAATACGCGCTCACAAGAGACGTAGAAGTTATTGCCGTCAATGAGGGCGAACATGGCGGCACCTACAGCGGCACGATGCGTGCAGTGCCTGTCAGAATCGGGCGGCACAAAATTTTGTAGCCATCGGCATCAAACCCGACGGCTACCTTACCCAGCTTGCGCGCTTGCTGGCGTGTATCTACGCTGCCCAGGTAGCACCAGTTGTGCACGACGTGGATCTGCTGCATGTCATCGCAGGTTTCTTCCAGACCAATTGCTCCAGGGTAGGGCCAGGTGGCTACGCGCAAAGTCTCTAAAGCGCCGAGCAGTCGCTGCAAGTGATCTGCATCGCTTTCGCGGCCACAGCACACGCCATTGCAATGGTTGAGCATGGCTCTGAAGCAGGCGCGGCCTTTGGCTAGCTTTTCAAGTCCCAGAGCGCCATAGCAAAGCTTGTGCATATCGGCCAGTCGACGCAAGTCTTGCAAAGCACTGGTGCGGCTGCCATACAAGCCGTACAGATCGGGCGCTATCGCAAAGTCCATGTCGCGGGAGTACACAACTTCTGGCACACCTTCACGCAGGCGCAGTGCACAAAGTTGACGATTTCGGCGCAGCTTTTGGTTATACAGAGGTTGCTGTTGCTTAATGAGCTGTGCTTCCAGCAGCAGGGCACCAATTTCTCCGGCAGTGCGGATGTGGCTGATACGCGCTGCTTGGCGCAACATGCGTGCTTCGTCTGCATTGCGCATGTGGGACAGCAGCCGAGCGCGCAGATTGACGCTCTTGCCGATGTACAGGGGCAGCGTGCCTTCGGCGGCGTGAAAGATATACACCCCCGGCTTGGCGGGCATATCCAGCAAAGAGTCACGCAGGTGCTCTGGGTATTCATAGACCCGGGCTTCATCAAACTCCGGGCGTCTGCGCGCTGGGATGTACATGATTACCTGCTAAAGCGCTTGATGCACGAAGTCACGACGCCCCAAATTTGCAGGGTTTCGCATTCTTTGGGGATGATGTCGGGGTACGTGGGGTTTCCTGCTTTGAGGCGCACGATGCCACCAACCGAATACAGCGACTTCACCGTGAACTGGCCCTCGATCACCGCGACAACGATGTGGCCGTGCCGTGCCTGGATGGAGCGATCTACAACAATCATGTCGCCGTCCCCAATCCCGTGCTCCACCATGGAGGCTCCAGCCACGCGCAAAACAAATGTTGCCTGCGGATGCTCCACCAGCATGGAAGAGAGATCAAGGCGCTTGCCAGTGAAATCCTCAGCAGGGGATGGGAATCCAGCGCGCACTGAGCAGTCTGCCAGCGGCAGGTACATTGGCGATGCGGTAGCAAGCAAAGGCTGGCCAGCTTGAGGAAGAGGGCTGTACATGCATACAGTTTACAGCAAGCAAAGCATCGGCCTCTACCGGATCACTACGTGGCTTCTCAACTCGCTGCTTGCACACGCACCTGTGTCTTTGAAGGCTGCTTGGCACAGAATTTCGCCCAATCCTCCATCATTGCACGTCTCCGCTCTAAAGCATCAGAGCGTCTATAAGCAGCCTCAACTTTATTTTCTAATGTGTGAGCCAAAGCTGCTTCTGCTAATTCGGCGGGATAAGAAGTGCAGTCCCCAACCCAATCACGGAAAGTCGATCTAAAGCCGTGCGGCACAGCATCGACTTGCATCCTTCGCATCACTGCCAAAAGTGTCATATCTGACAACGGCTGACCCTTTGTGCCAGGAAAAATTAGCTCACTACTCTCCACTCTTGGTAGATCCTTCAATACCTTCTGTGCAGCGACAGACAGGGGCACACGGTGTTCCTTACCAGATTTCATGCGCTCAGCAGGAATAGTCCATATCCCCCTTACGAAATCTACTTCACTCCACTTCGCGCCACGAACTTCACCAGATCGAACACAAGTGAGAATAAGAAGAGTCAACGCTTTGGCAGCTAAGCCTTGTCTGTGTTTTAGATTACCAAAAAATTCAGCAACTTCCTCGTATGGAATACTCTTGTGATGCTCAACCCTCTGGATCTTGCTAGGTGCAGCAAGCACCTTATCCAGATGCCCCTTCCACCTAGCTACGTTTTCCTTAGTTCTGTACTTGCGCACTTGCGCCCAATCGAGAACCGTCTCAATACGTCCTCGCACACGAACCGCTGTCTCTGTTTTGCTATGCCATATTGGCTCTATGCAAGCTAAAACATGAGGAAGGTCAATTTCATCTACCCCTAACCCACCAATGTGTGGATAGACGTAGGTTTGCAAAGTATTACGCCACTGCTGCCTGTGCTTGGAGTTCTTCCACTCCTTTTCCTTGTCTTGCAAAAATGCTTCGGCGCAGCTCTCGAAGGTACGTATGAAGGTTTTCTCGATCAGTAAAGCTTTGCGCGTACGCATGGTTCCAACAGGCACTTCTCCCGCATTAATCTGCCCACGCATGGCTCTCGCTTTCTCACGCGCGTCGGCTAATGAAACTTCTGGATAAGCACCAAGACCATAGTCACAGCGCTTACTACCAACTTGCACTCGCAGAACCCAACCGCGATGCCCCTCACCTGTCACGCGAAGATGAAGACCCGGCACACCACCTACTGGATGGCGCCCTTCTTTTTTGATAGCTGCTACAGCTCGTTCTGATAGTTGCTTGGCGATACGTGGCATATAAGTGTGTCGCATGAAACCTGTCCCACATCCTGCCCACATAAAACATGGGCCGTTGACGATTCCCAGCGAACTTCGTTGAACTTTAAATAGTATACTTTTTATTTAAAATCAATACTTTATTGAATCAAAGCGAATTTGAGCGAACACTATTATGGCGGACACAGCCTCCGCCAAATATAAAAGCCAAGTGATTGATTTCACTTGGCTTTTTTTATTTCAGCCAACGTTTCATCGGCAATTCCGCCGTACAAAGACTGCTGGTTTGATGAACCACGTCCTATTGCCCGAGAATCCATAGACTGCAAGAATGGCCACAAGGAGGTTGAGCATGACAACTTACCGCCAACTACTCAGCCAAAGAGAGCGTATACGCGCAATCGTGGCGCGCCACAAGGGTGCCAATCCGCGCGTGTTCGGATCAGTTGCATCAGGCACGCAAGGTGAAGCCAGTGATGTGGATCTCTTGATCGACATGATGCCTGGCGGCAGCTTGCTCGATTTGGTCAATATGCAGAGAGAGCTCAGCCAGGAAATTGGCGTTCAATTCGATGTAAACACCCCTCGCAGCCTCCCCAAGAAATGGCGCGATTCCGTGGTGCAAAAGGCAGTGGCACTGTGAGCAAGGATCCTGTCAAGCCAGAGAGACTGTCTGACTATCTGCAAGATGCCATCAAGCGCATCGATATGGCCAGCCAATACCTGAGCAGCGCATCACCAGAGATGCAAGACAGGCTTTGCGATGAAGACGATGACGCCATCGAAGTCAACATGCTGCGCGACGCATTGGTTCGCTGCATAGAAGTCGTTGGGCAATGCCTTCACAATGCACAGACAGCCAACCCAGAGTTGGTGGAACAGCATGCGCTGAATGCTTCTGGCTGGTGGAGTATGCGCTCAAAAATCAGCCATGGCTATGACGGAATCCAATATGAGATTGTCTTGGCCGTCATCCAGAAGGACATGCCTGCACTCAGAGACAAGCTTGTGGCTGCACTTGGAATGTGCGAGCGACAGTAATCTGCCCTACCCAATCCAATCTCCAGCCATCGGCAGTTTGCAGTGCCTGATTGCCAAACACCGAGTCCAACGTCTGCAGACTTTGCGACCATGACTCCTGCACAGGAAGCCTGTGCCCCCACCTTACCCAACAGAGGAAAGTGGGCATCTCCCCTCACACCAACCCACACACCGGAATCGCCGCGCCGTGGACGGCGCTTGCGCCGTCCGAAGTGAGGAAGGCGATCACCTCGGCCAGCGCCTGGGGCTTGACCCACTGCGCGGGGTCGGCATCGGGCATGGCGGCGCGGTTGTCGGGGGTGTCGATGATGGAGGGCAGCACGCAGTTCACGTTGATGCCCTGGTGCTTGAGTTCGGCGGACATGGCTTCGGTCAGCCGGATCAGGGCGCTCTTGGAGGCGCTGTAGGCGCCCATGTGGGCACCGCCCTTCAGGGCCGCCCCTGCACCCACGGTGACAAAGCTGCCGCGCTGTTGCTGGCACATGCCGGGGATGACGGCGGCTGCCACGTGCAGCAGGGCTTTGGCGTTAAGGTCCATCAGAAAATGCCAGGTGGCGTCAGACGTGGTGTGCACCGCCTCGCCCATGCGAAAGCCGCCGGCGATATGGCAGCACACATCGATGCTGCCAAAGCGTGACTGTGCCCAGGCGATTTCGCTGGCCACCTGTTCGCGCTTGAGCAGGTCTACAGGCAGCAGTATTTCATTGTCGCGCTCGCCAAACACTTGTTCGAGTGCCTGTTCATTGCGGTCAGCCAGAATCAGACGCAGGCCATCCTGCCGAAAACGTGCGGCAACGGCCTGCCCTAGCTGGCCAGCGGCACCTGTAATCAAAACGGTTTTGGTGGTCATTGCTTTCCCTTGTGCGTTGGATGCTGGTGATAGCGGCCTGTGCCACGGTGCAGCAGCTTGTCAGATGGCAGCACATCGCCCGGCTCGTAGCAGGGTGCATGGGCTACGCGCGCGTACACCGGCGCAAAGTCGATGTTCGCAAGATTGAGCAAGTCGTCAAAGTGCTGCAGCACGAAGTAGGTTTCCTGAAAGTCGTCGATGCGGTAGTGGGTGCGCATCACGCGCTCCAGTTCAAACTGAATGCGGTTGGGTGAAGTGTCTTCCACTGAAAAAACGGTTTCTGCAGGCGAAGAAGCAATGCCTGCGCCATAGATGCGCAGCCCGTCTGCCTGCTGCACCAGGCCAAACTCTACGGTGTACCAGTAGACCCGGGCCAGGTTATCGAGCGCGCCCAGCGCCTTGGCGCGCAGGCCGCCCTGACCGTATGCCTGCAGGTAGTCCGCCATGACCGGGTTCATGAGCATGGGCACATGGCCGAATACGTCATGAAAGACGTCGGGCTCTTCCAGATAGTCCAGCTCATGCGGTTTGCGGATGAAATGGCCTGCCGGAAAGCGGCGGTTGGCCAGGTGCTCAAAAAACACATCGTCTGGCACCAGACCGGGCACGGCCACGACCTGCCAGCCCGTGCGCTGCATGAGCTTTTCAGACAGTGCCTCAAAGTTCGGAATCTGCTCCGGGCCAATGGGCAAGTCCTGCAGGCCACGCATGAATTCGTCACACGCCCGGCCGGGCAGCAGCCTGCTTTGCCGCTCGAACAAGGTCTTCCAGATGCCATGCTCCTGCGCGGTATAGGCGCTCCACTGCTGGTCGACCGTCCAGTCGGGACGCTCAGGCTGGTGGGCCGCGCCAGCGGCCAGGCCGTGCTTGGTGCTTGCTTGGTGTTGCTGCAGCATAGGGCCTCCTCCATGTCACAGCGTCTGCTGCTGCAGGGCCTGCGCGATGCGGTCCATCTGCTGCGCCATCTGGATGTCCTGAATGGACAGCCCCTCTACGTCATGCGTAGTCAGCGTGACCGACACGCGGTGGTAGACGTTGAACCACTCCGGATGGTGGTTGTGCTTTTCCGCATACAGGGCAACCTGGGCCATGAAAGCGAAGGCCTGGGCAAAGTCATGAAACACAAAGTCGCGCGCGATCAGACCGCCGCGCTCGTCCTTGAACGTCCAGTCCGGCAGGTCGGGCAGCAGCTTTGCGCGCAGGTTTTGATCCAGCTTCATACGTCCAAACTCCTCGGTGTGGATGGCGCCGTGCGATGGAATGCGCCGTATCTCAGCATAGGTGCAACAGCGCTGTGCTTGCACCCTGAGTGACGCCAGCCCTTGAGGGTGCAGACAGGCCAGCCATTGCTTGTCGCCATCAGTGATCTGGCAGCAATCACTGTAGGTGCGAACAGGTGAATATTTATTGCAAATTCCCGCTGTGTAAACCCTTGTTTAGTAAATATTCATGCACACATGAAAATAAAAAAGAATAAATCGAGCTTGATTTTTCATATTTACAGATTTTTCATGCTTGAAAGCAATAGCATGCTTGCTCACATGCACGGCCCGCATCAGCAGCTGCCTGCAGCAGCCCCCCCACTCTCTGGGCAATAGCACTCTCAAGTGCTTAACCCGGCAACGGAGCCAGCTCGCCGGTCTGCATGCTTGCGCTTGACGAAATGCCGTGCCTGCTGATGTCTGCCTTGGGAATTGATGGAGCCATAGGGCGCGACCAAGATTGCCTGGGGGCGCATTGTCTTGGTATGTCTGTGCAGCAGCCCAGTCTATGGAGATAGGGACGGGTGTTGCGTGACGCATGGCAAGGAACGCCCTGCCAAAGAGCACCCCAAAGGCAAGCCGTGTGCTGACCCGCCACCAGTTCTTGGCGTCTGGATGAGCCATTCCGCACAGGGCTTCACGAGCACATACCCATCTCGACACCCTCTGTATGCGACGGTTTTTTACACACCAAGCTCATCTTTTGATAGTAGCCAACGCTTGAAATACGGGAACTTTGAGGAAGTTTCTGTGTTGAACCCAGAAAGCAAGGCGCTAAATGCTCTGGAAAAATGAGCTGGGAAATAGCGCTTTGCAAGATTCATAAATTTGTGCTAGCAGCTTTTACAACAGAGCCGCGGCATTTCAAGAGCTGCAGCCGCAGCCCTGCTGGCTGCACAAGGTGTGCCCTCACCATCTGCATCGCCACCAAGAGCCCGGAAAGGCACAAGGCGGCAGCACATTGACCGCGTTTGAGGAACAGGGTGGCGTGGATGCTTTCACGCATAAAAATTTGAAAAATCAATCTTTTATGCATGATTTTTCATGCCAGCAAACTTTTTAAATAGTTTGAAATGAAGATGTTTTTTTAATCAATACCTGCTTAAAAATAATCTTCAAATGCCTTTATACCCAGCAATTTGTTAGCGCTATCTAAAATAGAAAATTAAAGACATGGTTTTGTTAATTTCCAAATTTCAGTAATTTCTGAAAATTTGAAAAACTAAAGAATTCAAAAGAAGTTAGCGCAAGCTTTCCCACAGAATCCCATGATTATGCAATGGGTAATATAGGGTAAACCCTAAACACCAAAATCAGAGGCATAGAATTTTTTTCGATGTACCCACTCGATGTTTTTCAGTGGGCGCATTGCTATGCCATGCCTTTTTATTTATGAACAGATATGAGGAAAAGCATCCAGAAAACGCTTTGCTTATATCGAAACAGTAAATAACAAGCATGGACAACTTAACCAATGGATATTTAAAAATGACTGATGATGATCGCTCTCAAAAGGGCAGTCTCTCCATCGGAAGCGCAGCGAGGGTAATCTTTTCGCTGGTAGTGCTACTTGTGGCACTGGGCATGATCTACGGTGGTATCAAGCTCGTGTCGCTCGGTGGTTCGACCTATTACCTGATCGCGGGTCTGGCTTACGTTGTGCTGGCAGGCCTGCTGCAGTGGCGCAAGCGCATTGCCATCATTGCTTCGACAGTGATCTTTGTGCTGACCTGCATCTGGGCCCTGTGTGAAGTCGGTGGCCTGCGCTACTGGGAACTGCTGCCCCGCCTGGTGATTCCTGCACTGATCATGATGTGCAGCCTGTGGGTTGGTGCGACAGCACCTGGCGTGACACAAAGCGGCCGCCGCGTAGCCAATGGCTTTGGCTGGGCTTTCTTTGCAGCACTGCTGGCTACACTGGTTGCAGCCTTCTTCCCCCATGGCACCGTGCTCAAGCCTGAAGCGCTGTCTGATGCTTCCGAGCACAACAACCAAGCCGAAGAAGCAGCACCTGCTGACTGGGAATTCTTTGGCCGCAGCGGCACTGGTACCCGTTTTGCTCCTTACTCGGACATCACGCCCGAGAACGTGGACAAGCTGGAAGTGGCCTGGACTTACCGCACTGGCCGCCGTATCACCGGCCCTGCCATCGGTGTGGATGAGAACACGCCTACTCAGATTGGCAACCGCATTTTCACCTGCACTCCCGAGAACGTGATTGCTGCGCTGGATGCCGACACTGGTAAGGAACTGTGGAAGTTCGATCCCAAGGCACACAGTGAAGAGCACGTGACTTGCCGTGGCGTGGGTTACTACGACATCGACAAGGATGACACACTGGCCGCTGAAGTGAAGGCAGCGTATGCCGACGTGCAGCAATGCCGCCAGCGTATCATCGTCTCCGCAGTGGATGCCCGTCTGTTCGCAGTGGATGCCAAGAACGGCCAACTGTGTGATGACTTTGGTGACCACGGCTATGTGGACCTGAAGAAGGGCATGGGCCCCACCGAAGTCAGCAAGCGTTACCACCCCACAGCTGCTCCTGTTGTGATGAACAACCAGGTAGTGGTTGGCGGCTGGGTGCGTGACATTGTGCACGGTGAACCTTCCGGCGCAGTGCGTTCTTACGACGTGCTGAACGGCAAGCTGGCATGGGTGTGGGACGTTGGTACCGAAGATGCTGAAGGCAATCAAAAGCCTGCAGACCAAGCTGAGGCAGACGGCCATACACTGGAAACACCTAACGTGTGGACAGTGCCTACCTTCGACAAGGAACTGAACCTGGTTTACCTGCCTACAGGTAACGGCCCTCCTGACTACTGGGGTGGTGACCGTAACGAAGCCAAGGAAAAGTACGGTTCGGCCATCGTTGCCGTGGATGCTTCCACTGGTAAGCGCAAGTGGGTCTTCCAGACCGTGCACCACGACGTGTGGGACTTTGACATCCCATCGCAACCTGTGTTGTTCGACATGAAGAACGACAAGGGCGAGAAGGTGCCTGCACTGATCCAATCCACCAAGATGGGCTTCATCTTCGTGCTGGACCGCCGCACTGGTGAGCCTGTGACCGAAGTGGAAGAGCGTCTGTGCCTACCGAACCCGCAGCCGTGGGCGAGAAGCTGTCTCCTACACAGCCTTTCTCCGTGGGTATGCCTACCATCGGTGTCGATCCTCTGGACGAAACCAAGATGTGGGGTATGACCACATTCGACCAGCTGTACTGCCGCATCATGTTCAAGGATTCCCTGTACCTGGGTCCTTACACCCCTCCAGGAGAAAAGCCTTACATCGAATGGCCTAGCCTGCTGGGTGGCATGAACTGGGGTGGTATCTCCGTCGACGAAAAGCGTGGCCTGATGTTCGTGAACGATATGCGCATGCCTTTGCGTATGTCTCTGGTGACTCAGGAAGAAGCCAAGAACTACAAGGTTACGACCGACGAAGTGCCTGGCTTCATGGGCACCATCCGTCCTCAGATCGCCGGTATCTACGGTGGTGTGAAGATCGACATCCTGCAATCGCCTCTGGGTGTGCCTTGTAACAACCCTCCATTCGGTTCGATGACTGCCATCGACCTGAACACTCGCCAGATCGTGTGGCAAGTGCCTATGGGTACCGTGGAAGACACAGGCCCTCTAGGTGTGAAGACTGGCATGCACATGCCTATCGGCATGCCTACACTGGGTGGCCCCACATCGACCGCTTCGGGCCTGGTGTTCTTTGCCGGTACACAGGACAACTACCTGCGTGCCCTGGACTCCAAGACTGGCGAAGAAGTGTGGAAGGCACGTCTGCCTGTAGCCGCCGTGGCCGCACCTCTGTGTACAAGTCGCCTGAAACTGGCAAGCAGTACGTGGTGATCTCAGCCGGTGGCGCTTCCAAGTCCAAGGACCTGGGCGACTACGTGATTGCCTACGCTCTGCCTGACAACCTGGGCAAGAAGTAAGCAGCTTCACCGCACAGTGCTGGTTCAGATCGCCAAGGTCTGAACCAGCCACTAAGACCCGTCAGCATCTGGCTGGTCTCTCAGCCCGCCGCTGCGGGCTTGAGGCAGTGAAAGACGCTTGCTCTTCGCCAAGAAGATCATGCTTATCCCCGCTTCGGCGGGGATTTTTTTTGTGCCTGCAAGGCCCCAAAAAGCACAAAGCCCGCAATCAGCGGGCTTTGTTTTTATGAGCGGTTAGCGCTTGATATCAGCCACTTTGCAATACAAAACACTTGCAAGTGCTTATTACACCAGCGCTGGCAGCTATTTTTTTAGTTAATTACCAGCCCTTGGCGGCCAGTGCCTTGGCAATCTTGTTGCGTGGCACAGTGGGCTTGGGCACCTTGAAGTCAAACCAGTTGCGCACGTCTTCTTCCACACCAATGCCGTGCATGTAGTTGTAGATGGCTTTCTTGAGCACCACGCCCAGCTTGTCGTGATCGACGCCTGCGGGGTCAATAAAGGGAATGTCATTGCGCGCAAAGGTGGCGGGTGGCAGCTCGGGCAGGATGACGCCGTATTCGGCAGGGTGCTGGCCCACGGGTGAGTGCACGGTGCAGGCAAAGCGGTGGAAAAAGCCGCTCTGGATGCAGCCGTTTTCAAACAGCTGGCGCACATACTCCAGCGCGTCCACGGTGTCCTGCACGGTCTGCGAGGGAAAGCCATACATCAAATAGGCGTGCACCAGAATGCCAGCATCGGTCAGCGCCTTGGTCACGCGGGCCACCTGCTCTACGCTCACGCCTTTTTTCATCAGGTTGAGCAGGCGGTCAGAGGCCACTTCCAGCCCGCCCGATACGGCGATGCAGCCGCTGTCGGCCATCAGCTGGGCCAGCTCTGGCGTAAACGTCTTTTCAAAGCGGATATTGCCCCACCAGCTGATTTCTACCTCGCGCTCCAGCAGTTCCTTGGACAAGGCCTTGAGCGCCTTGGGCGGCGCAGCTTCGTCCACAAAGTGAAAGCCGGTCTGGCCGGTTTCCTGCACGATGGCTTCGATGCGGTTGACCAGCTCCGTCGCGCTCGCGCCTTCGTAGCGGCTGATGTAGTCCAGGCTCACATCGCAGAAGCTGCATTTTTTCCAGTAGCAGCCGTGGGCAATGGTCAGCTTGTTCCAGCGGCCATCGCTCCACATGCGGTGCATGGGGTTGAGCATGTCCAGCAGCGACAGGTAGTCGTGAATGGGCAGGCCATCCCAGGTGGGGGTGCCGACTTCTGCAAACGCAATGTCAGACTCCATCATGTTGATGTACTGCACCGCGCCTGCTTCATTGCGGATAAAGGTGCGCACCAGACGCGACTGGCCACGATCGCCACGCAGGTGCTCCAGCAGCGCCAGCAGCGGGCGCTCACCGGCATCGAGCGTGACAAAGTCAAAGTAGTCAAACACGCGCGGCTCGGCCAAGCCACGCAGTTCAGTGTTCACAAAGCCGCCGCCCAGCACCAGCTTGATGTGCGGAAACTCGGCCTTGATGATCTGCGCAATGCGGAAGGCCGCATAGACCGAGCCGGGGAACGGTGTCGAGAGCAACACCACAGTGGGGCGGTGGCGCCAGATGGCCTTGCGCGTCAGCTCCATCAGCACTTCATCCACCAGCGTGGGCTCGGCAGCCAGTGCCTCGGCCAGCGGGTCAAACGTGGGCTGGTTGCCCGAGAGCGACTCGGCATAGCGCACAAACTCAAAGCGCGGGTCGGCCGCGTCACGAATCACATCGGCCAGATCGTTCAGATACAGCGTGGCGTAGTGCTTGGCGCGGTCTTGCTGGCCCAGAGCACCAAAGGCCCAGCCGATGGGGTCGCCAGAGCCATCGTCGATGTAATGCTCCAACGCATCAAAGCGTGGGCCTTCGGGCAGCCAGGTGCGGCTGACGATGCGGTGGCTCAGCGTGCTGTCCTTGCCTTGCAGGAAGGCAATCACGCGGTTGATGGTCGCCAGATAGCGGTCGCGCTGGGCCATGAAGCTTTGCACGGCGGGGCTGAACAGGCGTTCCGGGTCTTCGTCGTACTGCGCCTGCACCAGTTCAATGATCTGCTCCAGCCCCTCTCTGGACAGCAGCTTGAGCACCAGCGCCAGCGCCAGGTCTTCCTGCACTGCATCCACGCCGCGTGAGCGCAGAAAGCCCGTCAGATAGGGCGCAGAAGGATAAGGCGTATTGAGCTGCGTCATCGGCGGGATGAGCGACAGCACACGTGGGGCGGTAGCAGTCATGGGAAGTAAGCAGGCCAGCAAGGCGGCGCAGCGCCGCAAAACAAAAGCCCGGCGCATCAGGCAGGGCAGGCTGCGTATTGTCGCTGGCTTGGCAAAAAAGCGCCGCGCACAGGTTTCTGACGAAAAAAGCCACCCGAAGGTGGCATCAAAGAAGGAAAACGTCCAACCACATGTGCAGGCATCAGTTGCCCTGCAAGTTGCCTTGCTTCACCACCTCACCCCATTGCACATATTCTTTCTGGATGAACTCGGCCAGCTCCTGGCGGGTGGAAGGCTGGGGGGTCAGGCCGTAATCCAGCAGCATTTTGGAGACTTCAGGATCGTTCAGTGCCTTGACGATCTCCTGGTTCCAGCGCTCCAGAATCGGCTCTGGTGTCTTGGCAGCGGCCACAAAGGCATACCAGTTCAGCGCCTCAAAGCCGGGGTAGCCAGCTTCTGCCACGGTCGGAATATTGGGCATGTAGCTGGGGCGTGTCAGGCCGGTCGTTGCCAGCGGAATCAGCTTGCCAGCTTCCACCTGGGGCATGGCCGTAGGAGGTGCAGCAAAGTAGCTGGTAATGCGCTCACCCAGCAGGTCCTGCATGGCAGGGCCGCCCCCCTTGTAGGGAACGTGCACGGTGTCAATGCCTGCACGCTGGTTCAGCAGCTCACCGGCCAGGTGAGATGCCGAGCCCGCTCCGGTAGAGGCAAAGTCCAGCTTGCCGGGAGCCTTCTTGGCCTGAGCCACAAACTCCTCCAGGTTGTTGATGCCAGCACCTTTGTGCACCACCAGCAGGTTGGGGAAGTTCACCCCGCCCGAGATAGGCGCCAGATCCTTGAGCGGGTCGTAGTTGAGCTTCATCAGATGCGGCGCAATGGCCAGCGGGCCAATGGAGCCAAACAGAATCATGGAGCCATCGGTCGGGCCATTGGCTACTTGACCGTGGGCGATATTGCCACCCGCACCACCACGGTTTTCGACGATGACCGACTGGCCAATGTTGTCCCCCAGCTTTTTGGCAATCATGCGTGCGGCCGCATCGGCTGCACCCCCTGCGGCAAAGCCAACCACCATGGTGATGGGCTTCTTGGGTGGGAAGTCCTGTGCCAGGGCGTGGCTGCCCCAGGCCAGGGACGTAGCCGCCAGAACGGCAGCCTGCATGAACGTACGTTTTTTCATCGAAGGTCTCCTTATATATTTGCGATGCTTGCGAGGTGAGGATCAGTCAGCGCCCAGGCCCACAGGGTTGGGCTGACGCTTTTCTGTGTTGAAGCGCAGCAGCGCGGCCGTGCGGAACACGCCGTGGGCAAACTTGCCGTAGGGCAAGGTGATGAACAGCGCCATCACTGCGCCCAGATGCAGACACAGCAGCAGTGCCAGCGCAGGCGTGGCACGGCCCAGCCACAGCGCCAGGCCGCTGGCAGCGACGAGGAACAGCAGGGCAATAAAGCCCAGGTCCATCGGCTTTTGCTTGGCATCGCCATGCAGAGGGTGGCGTGTACGGTTCAGATGCCACAGGCCCGCAGTACCCAGCATCAGGCTCAGCCCCCCTGCCCCACCCAGAATCTTGGGCAGGCTGGGCAGGTCATACGGCGCTTCCCAGCCAAAGACGTAGTGGTAGACCGTGGCCACAGCCGTGGCGGCAAAGCACAGCATGAAGCCGTAGAAGGTCAGGTGGTGATAGCGGCGGCGCTTGAGGGTGTAGGCATCGTCTTCGTTGTGGCAGCCGTCACCGTGGCCGCCATCCAGATACTTCAGGCGCAGCACATCGCCCGTGGCTTCCGTAGCGGCAGCACCGCTCACATCCACACCGCTGGTAGCGGGTTTCACGTCTTTCCAGAAACGGCGCACGCCCATGAACAGCGCAAACACCACAAACAGGAACACCGGCGCAAACATGCCCACCAGCAGGTTGTGCGGGAACAGGTTGTAGAAGTCACCGCCGAGCTTGGCGCCCCACAGCGCTTCCAGGCCGCCTTCACGCAGCGCAGCCAGCACCAGGAACAGCGTCAGCGCTGCCACCAGTGCCAGTGACAGCGTCAGCCCATTGCGCTGGTAGAGCTTGCCCAGCGCAGGCGGCCAGGCGTAGTCGGCATAGGTCTGGCCACGCACCTCGGCCATGGCCTTGGGGATGTTGATGCCAAACGCATGCGGCGGCGCATACTGGCAGGCGTGCAGGCAGGCCCCGCAGTTGTGGCACAGGTTGGCCAGGTAGTTCACATCTGCCTTGCCAAACTCCAGACGGCGCGTCATGGCAGGGAAGACGGCGCAAAAACCTTCGCAGTAGCGGCAGGCATTGCAGATCTGCATCACGCGTGCCACTTCGCCTTCAGCGGCAGACAGCTGCTGCGCAGGAACAATGGGAATCACCTTGCCAGTGCTGCCACCAGCCAGTGCCCGGGCCTGTTGGCCCAGCTGTTCAAACGATTGCATGCTCATGGCTTAGACCTCATCCTTCACAGCGCCGTGTTCGGCGTCTTTTCCTGCCGCAGCCAGTGCAGCGTTGCGGCCCGCAATGCGGCCAAAGGCCGTACCAATCGACATGCCCACGCCAGCGGTATAGCCCTTGCCCAGCACATTGCCCGCCATCATTTCGCCCGCTACAAATAGGTTGCGGCTGGGCTGGTCGTTAAAGCGCACGGCGGCGGTGTCGTCCACCTTCAGGCCCAGATAGGTAAAGGTCACGCCAGGGCGCAGGGCGTAGCCGTAAAACGGTGCTGTGTCGATGGGGCGCGCCCAGTGCGTCTTGGCAGGTGTCACGCCTTCGGTGTGGCAGTCGTCCAGCGCCGTGTGGTCAAACTTGCCCACTTTGCAGGCGCCGTTGTAGACGTTGAGCGTGCGCATGAAGGTGTCCACATCCAGCCCCAGCTTTTGTGCCAGCTCGGGCAGGCTGTCGGCCTTCACGCCAGGGAACACCGGCGGCATAAAGCGGCCAATGGCCTTGCTGTCGATGATCGAATACGCAATCTGCCCCGGCTGTTGTGCCACCAGGCGGCCCCAGATGGCGTAGCGCTTGGGCCAGAAGTCTTCGCCCTCGTCGTAGAAACGCTCGGCCTCGCGGTTGACCACCACGCCCAGCGACACGCAGTCAATGCGCGTGCAGATGCCGCCGTCATACAGCGGCGCACGAGCATCAATGGCCACCATATGGGCCTGTGTGGGGTCGCCCAGACCATCGGCCTGGTGCTCGTTCAGCATGTGCTTGAGCAGCACGCCCTGGTTGTAGGCCGTGCCACGGATGATGAAGTTGTCCGCAGGCCACTCACCACGCTCGTTCTGGCCCCAGGCCTCGCGCAGCCATTCGCGGTTGGACTCAAAACCGCCTGCCGCCAGCACACAGCTCTTGGCCGTAATGCGCTGGCCCTTCACATAGGCAGCCTTGAATTCACCGTTGACGATTTCCAGCCGGTCCACGGGCGATTCGTAGCGCACCTCTACACCCAGCGCCTCGGCACTGCGGAAGTAGGCATTGACCAGGGCCTTGCCGCCGCCCATGAAAAACGCATTGGTACGCGCCACATGCAGCGCGCCCGACAGTGGCGGCTGAAAGTGCACGCCGTGCTTGCGCATCCAGTTGCGGCAGGTGGAAGACGCACGAATCACCAGTCGTGCCAGATGTTCGTTGGTGATGCCGCCGGTTACTTTGAGCAGGTCTTGCCAGTATTCCTCTTCGGGGTAGGCATCAACCAGTACATCCTGCGGTGCATCATGCATGCAGCGCAGGTTGCGGGTGTGGGCGGAGTTGCCGCCGCGCCATGCGCGCGGTGCGGACTCCAGCAGCAGCACGCGTGCCCCCGCTTCGCGCGCCATCAGGGCAGCGCACAGGGCAGCATTACCGCCACCGATGACCAAGACATCGGTGTCCATGAAACTCTCCTTGCTATCTCACTCGTAGGGGAGTTCGACTGTAGGAAGCGCACTGACAACTAGGCAGGTCTGTTATGGGATAGGGGTATCAGTTTTTGTGATGGCTTTCGGAGCAATCCATGGATGTGCCACAGAAAAACGGTGTGCCTCCTTCCAGCAAGGGAATCGGGTCTCGGCCCGACAGCCGACCTACTTTCCTTTGCTTGCCCACCGGATCGCCGGCCGAAGCAAAGTAGGCAAAGCAAAGGGCACCCTGCTACCTGCGTCCCTGCGCATTCGCTACGGGCAACCTGCGGTGCTCGCCTCGGCGCAGGTAGAAGGGAGTGGGTGGAGCACCAGCCGATGGATGCTTAATGAAATATGGCTCTAGCGCTCATGCATCAAGCGCTGACAGCTATGGATTTTTCAGTCACTCCCTCTCCCGCTTGCGGGAGAGAGCTGGGGTGAGGGGCATCTTTCACCTTCCCCCGCTGGGGGAAGGCAGGGATGGGGGCCGGGCACGACCCTGAATATGAGCAGGTGGAGCAGCAAAGCCAGGTTGGCCCCCACCCTCACCCTCCCCCAGCGGGGGAGGGAAAGAATCACCCTCACCCCTGCCCTCTCCCACAAGTGGGAGAGGGA
>ERZ791624.692-NODE-692-length-21391-cov-3.139389_pt1 | contig 21391 bp, 20 predicted proteins | sample MGYA00510058_ERZ791624 | MGnify/ENA primary metagenome ERZ791624 (study PRJEB30046, sample SAMN00715158) | human gut metagenome | study: EMG produced TPA metagenomics assembly of the A metagenome-wide association study of gut microbiota in type 2... | reverse complement strand
GACCCCGTACCAGTCCCGCCGCCCATGCCAGCCGTAACAAAGACCATATCGGAACCCTTGAGGAGATCTGCCAGCTGGTCTTTATTTTCCTGGGCCGCTTTTTCACCGACTTCTGGATCGGCACCTGCGCCGAGTCCTCTTGTTGCTTCTTCACCAATTTGGATCTTGGTGGGGGCCTTGCTGGTCATCAGTGCCTGTGCATCACAGTTTACAGCCACAAATTCGACACCCTGCAGTCCCGTATCGATCATGCGGTTTACGGCGTTGTTTCCGCCGCCACCGACACCGATAACTTTGATTTTTTCCAGCGGCTGTTGTCCAGCCTGTTGCTTTTCCGCTTCAAACATCTCCATGGTCCTCCTCACATCGATTATCTGAATAGATTTAGAGTGTGATCTTAAAAATATCCTGTACTATAGTATACCATTTGATGCGCTTTATTTCACGCACTTTTACAAGAAAAGTCAAGAAACCTTTCGTTTTTTTTGAGGTCTTTATTTGGAACCCCGCCTGCAATCCTACTTTTTCATGAATAGCCGGCGGATGATGGCAATGTTATTGAAGATCCGCAGGCCGAAAGCCAACACGGCTACATAATAAAGGTCAATGCCCAATCTCATGCCAAAATAGCAGAGAAAAACAGCGAAAAGACCGTTTGCAAAAAAGCCACTAATGAAGACACTGCTGTCATAGGTTCCTTCTTTTACGGCACGAAGTCCGCCAAAACCAGCGTCAAGAGACGCCATAAAGGCAACGGCAACAAGCTTGCTGTAGACCTGGGGAAAGACAGGCAGGTAAGCGCCCAGCGCAATGCCCAAGGCTAGACCAAAGATGGCGTAGATCATGTTACTTCTCCTCCTTTGGTTTGGCAAACTCATAATGGCGGGTCCCTTCAAAGGCGGGGACCGTCACTTGGTCTTTTTTGATTACATCAACCGTAATCCCCCAGAACTTCAACGTTTCGACCACACCGCCGCGCAGGCGCAGGGCACTTTCAAGACGCTTGGGATCGCCAATGGCACGGACCACATAAGGCGGTGAAAACCGTGTGTTGTTGACAGAAACGGTCGGTCCGGCACAGCGCACTTCCGATATATCGAGGATACGCTGATCGTTCAGGGAAATGGCTTCCGCGCCGGCTGCCCGCAATTCATTGAGAATTCGCAGGAGGTCATCATCGTGGATGATGTAAAGATTTGGATCTTCCCCCTGTTTGGCTGGTACCTTGCTGTCATCCAAGGTCACTTCGACGCCGGGGCCCTGCATGGTCACTTCCCCTGCCCGCATCTTCATGGCAAAAGTTTCTTTGGGATCGCTGCTGCCTGCACCGGCTTCCTCCAGTTTCCTGACCCGTTCCTGAAGGGCCGTCTTTTCCTTTTCCGAAGTCTTGAGTTTCTCTACCAGATCCTCGGCCCGCTGCTGGTTGATATTATGGCTCCGCTGCATTTCGGCACTGCGAAACTGCGTGGAGACCATGATTCCGAGCACAAGGAAAACGAGAAACATGAAGAACTTCTCTCTTTTATCTTTATAAGCCATAGAACGTTCTCCTTCTACTCGAGCTTGACATAAGGCTGTTCATAGGTAATATCGATATACTTGCCCTTGAATTTCCGGTTCCCCATTTCCCGGCAGAGCATCACAAAGGTATCAATCTTTTTGTTGGCATTTTCTGCATCGCCAACGATGATGGGGAGGCTCCGGCGCAGATGGATGGTTATCTGCTTCCGCCCATCCATGGAAACTTCCGTAATCTGGTCCTGAATGGAAGGTTCCAGGCGGCCCAAAAAGTGCAGGAGCCCCCTCACATCCTCATCTTCGATTTCATCCCCATCCATAAGGTTTCCCCCATGATAGCCCGTCAATAGCGGTGCTGTCGCATCAGGGATGCTGCTATAGACGGCAAGGACGTGTCCTGAATAGGAAACCTTGGCAAACTGCGGGCCATCGCATTCCACATACAGACCGGGCAATCGTTCCGTGATATGGATATCAAAATACGTGGGAAAGGCAAAGGAAATGCTTGCCTTTTCAATGCGTACATCCTTTTCAAGGTCCTGGATCAGCTGCTTTCGGTCAATATCAAGGACATTGATGGGCTCCCACAGGCCGCCTTCTTCCATGACTTCTTCCCGTGTGATATAGGTGGCTCCAATGATGCGGATTTTCCCTATATGAAGACCCGGCCGATGGATCAGGAACCAAAAGAGCCCAAAGGCAGCCAAGAAGGCAAGCAGTGCGCTTACCACACGGGGTGAAGGACTGGGGAGTGTGAAGGACGGCCTGAAATGCCAGTGTTTCTTTCGTTTTTTACCGGTCTTTCTTTCCGCCGCCTCCTTTCCTTTCTCTTTTTCAGGAGGGGATGGCGGCACAGCGGGCGAAAAGGCTTCCGGTTCCACTTTGGCGGTTCCATAGCCGTTAGCCCAAATGAGCCGTTTCAAGGATCTTTTCACACAGATCCGGGAAAGAAAGGCCCATGGCCTTTGCTGCTTTCGGCACAAGGCTCGTTGCCGTCATACCGGGAATCGTATTGACTTCAAGGCAGATGAAGCGGCCTTCTGTGTCAACCATTTCATCGACACGGGCGACCCCGCTGCAGCCAAGGGCCTTATAAGCCTTCACGGCTTCTTCTTGGAGAGCCTTTGTGAGGATTTCATCAAAAGGCGCCGGGCAGGTGTAGGTGGTGGCTCCCTTGGTATATTTATTGTGGTAGTCATAAAAGTCCACATGGGGCTCAATGAGGACAAGGGGCATAGCAACCGGGTTTCCGCTGGCATCCATCATGACGCCTGCGGCCACTTCCTTTCCCGTAAAGAAGGCTTCGGCAAGGACAAGTTGCCCATAAGAGAACGCTTCTTCAAGGGCCTTATCCAGGTCTTCTTCCTTTTTGACGATGGTCACGCCAATGCTGGAACCCTGTTCCGCCGGTTTGACAACGCAAGGAATCCCTAGCTGACGGAGGATGTCTTGTTTGGCCGTTTGTCTGTCCTTATCGGTTAGGTAAAGGCACTTTGCGGTCTTTACACCGTTTGCCTCAAACATTCTTTTTGTGTAGAACTTATTCATGGCAAGGGCGCTTGAAAGAACGCCGGACCCTGTGTAAGGAATGCCAAGCATTTCAAGGACGGCCTGCATCCTGCCATCTTCCCCATAAAGACCGTGGACGGCATTAAAAACGACTTGTATCCCTGCATCTTCAATCTGGGAAGGGAAAAGGGACGGATCAAGGTCAACGGGTACTGCGTCATAGCCTTTTTCCTTTAACGCTTCCACAATGGCCGACCCTGTATTCAGGGACACTTCCCGCTCCTTACTGGGTCCGCCCATAACAACGCCAATACGTTTTGTCTTCATCATGCTTTCTTACTCCCTTCCAATGCTTCTGCAAGGTTTGCACCCAGCTGATTGATACTGCCGGCACCGATGGTCATGATGAGGTCACCGGCAGCCGCATGTTCCACAAGGTAATTTTTAATGGATTCAAAGCCGCTCATATAGCTCACATCCTGACCGGTCGTCTTTTGAATGGTCTCAGCAAGCATCTTGCCTGAAATGCCGGGAATGGGATCCTCACTGGCAGCATAGATATCTGTCACAATGAGTTCATCAGCGTCCTTGAAAGCGACGGCAAATTCGTCAAGCAGGAGTTTTGTCCGCGTGTAGCGGTGGGGCTGGAAAACAACGATAAGACGTTTGGGCTGCGTCTGTCGGGCAGCTTTTAACGTGACCTTGATTTCCGTAGGATGATGGGCATAGTCATCTACGACCCAGATGCCGCGCACCCGTCCCTTGGTCTCAAACCGCCGTTTGGCGCCGGTAAACTTTTCGAGGCTCCTAGAAATTTCTTCTACGGAAAGGCCAAGTTCCCGAGCAGCGGCAAGCGCACCCAAGGCATTGAGGACATTGTGCCGGCCCGGCACAATCAGATGACCTTCCCCGATTTTTTCACCGCGGAAAAGGATATCATAGTGGGTGCCGTCCTTGGCATACTCAATATTTGCGGCACGGTAGTCCGAGTCCTTTGCGTCAATGCCATAGCTGACGACCTCTGTTGCGGTCTTTTTTCCGACGCGGCGCACCTTCTCATTATCATAACAAAGAATGGCCTTGCCATGTTCCTTGACTTGATCGACGAACTGCTGGAAAGCTTCCTGGATCTTTTCTTCCGTTCCATAATGGTCCAGATGATCATTTTCAATATTCGTAATGACGGCTAAATAAGGACGGAACTTGAGAAAGGAACCATCGCTTTCGTCAGCTTCTGCCACGACATAATCACTTTCGCCATTGACGGAGTTCGTGCCAAGGTTATTGACCACGCCGCCTACCACGACAGTCGGATCGATGCCATTATCACAGGTAATGAGGCTCAGCATGGAACTTGTCGTTGTTTTTCCATGGGCGCCGGCCACAGCAATGCCTTTATGCTTATTCATGAGATAAGCCAGGACATCGCTGCGATGAATGACAGGAACGCCGCGCTTGTGGGCTTCCACCAGCTCCGGATTATCTGGATGGATGGCTGTTGAAACGACAATGACCTCAGCGCGCTCAATCTGACAGGCCGCATGGCCAATAAAGACAAGGGCGCCTTCTTTTGCGAGCTTGGTCGCCATTTCTCCCGGTTTTGCATCGGACCCGGAGACATGGAACCCTCGTTTGATGAGGACATTGGCAAGGGCACTCATGCCAGCGCCGCCAATGCCGATAAAATGAATATTTTTGATCTGATCCAAATCGATCACGCTGTTATCCCTCCCTACCCTCACCGGTCATGGCAAGGGCTTCTGCGGCAATATGGTCCGCTGCATCCTTCTGTCCCGCTTTAAGTGCCCCTCGGTGCATCATATTCAACAGATCGGAGTCCTTTAAAAGACGTTCAATCACGTTGTACAAGGTCTCTCCCGTAAGCTCCCGGTCCAGGATGACTTCAGCCGCTCCCTGGGCCTTGAGGGCCCGGGCATTGTACTCCTGATGATTTGCTGTTGCATAGGGGTACGGAATCAGGATAGACGGGATGCCCCGCGCCATCAGTTCCGCAAGGCCAATGGCCCCTGCCCGTGAAACCGCAAGATCGGCGACAGAAAGCGCAAGGGGCATCTCATGGAGATAATTCACGATGTGAAGATTATCAGCCGTTTCAAGAAGGCCTCCCAAAGCCTCCAGATGGGCCTTGCAGCCTAAGTCACCCGTCGCATGGAGGACCTGGATCCGCTGGTTTCCGGCAAGTTTCTTTTCTACATAGACCATACTTTCATTGATGGTCCGGGCGCCTCTTGACCCGCCAAAGACGAGGATTGTCTTTTTCATAGGATCAAGGCCGAGCTTCTTGTACCCTTCCTGCCGGTCCGCTTCCGTCACATCGCGGCGGACCGGATTACCCGTAACGATTATCTTGGCGTGACGGGAAAAATATTTTCCCGCATCCTTGTACCCCAAAAAGACCTTATCCACAAAATGGGAAAGGATCTTATTGGTCACGCCAGGCATGGCATTTTGTTCCTGGATCGCCGTAGGGACCCGTTTCATGGCGCCCCAAAAAAGGACAGGACCGCAGACATAGCCGCCTGTTCCAATGACAAGATCGGGGTCGATCCGGTTCACCAGTTTATAGGCGTCGCTCATCCCGCTTACTAGAGCTGCCGCGCTTTTGAGCGTTCCCACACCCAAGCGGCGTTCAAACCCTGCGACACGGATAAATTCCAATGGATAGCCATAGCGCGGGACAATATCCTTTTCAAGGCCCTTGCGCGTCCCGACAAAAGTGATTTCCGCATCGGGAACCTGACGTCGAATGGCATCAGCAATGGTAAGGGCAGGGTAGATATGACCGCCCGTACCGCCGCCAGCAATGAGGACCTTCATTATGCTTCCTCCCCGGCTTCCTTTTTGAGCGTATGGACTATGGACTTAAAGACCCGTCCCCGTTCCGGGAAGTTTGCAAACATATCATAGGAAGAGCAGGCTGGCGACAGGAGCACAACTTGAGGCGGTTTTGCCATACCGTAGGCCAAGCGCACAGCATCTTCAAAGGAGCCATCACACATGACGATGTTCTTGACGCCATTTTTCTTGGCGGCTTCCAAAAAGCGATGGCGAGCCTCTCCCAAAAGGATCAGGGCATCCGTTTTCTTAGCCGTCACCTGCATGAATTCCGTAAGATCCGTCATCTTGTCATGGCCGCCGGCAAGAAGGATCACATGCCCTTTCTTGAAGGCTTCAAGGGCCTTGACAGCAGAATCGGTATTTGTTGCCTTGGAGTCGTTGTAATAAGGCACTCCTTTGATAGTCGTTACATATTCAAGGCGATGCTCCACCCCTTCAAAGGCTTTCAGGACCTTTGCCATATTTTCCACGGTGACACCGGCAAAGTGGCAGCAAAGGATGGCCGCAAGAACGTTTTGTTCATTGTGGGCGCCAAAGATCTTAAGATCGGACACCTTGCAGACCACATGCTTTGTTCCATCGACAGCAAAGACAAAGTTTCCCTCTTCGATCCAGGCTCCCTGTTCAAGTTTTTCTTCGGTGCTGAAGAAAAAGACGCGGCTTGCCGCACGATGTGCAAGCTTTCGGTCAGGTTCATTATCATAATTCAAGACCAGGATATCTTCCGCCGTTTGATGGGCAAAAATCTGAGCCTTGGCATTGATGTAGTTTTCCATATTGCCGTGCCGTTCAAAATGGTCAGGCGTGATATTGACGATGCAGGCAATCTGCGGATGGAAAGTCGTCATTCCCTCCAGCTGGAAGCTTGACAGTTCTGCTGCTACATAGGATTCCGGTCCCATGTGTTCCAGTTCCTTGGAAAGGGCATAGCCAATGTTGCCTGCAACCGTTGTCGGAACTGGCAGCGTTTCAAGCATCCGGGAAACAAGTGTCGTCGTTGTCGTCTTGCCGTTCGTTCCCGTAATGCCCACCCAGTGGCCTTTATAAAGGCGGCTTGCATATTCTGCTTCACCAATGATTTCGAGTTTCTCCTCGCGGGCTTTTTTTACGACCTCCGTCGTAAAAGGAATGCCTGGGGAAATGATGAAAAGTTTACTCTTTTTCAGATAAGGACGGGGATCTTCAGAAAAAACGATTTCCCCACCCCGCTTTTTCATATCCTCTCGGAACGCGTGGTCCAATTCCTTTTGATCATCATTATATAAAATTACTTTTTCGCCCTGGTCGAGAAGGACCTGGGACACGCCCTGACCGCTGATGCCAGCGCCATAAACAAATACGAAATCATGTTGTGCCAAAATAGACGCCCCCTAGTTAAAGTCGGTTTGAATAGATGAAAATTCCCGCAAGGGAAAGAAGCAAGCTCAGCATGCTGAACCGGGTAACGACCTTCGTTTCCTTCCAGCCGCCCAGCTCAAAATGGTGATGGATCGGTGTCATGCGAAAGACACGTTTTCCGCCCGTCAGCTTAAAGTACGTAACCTGGATGATGACGGACAGGGTTTCCAAAACATAGACCCCGCCAATGATTACAAGCAGCAGTTCCGTATGGGACCCAATGGCCGCCGCGGCAACGGCTCCGCCGAGGGCAAGGGAACCGGTATCACCCATGAAAACCTTAGCGGGATGATGATTGTAGACCAAAAAGCCAAGGCAGGTTCCTACAATGGAGAGGCTAAACAAGCTGATGGAAAGCTCACCAGCCAAAAAACCAATGACCGTATAGGCCAGCATCACAAAGACGGTTACGCTGGCAGCAAGGCCGTCAAGACCATCGGTGAGATTTACGGCATTGGTCGTTCCTACAAGAAGCAGGAGGATAAAAAGGGCATACCCAGCCGTACCAAGATTGATGGTCACATTAAGGATAGGAATCCAAAGACGGGTACTCAGCACATCACCGGGAAAAAAGAGATAGATGGCGGCAACAAGAATCTGCAGGGCCATCTTCTGTTTGGACGTAAGCCCTAAATTACGTTTAAAGAAAATCTTGAGGCCATCATCAATAAATCCAATGAGCCCGTACCCCACAAAAAGCCAAAGGGCAAGGTACATGGTCCGGTCATGGCCGTTCCATAAGAGATTTGCTGCAATAACGGCAAGGATCATCATGATCCCGCCCATGGTGGGCGTTCCGCTTTTCTTGAGATGTTCCTTCGGGCCGCATTCCCGGATGCTCTGTCCAAAATGCCATTTATGCAGTTCTGGAATCAGGACTTTTCCAATGAGGACGGTCAAAGCAAAAGCAGTCGCAAACTGCCAAAAGAACGTGATATTCATTTCTGGAGGCCTTCCTTCCCAAAGGCAAGGTCCGCAACCGTGTCAACTTCCATGGAATGGGATCCTTTAAGGAGAATGACGTCTCCTGTTTCAACAATGTTCTTCAAGAGGGAAGCCGCTTCAAATTTATCAGCTGCATAATGGGCGGAAACACCGGCCTTTTTTGCTTCCTCATAGATGAAGCGGGCCTCTTTTCCGTAGCAAATGACTTCCTTGATTCCATATTCTGCCGTCCAGCGGCCTACTTTGCGGTGACTTTCTTCGCTGACGCTCCCCAGTTCGAGCATATCGGCAAGAACGGCAATTCCCCTGCCATAGCCTTGGTTCTTTACCACTTCCTGAAGCGTTTCAAAAGCCACGGCCATCGAAGCAGGGCTGGCGTTATAGGCGTCATTGATAATGGTCTTATCACCTAGGCGCAGGAATTCCTGCCGCTTTCCTGTCATCTTGATGTTTTGCAGGGATTCGGCAATGGCCGTATCAGGAACGCTGTAAAGTTCTGCCACGGTAATGGCCGCAAGGGCATTCATGACATTGTGGCGCCCCAACATGGGCAGGGCCACCTTTTGTTTAGCGCCAGTGATCTTGCTTTCATAGGTAAAACAGGTCACAAGGCCAATGGTCGTAATATCCCGTGCCCTCACATCACAGTCGTGATCGATGCCATAGGTCCGGACTGCGGCCCCCGTCTTCATAACGGACACGCGGGGGTCATCCGCATTGAGCACGGCCCAGTTGTCTTTCGTAAAGTCTTCCAAGATCTCGCTCTTGGCCTTCGCAATATTTTCTAGGGAGCCCAAAAGTTCCAAATGAGTCTCCCCCACATTGGTGATGATGGCGGCATCAGGATGGGCAATCTGCTTCATCTCACGGATCTGCCCAAGACCGCGCATTCCCATTTCGACAACAGCCACTTCCGTATTGTCCTTGATACGCAGGAGCGTCATGGGAAGCCCAATTTCGTTATTGAAGTTTGCCTGCGTCTTGACGACATTGTAGCGTGCGGCAAGGGCTGCCGCCGTCATATCCTTCGTACTGGTCTTTCCGTTCGATCCAGTAATGGCAATGACCTTCAGGTTCTTCTTGGAAAGTCGGTAACAAGAGGCAATGTCCTGATATGCCTTAAGTGTATCAGACACAAGGATGCATTTTTGCGGTGCTACCCCCGGATTATGGTCCACGAGGGCAGCTGTTGCTCCTTTTTCAAGCGCTGCCGCCACATAGTCATGGCCATCAAACTTTTCCCCACGGAGTGCTACAAAGAGCGTCCCCGGCCCAATGCTTCTGGAATCAGTGGAAATATCAATGAACTCCACGCTGTCAGGAAGCAGCGTTTTTCCCTGTGTTGCTTTTTTTATGAGATCGATCTTGATCATGATTTGTTTCCCTTCCGGAAGAAGTCGCGAACAACTTCCCCATCGTCAAAATGAATGGTCCGTTCCTTGAGAATCTGGTAGTTCTCATGGCCTTTGCCGGCAATCATTATAACATCTTCCGGGCGCGCATGGGAGATGGCAAATTCAATCGCTTCCCGCCGGTCGGAAATGGTATGGATTTCCTTATGGCGAGGGTTCTCTGTAAGACCCGTTTCAATATCGCGGATGATGGCGTCCGGATCTTCACTGCGCGGGTTATCGCTCGTAACAACAAGGATATCAGCCAGCTTCAGTGCCAGCTTTCCCATGATGGGACGCTTTTTGGCATCCCGGTCACCGCCGCAGCCGAAGACGGCCCACAATCTGCCCTTGGTGATCTGTCTTGCAGTCCTTAGGACATTGTCCAGGCCGTCCGGCGTATGGGCATAGTCCACGATGACCGTAAAGGGCTGGCCTGCATCGATGAGCTGAAAGCGACCGGGCACACCGGCAAAATTGTCGAGGCCGCGGACAATATCATCATGCTTGAGGCCTTCCGCTAAGGCAGCGCAGACCGCGGTCATGACGTTATAGACATTGAATTCCCCTGTAATATGAAGCCTAAGGTCCATATCTCCTTCCGGCGTGTGAAGGGACAGTTCCATATGCTTGGCACCGACATGAAAGCGAATGGGATAGACATCGTTTGTCTTCGCCTTGCCATAGGTCATGATCTTTGTTTTCACGCGGTTCATGATCAGTGGGCTGGACGCGTCATCCATGTTGAAAATGGCCGTCTTTCCCATTTTGCAGCCTTCATGAAGATGGGTGAAGAGCAAAGCCTTGGCCTCACGGTAATTTTCCATGGTCTTATGGAAATCAAGATGGTCCTGAGTAATGTTTGTAAGGGCTGCCGTATCGTACTCGATACCGGCAACGCGATTCAGCGCCAGGGCATGGCTCGAGACTTCCATCACCACATAATCGCAGCCTGCGTCTGCCATGCGGCAGAGGGTCCGTTGCAGGTCCACCACGTCAGGCGTTGTGTTGTGGCTTGGTTCCTTCTTATCGCCGATCATGATATTGATGGTTCCAATAAGGCCCACTTTATGACCTGTATTGGTGAGCAAGGTACGCAGGATATTGGTAGTTGTCGTCTTGCCGTTAGTCCCCGTGATACCAATCATGCGCATCTTCTGGGCAGGATAACCATAAAACCACGGGGCAAGCTCCGTCATGGCTTCCTGGGTGCTCTTCACACGGATCATAACAAGCCCCGGTACAGGCGGCACGTCCTTTTCCACAAGGACCGCTTCCGCCCCTAAGCTTGCTGCTTTTTCTATATAAGCATGACCATCTGTATGGACGCCGACAAGACAAATGAACAAGCTGCCTTTACCTGCCGTCCGTGAATCAATCGTAAGGTCCGTAATGGTTTTGTTTTTGGGGTCGCCCGTCACGGTGCATCCCTTAATATGGGAAATCACGTCTTGAAGCGTTCTTTCCATAATGATTCCTCCTCAATGGTTTAAAAATCGCTGCGACGTAAAAAGAGCAGCCAATGGTGGCTGCCTTTTTTGCGGGATAAGCCCAATACAGCACGCCAAATGAGCCCTATTTCTTTGAGGGCACGTTGATGTTGACGTAGATGTTCTCTCTCGCCGTATTGAGGCCTAATTTTTTACTGGCAATCGAAGCAATGCGGTTGGGGCTCTTGAGCCGGCTCACATCAATCCGAAGGGTTACATTCTTGTCGATGAGCGCCGCTTCCTGCTTCTTCATCTGGATCAGGTTATAGGACTGGTCCATGACAACTTTTGCAAGAAAGGTATTGGCAGCTACTAATATTAACATGATTACGACAGAAAATACAAACGTTTTAGCAGAAGCTGAAGAAGCCTTGGACCGGGTCCGGCTTTTTTTGGCAGGTTCGTAGGGAGGCACCTCGTAAATCGGTTCCTCCTGTGCTGCTGTATTCCCATAGTTGTAAGCCGTATGATAGGCAAAGGTCCCATAGACCTTATGATTATTTTTAAGCATAACAATGTCCCCTACTACTGATTCCTTCATCCAGCGAGTGCTCTCCCGCTTCCTTTACGCATCAAAGAGGATTCTTTTAAAACAAGCATCCTATATTCTGATGGCCCCGCGGAGCCGCGCGCTCCGAGCACGGGGATTATCCTCCAACTCCGTTTCTGACGGAACAAATTCTTTTAGCTTCTTTAGTTCCGGTTTGTGTCCGCACACACAAACGGGCAATTCCGGCGGACAAATGCAGCCTTTAGCCATTCGTTTGAAACTTTGCTTGATGATGCGGTCTTCCAGGGAATGGAAAGTTATGACGCCAATGCGGCCTCCCTTTTTTAGGTGCCTGACAGCCGTTTCCATGGTCGTGTCGAGGATTTTCAGCTCATCATTGACTTCGATCCGGATTGCCTGAAAAGTTCGTTTGGCCGGGTGAGGTCCATCTTGGCGGGCCCTCTTGGGAATGGCGGCCTTGATCACAGAGACAAGATCACTTGTTGTGCGCAGTGGCTTTTCCTTTCTTTTTTCCACAATGAACTGGGCAATGCGGCGGCTCCAGCGTTCTTCTCCATATTTATAGATAAGGTCTGCCAAGTCTTCTTCCTTGTACGTATTCACCACATCAGCCGCCGTCAGTTTTCCTTCCTGGTCCATCCGCATATCAAGAGGGCCATCATGCATATAGGAAAACCCACGTTCCGGCGTATCCAGCTGATAAGACGAAACACCCAGGTCAAAAAAGATGCCATCCACTTTCATTAGGCCCAGCCCATCAAGGATGGTTCCCAGTTTCCGAAAATTGGAATGAACAATCTTGATCTTGCATGGAGCATCTTCAAGGCGCTTTGTGGCAGCCATAATGGCGTCTTCATCCTGATCGATTCCAATAAGGAGGCCCTCCGGGTCCAATTTTTCAGAAATGGCATGGGAATGACCAGCGCCGCCCAACGTGCAGTCGACGTAAGTTCCCTTGGGATCGGTGACAATCCAGTCAACGCTCTCCTTTAGGAGCACACTTTTGTGTACAAAGTTCACGGTCATCCCTCTTTTCGTTCACTAAATTTCAAGATCTTCCACAATGGCGGCAACATCACTTTCCACTTCGCTGCTATAGGCTTCATATCGCTTGGTATCCCAGATTTCTGCCTTGGTTCCCGTACCGATGATGGTCGCCGTCCCCTCGATCTGGGCAAATTTGCGAAGCGTTTGCGGCAGAAGGATGCGTCCCTGTTTATCAGGTTCTACTTCCATGGAATTCCCAAAAAGGAAGCGGGAGACATCACGGGCTTTTTTCTTGGGAAGCGTCTGCTGAGCAAAACTCTGCTGAAGACGATCCCAGGCATCCATGGGATAGACATCAATACAGCCATCAACCCCTTTGGTGATGACAAATGTTTTTCCCAATTCGCTCCGGAGTTTGGCAGGAACAAAAAGACGGCCTTTGGCGTCTACACTGTGTTCATATTCACCCATGAGCATCGCCGCGATTCCCACCTTTCTTCCCGAAATTCACCACTTTCCACCACTTTCCCCCATTATAAAGCACAATACCCAAAAAATCAATTCAATTAGGAGCGAAAAAGCCTGATTTTACCTAGGGTTTTGCCGTGTGGAGGAATTCAAATTGGACAGTAAAAGAAGTAAATCAATAAAAACACAAGGTATTGTGGTCAGCATTTAATCCAATACAACACCTTGTGCATTTCATCCTATCTATGAAATTTTTATATCGTTTCGGTAAAATATATGAAATTTTAACAAAAAGTCTTTATTTTACCCTACCTAGGTATGGACATTGTATCCTTTCCTTTCTATCTTTTTGGGAAGTATTGCATTCTTTGTACCTCTCCGATATAATGACTAGGATAAAAGAACAAGGAGGTTATCCTACCATGGAAAAAGTAACTGCAGATTCCCCGATTATCCTCACGGTGCAGCAGCATCCGGAGATCATCGAAATCTTCATGCAATATGGCCTCGGCTGTGTCGGCTGCATGGCTGCTAACTTTGAAACCATCGGCCAGGGCGCTGCTGCCCATGGGCTGGACGTTGATGCCCTCATTGCAGATATCAATGACTGCATCGCTGCCGCTGAAGGGGACAAGGAATAAGATCAAAGAAAGACCGTGAAATGAAAAGTACCCTCTTTACTGGACACCCAGTAAGGAGGGTACTTTTTGCGTTATACGACTGAATTCAAGCTAATGTGTGTAGAACTTTATCGTCAGGGTAAGTGGGTAAAAACACCTAAAGGAATTAAAACAGCAAACTTCCGTAGCAAGATTCGTACTTGGGATCGTATCGAACAATCCTGGCGGCCTTAGCATCGCAGCATTACAGCCAGCTTTTTCTTTTTGCTTGACCGCGATTTTCTTCTACTCCCCAATCTTTTCAAACCGATACTTCTGTCTTACTTCAGGATACTTGACATGATCCACTTCACTCATGAACATATCGAGGGGACGGCAGTAGATGCCGCCATCGCCGTAGAGGGCTTTATAGACGCAGTAACGTTCCCGCGTCTCTGAATGGATAACGGGACAGGCGATGATTTCATAGCGTTTATTTTTAAAATGAAGCCAAGTTTCCCCAGCTTTAGGCAGTGTTCTTTCCATAGAATCTTTCCTCCTTTTTTCCCCATTGTAACACAGCAAGATGATACGAAAAAAGCCCCTGCTCCCTAAGGAAAAAGAGCAAGAGCTTTATTTTTCATCAGGTAATCGGGGCTGGATTGAAAATACACAGGTCGTTATGGAAGCCATACTGGTCGGAATAAGGGATTTTCGTACCGCTTGCTGTATCCAGGATATAATTGAAGATCTCCGTTCCGACTTCAGGAATGGTCTTTTCGCCCGTAGCGACGCCACCAGCAGAAATATCAATGAGGTCAAACCAGTTGTCCTTCATTTCATTGCGGCTGCAGACTTTGATGACAGGAGCGATGGCAAGACCATAGGGAGTGCCGCGGCCCGTCATGAAGACCTGCAGCCCAATGCCGCTTGCCAGCTGGCTCGGCCCGCAAACGATATCACTAGCCGGTGTGGCGGCGTAGATGAGTCCATGTTTGGTCGGTTTTTCAGCCGGCGACAGGACTTCCACAATGGGGCTTGTCCCGCTTTTGGCAATGGACCCCATGGCTTTTTCCACAATATTGGCAAGGCCGCCTTTTTTATTGCCCGGCGTCGGGTTGGCATCACGATCAACGCCGCCTTCTGCTAGATAATCATCGTACCATTTCATTTCGGCAGCCAGTTTATCCCGCACTTGCTTATTGACGCAGCGGGCAGCCAGCATATGGACACCGTCCCGCACTTCCGTGACTTCGCTGAACATGACCGTGGCGCCGCCTTTGACAAGCATATCAGCGGCATACCCGGCACTGGGGTTTGCCGTAAGGCCCGAGAAGGCGTCGCTGCCGCCGCACTGCATGCCGACAACCAGTTCAGATAAGGGCAGCGCTTCACGGCGCCGCTGATTGAGGCGCTGGAGTTTCCGCTCAGCCATATCCATCAAGGCTTTCATCATGGCGTCATGTCCCTTGCATTCCTGCAGGGTGAGACAGTTTTCAGCATTGATTTCATCCGGTTCAAGGAGCCGCTCGTAGGTCAATTTTTCGCAGCCCAGACCAACCAGCATGATTTGTCCACCAAAGTTCGGATGACGGATGAGATTTCTCACGGCCCGGATAGGAATGACGGCAAGAGGGGCATTAATGGCAACCCCACAGCCATAAGGATGGTTCACAGCAACAACATCGTCAACGTGAGGGTATTTGGGCAAAAGTTCCTGTTTGATTTTCTGCACGGCTTTGTTGACCACCCCGGCCGCACACTGGACGGTCGTCACAACACCGAGGATATTGCGTGTACCGGCAGGCCCCACGGCATTTTTATACCCCATCCACGTCGTGCGGGGCGGCGTGGGGAGTTCTTCCATAGGGACGATGTGGGTACCATATTCCATATGTTCAACCGAAGGACTTTGAGGCAGATCAAGCATGTGTTCATTGATCCAGCTGCCGCAGGCAATATCATGCTTGGCATAACCGAGAACAACGCCGTAGCGGATAATCTCGCCCCCTTTGGGAATATCCACGAGTGCCACCTTATGGGCTTGAGGAATGGGGTCACGGGTAAGAACACCGGGCATGACTTCAATGCCTGTTTCCAAATCATGGACGGCAACGGCAACGTTATCGCGGTCCTTGACACGAATGACAAGAGGAGCTGTCATAAATAAACCTCCCTTTTTCTTTGGACAGGCTGCGCGGCAGCCCGTTGTTTTTCTCGACTTCATTATAATTCAAGTTGTCGGACGATTACAATTGCCCAGTATCTTCTAGTTTTTTAGTGAATTTCTTAAATTAATTAAGTGATTCATGATATTTTCGTGATTTTATCACGATAGTACGAAGAAACTGATCTTGCTGTACCCTTTTTTGTTTTTATGTTAACCATATTTATTTATCCGTTGACTCTCGTTTTTCTTTTTCGTTATACTGGTACCTGTACACATAAGGGAGGTTATGAGACCATGTCAGATCAAACGATCAAAACCATGACACAATCCATCATCGATGGCTATCGGTTCAAAAAAGACGATGCCTTTGTCCAGGATATGCTGACCCTGCCGCTCACAGCGCTTCAAGAAGGCGCCGGCGCCCTGCAGCGCCATTTTTGCGGCAACCATGTTGATTTCTGCACCATCATCAATGCCCGGAGCGGACGCTGCGGTGAAAACTGCAAATACTGCGCCCAGGCTGCCTGCCATCATACGAACTGTGATGAATACGATTTCCTTGATGAAAAGACCATCATGGAGACGGCCAAAATGGACCAGGACGCAGGTGCCAACCGCTTTGCCATGGTCACGAGCGGCCGTGCCCTGACGGGAAAGGATTTTGAAAAAGCCCTTTCCATCTATAAGGACATGAAAAAAGACCTTACGATTGACCTATGCGCGTCCCATGGAATCTTAAGCGAAGAACAGCTACGCCGTCTTTTTGCTTCCGGCGTCACAAGCTACCATCATAACATCGAAACAAGCCGCCGCTTTTTCCCCCACATCTGCACGAGCCATACCTTCGATGACCGCATCCGCACCATCAAGGCCGCTCAGCGCGTCGGTTTCTGCGTTTGCTCCGGCGGCATCATCGGCATGGGAGAAACTTGGCAGGACCGCATTGATATGGCCTTTACCCTTCAGGAACTCGGCATCCAGTCCATCCCCATCAATGCCCTTATGGCCATTCCCGGAACAGGGATGGAAGGCCGTCCTTCCCTTCCTGCCGAAGACATCCTGCGGACCATCGCCCTCTTCCGCTTCATTAACCCGACGGCAAACATCCGTCTTGCCGCAGGACGCAAGCTGCTGCCCGATAACGGGGAATCAGCTCTGCTCCATGGTGCATCTGCTTCCATCACGGGCAACATGCTCACTACAAGCGGAACAACCATCAAAGAAGACATGGAAATGATTGCTCGCCTCGGTCTCATCAACCACTGATTGCATCGCCCCAAAATAAATTATAGAACCACAAAAAACTCCGTCCCCGAAGGGCGGAGTTTTTCATTTTAGATGAAGTTATTTCGCCATGAGCTGGGCAACTATGGCTTCCAGTTTGGCAATCTTCTCATCTTGGGCTTTCATGGCTTTATCCTGACTTGCCACAAGCGTCTGGAGATTCGTAATGGTCTTTTGGAGATTGCCCTTCGTCACAGGGGATTCCTTGCCAAGCTTGAAACTTGCACCAAGGCCAATCATGTTTTCACCGTTGCCAAAGGTGCCGCTGATGTTCACCATGCTCTTTTCATCAGGCCGATAGAAAGCACCAATAGCCAGGGCGTTGGCATTGCGATAGTTACCAAAGCCTGTGGAGAAGCTCCACTTGTCATCAGGGTCAAAATCAAGGGGATGAAGGTTGGCCAAGGCCGCTGCACCGGCACCGACACGATTGATCTTCGTATCAAGGCGGCTGATGCGTCCGTTCATGCCTTGCTGGACGTTCCACAGCTGACCGCCGTTCACGGCATCTTTGGAGCCTGCATAAACATCCCCGTCGGCGACATTGGTGATCTTCGTATCATTCATATCGATGCCACCCTCGTTGATGGTCGGACCGCCGTTATTGATGGTAATGCTGCTTACACTAAGGTCCTTGCTGAGGGCAACCTTCACATCGCTGCCGCTGACGCTCGTCGTAATATTCGAGCCATCGCCTTTGATGCCAAGTTTATTGTCTTTATTGTCACCAAGGCTCGTCGTGTTGCCGTCATCGGCCGTAAGTTTCGTTTCGATGAAAGCCGCCTTGCCGGTATCCGAAGCCGTTCCGTCCGTAGTGGTCGCACCGCCATCGGTGTTGGCTGTATCCCCCGTATTCGTCGTATCCTTGTAAGTGACTTCATCCGAACCAGAGTTCTCGAAGTTCGTGCTGATTGTCCAGGAACCGTCGGTACCCTTGACGAGCTTGATGCCGTCGCCGGCAATGAGGTTTGCCGAACCGCCGGCGCTGCCTGCCACCTGTTTCAGCTGGGCCACGTTAACGGCATCCGTATCATTCACACCGGCCGCGACGTTCGTAATGCGGCGCGTGTCACTGCCGCTGACACCAACAGAAACCGCGGCGAGGGTCGGACGCCAAATGGAGCTTGTGTCGGTGGCGTTTGCCTTCGTCGCCGGATTATACCCGGACTGATCCAATCCCGATTCCGAGTCATTCAAAATGGATCCGGCACCGAGTGCTACGCCGCCATCAGCTTTCACATTGGTGTTATAACCAAGGAGCGTCACATTGCCGTTTGCAATGGTCATTGCCGAGAATGACGTTGTTCGCCTTTCCGCTCGAAATGGTGTACTTGTCACCAATGATGGTGTTACTCTGCGCGTCGTCTTCGACGGTGTTCTCGCTGCCGATGATTTTAGTATCGCTGGCATTCGTGATGGTGTTCTTATAGCCAATAACAGCATCAAGCTTGCTGATTTTATCTGACGAGCCCGTAACAGTATTATTGACGCCCGTAATCATAGTTAGATTTGTATAGTCAGCTTTATTGCCGCCACCAAAGGCCATGGTCGCGCCGCCGCTGTTAGATTTTTTAACAGCATCCCGAAGTGTCTTCGCGACGGCCGTAGTATCATTAAAAGAAGTTGCATCAGAAACTCCTGTAATCGTCTTGACAGAGTTTGTAATCTCATTTCCTGCGCCATACACGAGGGTCCCGTTGGAATTATTGACTCGGTTAGCAGCCCCAACAATCGTATTGGCGATGCCAGAATAGGAGTTTTCTGAAAAAAGTCCATCTTTTGCGGGGGATGTAAGCGATTCATTACTGTTTAAAGTACCGACAACGGTTGCGCCAAAGTTTTCAAGATTATATTTATTGCTCCAGCCATAACCAACATTGCGGCTGCTCTGAATATTGTAAGCACCCATGGTCGTTGCCAGGAAACCTTTGGTAAAGCTATTGGTGCCGACGGTCGTCGTGGCAACCGTATGGCCATAGACACCGCTACTGCCTTCTGTTTCAAGCTTGGAAGAGTCGATGCCTGTCACATCGCCCATACTCCCTTTAAAGCTATGACTGCCAATCATGATACTGCCGCTTCGGGCATACGTGTAGTCCCCAATCGCAATGGCGCCCGCCGCATCCTCGGTTTTTTCGGTTGGAGAAATAGCTCTTTCCTGACCGCCACGGCCAATAACTCCTTTAGCGCCCTGACCGATTACAATATAAGTCTGGTTTGTGCCTCCATCTTTAACAACGGTCGCACCTTCCCCCTGCGTAATATGCGTTACTTCGGCAAAAGCCGTACCAGCAAAAACCATGGCAAGCACGGCAGCGGCGAGCGTTCCCTTGGTTAAAAGGTTCTTGTGTTGTTTCATTGTCATGACTCCTCTCACTGAAAGACGGCCCTTTTGTTGGTCCCATCGGCAGAATAGAAACCGCTTCACGATTTACAGCACAAAAGACCCTATGGATGATAGTCCCTGGATCATTTGATCCTGAAATTCCATTCATATGGCCGTGGTGATAAAAGGTAAGTATGGGTAACCCTTTTTCCCCGGTGCTTCATAGTAAAGCCCTTTCCCCTATCCGGAGTATCGTTTTTTACACCGCTCTCCAAAACGGCATTCTCACGAACAAGCCATTGTTTTTTATTGATAATTTTAAATGGCTAGCGTTTCTTTTTCTCAAAAGAGGCCTTTCTTTAAATGATAGTATATATTAATTTTGCGATTTTGTAAATATTATGGATAGTTTTAGATGAATCACGCTTAGATTTTATTTCAAATTATATTTATATTTTATATTGTATCAATTTATTTATTGATATTTATTTAAGTTTTTACGATATTTAATATCATATTTCAGCCAAAAGTTATTCTTATCTAAAAAAAGTAAAGCTGCCTGCGATTCATTGACAGAAAAAGTGTTCCCCGATATGATAGGATGTATCATACATAATGAGTAGGAAAGAAGGATGCACAATGACCCTCAAAAGCCCCTTTGATAAACTGGTGAACCGATACGGAACAAGCTGCCTTAAATATGATTTTGGTCTTGCGCGAAAAGGTCGTACGGACCTTCTTCCCATGTGGGTTGCAGATATGGATTTTGCCCTTCCAAAGGATATTCTCGCTGATTTTCACGCCCGTATCGACCATGGGATCTTTGGTTATACTGATCCTGATGCCGACTACTACGAGGCCTTGGATGGTTGGTTTTCCCGCCACCACGGGTACCACATCAAACCCGAATGGGTGACAGTGGGCTGCGGCGTCGTCTACGGTCTTGCTACAGCCGTCAAGGCCTTTACACGCGCTAATGACGCGATTTTGATTCAGCAGCCGGTCTACTACCCTTTTCGTGAAGTCATTGAAGATAATGGCCGCGTCTTTGTCAATAGCCAGCTTCATAATGAAGGAGGCCGCTATACGATTGACTTTGACGATGTAGAAAAAAAGATGATCGATCACAACGTGAAAGCCCTGCTCCTTTGCAGTCCCCATAATCCTGTGGGACGCGTCTGGTCACGAAAAGAGCTGGAACGCCTAGGCGACCTTTGCCTCACCCACCATGTCATCATTCTCTGCGATGAAATTCACTGCGATTTTGTCTATGCGCCCCATCACTTCACAAGTTTCCTGACCCTTGATGAAAAATATCGCAGGAACCTCGCCGTCTTTACATCGCCCAGCAAAACCTTCAACGTTGCAGGATTTCAACCGGGAAATATCATCATCCCTGATGAAACACTCCGCCAAGCGTATCGCCGGGCCAATGCCGCGGCAGGCTACAGTCAGGGCAGCATCATGGGTCAGATTGCCGTAAAAAGCTGCTATACCAAAGGGGACGCCTGGGTAAAGGAACTTGCAGCCTACATCAAGGGCAATATCGACTGGACGCGGGAATTTGTCAAGAATCATCTTCCCAAAGCGGTCATGACCGATCCTGAAGGAACCTATCTCGTCTGGATTGATTTTTCCGGCTATGGCCTATCAGATGACGCCCTTGAAAAAACCATCACAGATAAAGCTAAGCTCTGGCTCGACTCGGGAAAGATTTTTGGCCCTGAAACGGCTCAATTCGAACGTTTTAATATGGCGGCACCGAGGGCGGTGATTGAGGAAGCCTTTGGGAGACTGAAAGACGCGTTAGAAGGGTAAAACTGGCTCGGAGCAGAAATCGCTCCGATTCTTCACAAGAACGTGCCTCCATTTTGGAGTCGTGCGTTAGGGTCTTCTACACCAAAAAGGGCCGCACAGAAATGATGACATCATTTCT
>ERZ791624.690-NODE-690-length-21431-cov-2.732784_pt1 | contig 21431 bp, 18 predicted proteins | sample MGYA00510058_ERZ791624 | MGnify/ENA primary metagenome ERZ791624 (study PRJEB30046, sample SAMN00715158) | human gut metagenome | study: EMG produced TPA metagenomics assembly of the A metagenome-wide association study of gut microbiota in type 2... | reverse complement strand
ATGCCGCCGTCCCAAAGCCGTTTCCTCGCTCCTCTTAGTTGGCTTATCAAACACTGCGGCGCGGCTATTGAAAGCCTGACTGTAAAAGTCGGCTGGTCCTTTGCTTTTACTTCGTTATGGTTCAAGTAATAGACAAATTACAATTGTCAAACCGATAAAAAGGAGCCGTCATTTTTGACAGCTCCTATACATTAATATTATATTATCTCTCGTCGGTCAGCGTTGCCGCCATGACAGCCTTTATCGTGTGCATGCGGTTCTCCGCCTCGGCAAAAACAACGGACTGTGCGCTCTCGAACACCTCGTCAGTGACCTCCATTGAGTCGCGTCCGAACTTTTCGCCCATCTCCTTGCCTATCGTCGTTTTCATGTCGTGATAAGAGGGCAGGCAGTGCATAAACACAGCGTTCGGTGATGCCTTTGCCATGAGCTCGGAGTTGACCTGATAGGGCGCGAGGTCATTTATGCGTTCCTCCCAGACTTCGACAGGCTCGCCCATCGAGACCCACACGTCGGTGTATATCACATCGGCGTTTTTTGCTGCCTCGTCGGGGCTTTCGCAGAATTTTATCTCAGCGCCGGTCTGCGCGGCAATCTCTATGCAGGTGTCAATAAGCGCCTTGTCGGGGAAATATTTCTTCGGCGCGCAGGCGGTGAAGTTCATGCCCATCTTTGCGCAGCCGACCATGAGCGAATTGCCCATGTTGTATCTGGCGTCGCCCATGTAGACGAAGTTGATGCCTTTGAGGTGCCCGAACTGCTCTTTTATCGTCAGAAAATCCGCAAGGATCTGCGTCGGGTGGAACTCGTTCGTCAGACCGTTCCAGACGGGGACGGTCGCATACTGCGCGAGCTCCTCAACTATCGACTGGCCGAAGCCGCGGTATTCAATGCCGTCGTATATGCCCGAGAGCACGCGCGCCGTGTCGGCGATGCTCTCTTTTTTGCCTATTTGCGAGCCGGAGGGGTCGAGATAAGTCGTGCCCATGCCGAGGTCGCGCGCCGCGACTTCGAAGCTGCACCTTGTCCTTGTGCTCGTCTTTTCGAATATCAGCGCAACATTCTTGCCGTCGCATATTTTGTGCGGTATGCCCGCCTTCTTCTTCGCCTTGAGAGAGGCGGCGAAGTCGATAAGATATTCAATCTCTTCGGGAGTGAAATCCAAAAGTTTCAAAAAATCTCTGTCTTTGAATGTCATGTTCAAGCCTCCTTGTCTGCACAGACTTCTTTTATAACGCCGACTGCCTGTTCGAGCAGCTCCATGGGAATGTTGAGCGCCGGGAGCAGTCTGACCTTGTCTTTCGCTTTGATAACGAGAACGCCCTTTTTCATGCAGGCGTTTATGACCTCGGAGGCGTCCTTTTCGGTCTTTATGCCGATCATCAGCCCGAGTCCCGAGACTTCTTTTATACCCGGTGCACCGCTGAGCTCTGAAAATATATATTCCGACCTCTCGCGGACTCCGGCGAGAGTCTTTTCATCGAGCCTCGAAAGAATATTTATCGCGCCGGCGCAGCATATCGGGTTGCCGCCGAAAGTGGAACCGTGGGAGCCGGGGGTGAGAACATCCTTTGTCTTTTCGCTGAACAGTGTAGCGCCGAGCGGCAGGGCGGCGGCCGGGCGCCGTCGAGTCCCTTGGCGGTCGATACGATGTCGGGGAATATGCCGTAGTTCATGTAGCTGTAGAGCTTGCCGCTTCTGCCGTTGCCTGTCTGAACCTCGTCGCAGATGAGCAGAATGTCGCGCTCGCGGCAGATTCTTTCGAGCGATTGGAGATAGTCTTTGTCGAGCGGCATGACGCCGCCCTCGCCCTGAACGACTTCGAGCATGACTGCGGCGCAGCGATTTTCAAAGAGAACTTTTTCAATCTTCTCGATATCATTTGGCTCAACATAGATAAATCCCTCAGTCAGCGGCAGAAAATCCTTGTGGAACACATCCTGCCCCGTTGCGGCGAGGGTGGTTATCGTCCTGCCGTGGAAGCTGTTTTTCAGTGTAACTATATTGTAGCAGTCCGCGCCGTGCTTCTCTGCGGCGTATTTTCTCGCTGCCTTTATCGCGCATTCGTTGGCCTCCGCGCCGGAGTTCGAGAAGAAAACTTTTTTCATGCCCGTGCGGTCGCAGAGCATCTGCGCGAGCTTCACGCAAGGCTCTGTGTAGTAGAGGTTCGACATGTGCTGGATTTTGCCCGCCTGTTCGGTTATCGCCTTTATCCATTCGTCGTCGGCTATGCCGAAGGTGTTGACCGCTATGCCCGAGGACAGATCAGTGTATATCTTCCCCGCGTCGTCCCAGACCACGGAGCCCTTGCCGCCCTCGATGGTCAGCGGAAACCTCGCATAAGTTCCGGCTATGTATTCCTTGTCCTGCTGCTGTAATATATCCATTATATCTCCTTTTTATGCCGTGAACATCGTGCCCATGCCTTCGTCTGTCAGCATTTCAATAAGTATCGAGTGCGGTATCCTGCCGTCAATAATGAAAACCCTGTGAACCCCCCATTTTATCGCGTCGATGCAGCATTCGGCTTTCGGAATCATGCCGCTGCCGATGATGCCGCTCTTTATGAGCGCGGGAACTTCATCCGCCTTTATGACCGAGATGAGCGTGTCCGGGTCGTCCTTGTCCTGAAGAATGCCGCTGATATCCGTCATGGATATAAGGCTCTCCGCGTTGAGCGCGCCGGCTATCTTCGCCGCAGCGGTGTCCGCGTTTATGTTATAGACATTGCCCTCGCTGTCGCAGCCGACGGTCGAAACGATCGGGATATATCCCTTGTCGATAACGTCGAGTATCGGCTGAATATTTACATTTGTTATCTCGCCGACGAAGCCGAGCTTCTCGTCTTTCATCTTCGCTTCAATCATGTGGCCGTCTATTCCGGAGAGCCCCATCGCCTTGCCGCCTTTGTTTTCAACGAGGTTGACGAGGCTTTTGTTGACTTTGCCGGCGAGCACCATCTGCACTATATCGGCGGTCTCCTTGTCTGTGACGCGCAGACCGTTGACGAATTCACTCTTCTTGCCGGTCTTTTGGAGCATATCCGTTATCTCCGGGCCGCCGCCGTGAACCAGAACGACTTTTATGCCGATGAGCCAGAGCAGCACGATGTCGCGCATGACGGAATCCTTGAGCTTTTCGCTCGTCATCGCGTTGCCGCCGTATTTGACGACGACTATCTTGCCTGCGTAATCCTGTATATACGGCAGCGCGTGGACGAGAACCCTTGCGCGCTCCGCGTTTGAAATGTTCATATCTTTCCCTCCGTTTTTCGCAATCAGGTGCGGTAGTCGCCGTTTATCTTGACATAGTCATATGTCAGGTCGCAGCCCCACGCCGTCGAAGACGCGTCGCCGCTCTTTAAATCAATAAGAATATCTATCTCATTTTCGGAGAGTATCTCTTTTGCCTTTTCCTCCGAAAAATCAACTCCCGCGCCGTTTTCGCAGACGAGGATCGAGCCTTTATCTGACTTGAACCAAACATCGATTTTGTTGACATCAACGTCCGCGCCGCTGTAGCCGATAGCGCAGAGAACCCTGCCCCAGTTGGCGTCCGAGCCGAACATGGCGGCTTTCGTCAGCGACGAGCAGACAACGCTCTTGGCAACAGTCTTGGCGGTCTCTTTATCTTTTGCGCCGCTGACCTTGCATTCGAGCAGCTTCGTCGCGCCCTCGCCGTCGGCGGCAATCCTGCGGCAGAGCCACACGGTTATAGTATTGAGGGCTTTCATGAATTCATTGAAGTCTTCGCCCTCTTTGTCGATCTCTTTGTTCCCGGCGAGCCCGTTTGCGAGCACTGTCACCATGTCGTTCGTCGAGGTGTCGCCGTCGATGCTTATCATATTGAAAGTTTCCGCAATGTCCGAAGACAGGGCTTTTTGGAGCATCTCGCTGCTTATCGCGCAGTCGGTGGTTATGAAAACGAGCATCGTCGCCATGTTGGGATGAATCATGCCCGAGCCCTTGGCGATGCCGCCCATCTTGCATTCAACTCCGCCTATTTCGAAGCTGACGGCAATCTCCTTCGGAATCGTGTCGGTCGTCATTATCGCCTCTGCCGCCTGATCTGAGTGGTCGCCCAACCCTGCTTTCAGAGCGGGTATGCCGGAGGCTATCGGGGTGATATTCAGCGGCTGACCGATAACGCCTGTCGAAGCGACGACGATGTCGGCGGGCTTTATTCCGAGCACGGACGCGAGCAGGTCGCTCGTGCGCTCGGCTATCTCAACGCCGTTCGCGTTGCAGGTGTTCGCGTTTCCGCTGTTGCATATGACCGCCTGCGCCTTGCCGTCTGCGATATGATTTTTTGTGACGACCAGCGGCGCGCCCTTGACGAGGTTAGTTGTATAGACAGCCGCCGCGTTGGCGACTTTTTCGCTGTATATGAGCGCGAGATCGCGCTTCGTCCTGTTCTTGCGGATGCCGCAGTGAACGCCGGAAGCCTTGAATCCCTTTGCGGCGCAGACGCCGTCCGATATTATTTTCATTTTATTTTACCTCCTCAGATATCAAGTCCGAAAGCCTTGTCCTTGCCCATGACAAGGTTCAGATTTTCGAGCGCGGCGCCCGATGCGCCTTTGCCGAGATTGTCGTATACGGCGGTCAGCAGTATTCGCTCATCGTTGCCGTAGACCGATATTTTCATGCCGTCCGTGCCCGAGAGCGCGCCCGCGCACAGAAAGCCGTCGTTGTCCGATTTGTCGCAGAATGTCACGACGGGACCCTGATATTTCGCTCTGTAGATGTCGGCGATTTCGCTTGAAGAACAGCTTATCTGCTCCGCGAACAGCGGCACGGTGACCTGCATTCCGCTGTAAAAATCATCGACCACGGGGCAGAATATCGGGGCGTTTTCAATGCCCGTTATGCATTTCATCTCTTTTAAGTGCTTGTGCTGCTGAGTCAGCCCGTACTGTCTGGGTGCGAAGAGCAGGGGAGATTTATCCTCGCTCTCGTATTCGGCAATCATCTTCTTGCCGCCGCCGCTGTAGCCGGTCAGAGAATAGCAGCTGAGCAGTGCATCATTTCCGAGTACGCCCGCCTCAACAAGCGGATAAACAAGCGCGATAAACCCGCCGGCGTGGCATCCGGGGACGGCGATGCGTTTGGAGTTCTTTATCTTATCTTCAAATTCTGCTGACAGCTCCGGGAAGCCGTAAGCCCAGCCCGCGCTCGTGCGGTGCGCCGTCGAGGTATCTATAATAACAGTGTCCGGATTTTCAACCAGTTCGACCGCCTCAACTGCGGCGGCGTCCGGCAGGCAAAGAAAAGCGACCTGCGCGCTGTTCAGCGCCTGCTTGCGGCTCTCGGTATCTTTTCTCTGCTCCTCGCTGAGCGTTATCAGCTCAACGTCGCTTCGCTTCATCAGTCTGTCTTTTATTCTCAGCCCGGTCGTGCCGGCGCTGCCGTCGATAAATATTTTCATGGTGTCTCCCGCTTAATGCGCTTTCGGCGAACACGGCGTTTATAAAAACGATCCGATATTCGCCGACGGTGCAAAATTATTCAACTATTTGACTAATAATATACTACTATATGCATAAATATTCAAGTGTTTCAGCAAAATAAATTCAATTTTGTCAATCTGTACCATACCTTCGTCCGTTGGCAAACAGCTTTGTAAAAATTGACAAGAGAATGGGGGAGAGGGTGAATAAATGTATATCGGTTGTTCAGATACAATTAAAAACAGGATATCTCCGACAAGGAGATATCCTGTTTAATTTTATTTCGCGAGGAATCTTGAAAGAAACTCCTGCGTCTTGGGATCCTGCGGATTCTCGAAGATGTCCTTCGGGCTGCCCTGCTCGCAGATGAGTCCGTCCGCCATGAACACGACATTCGTTGAAACGTCGCGCGCAAACGCCATCTCGTGGGTGACGACTATCATCGTCAGGCCCTCTTTGGCGAGGTTGCGCATGACTTCAAGCACTTCGCCGACCATCTGGGGGTCGAGTGCGCTCGTCGGCTCGTCAAACAGCAGAACTTCGGGCTCCATCGCAAGCGCGCGGGCTATTGCGACGCGCTGCTTCTGACCGCCGGAAAGCTGGGAGGGCTTGGCGTTGATGTAGGGTGCCATGCCGACCTTTTCAAGATAATGCAGTGCGGAAGCCTTGGCTTCGGCTCTGGACTTCTTGAGAACCTTCGTCTGACCGATCATGCAGTTCTTGAGAGCGGTCATGTTGTTGAAAAGATTGAACGACTGGAACACCATGCCGACGTGCGAACGGTATGCGCTCGCGCCGCCTTTTATATTGTCGATGTTCGTGCCGTGATAGAGTATATCGCCGGAGGTCGGAGTCTCAAGGAGGTTTATGCAGCGGAGCAAAGTTGATTTGCCCGAGCCGGACGCGCCGATGATGCTCGTGACATCGCCGGGATTGACCGAAAAGTCAATGTCGCGCAGAACTTCGTGGCTGCCGAAGGTCTTTGAAAGATGATTTATCTGTAAAATAGGCTCTGACATTATCTTCCCTCCTTCTTTGACTTCTTGACATATGAGTACATTCCGCTGGTGTGGGCGAGAGTGTCGGTGGTCGAGAGATCGAAGTTCTCCGGACCGTCAAGCTTCTTCTCCCACAGTCTGAGGATAAGCGAGCAGATGACCGTCATTATCAGGTAGATAGTCAGCGTTATAACTGCCGACGGGAAGTAGACATACTTTGCGCCGACGATAGCCTTGTGAGCCGCGAAGAGCTCGGCGTAGCCGATAACGAACATGACGGAAGTATCCTTGATGTTGATTATGAGGTTGTTGCCTATCTGCGGGATGATGTTGCGTATGGTCTGCGGAAGAATGACATAGAGCATGGTCTTGAAGTGGTTCATGCCTATGGACATTGCGCCCTCCGTCTGACCGACGTCTATCGACATTATACCGCCGCGGACGGTCTCTGCCATATATGCTCCGGTGTTGATGGAGACAACGAGATATGCCGCGAAAGTCGGTTCAAGGTTTATCGCACCGTTTGAGAAGTAGGGCAGGGCGTAGAAGATGAATATCGCCTGGATTATCATCGGCGTGCCTCTGAAAACTTCGACGTAGATACGTACTATAGCCTTGACTATGCCGAGTATGACCCGCTTTACGATATTGTCTTTTTTGCCGCACGGAATAGTCTGGATTATTCCGCAGACAAGGCCGATGAGGCAGCCTATGATTGTCGCTATAACAGCGAGCTCTATTGTCTTGAGCGCACCGGTCAGATACTGCATTGAGCTATCGCTCCAGCACTGGACTATGTCGCTCCACAGCTCGGCAAGCTTGTTCATATCTTGTTATCTCCGTTCTGATTATTGTTGATTACTTTGAAAGGGGCTGAATCTTGGTAGCCTCGTTCATGATCTTGTTGAAGTCGTCTGCGGTCATGCCTGCAAGGGCGGAGTTGATCTTGTCCTTGAGCTCGGTGTTGCCCTTCTTGACAGAGATGCCGATGTTGATGTCGCCCTCGTCAACCTTGAAAGCATTTTCGGGAAGGTCGAGGATCTTCAGATCGCTGTAAGCGATGAGCGCGCCCTGAGCGGTGGGCATATCGGTGCAGATGAAGTCGACAGCGCCGGTCTCAAGAGCCATGAGCATCGAGGGAGCGGTCTCCTGTGCGGTCTGGATAAGAGCACCGTTTATCTGCGGAAGGCAGGTGGTATACCAAATGGTTCCGAGCTGGGAGGTGCACTTTGCACCTGCGAGGTCAGCAAGGGAGGTAGCGTTTGCATACTTGCTGTTCTGCTTTGTCATGCAGACGATGCTCGCATAGAGGTAGGGACCTGCGAAATCGACCTGCTGCATACGCTCTTCGGTCATCGACTGACCTGCGATAACGGCGTCAACCTTGCCGGTCTGGACTGCAGGAACAAGTGAATCCCAGTCAAGGCGGACAACTTCAAGCTTCCAGCCGTTTGCTTCGCATATCTTCTTAGCCATCATGATATCGTATCCGTTGGCGTAATCGCTGGAGTCCTTTATCGGGACAGCGCCGTTGGAGTCATCGCTCTGAGTCCAGTTGTAGGGAGCGTATGCACACTCCATGGCGACGGTCAGAACGCCGTCTTCAACGCCGGTCTTGGCGCTGCCGGGTTTAGTGCTGCACCCTGCAAATAATACTGCGCACATGGCGATAGCCAGAATGGCGGCCACAATTCTCTTCGTTCTGTTCATTAGTACCATCTCCTGGAAAAAATTAAATAAGCCTGCGACCCGAAGAGGTATCACAGGCTTTGTATATGCTGCTATATGTGCAGAAAAACCGATGATAGCGCTCCACATAAGTCATGTGACAGTCCGTCGCCTGTTCGGCGAGGGCCCAGCGTTACAGCGGCGGCAACCGCGGTATCACTTCGGCGAACTTGCCTTTCTCCAGCTACCGCTTGCCGGCGTTGCTGCTGGATACTCTTCTTGTCCGCATCCTCTATCAAGTGCTGTCTTAAATTGTCTGTATTATAGCATTGCATTTTCGGCGTGTCAACAGTTTAACGGGCGTTTTCGGTAAAAACGTCGGATTCAACAGCCTTTTGCGCCGTAACTTTTCATTTATTGGTGATTGTGCAAGTAAATTTGCCTAAATTCAAAGGCAGGGAACGGTTTTCACCGCGCCCTGCCGTAAAGAATCAGGCTTATTTTTTCAGATCGGAGTAGGTCTCTTTCTGCACGACGTCGTGCGCACCGCCCTCAACAATGCTCGTTGCGGAGACAAGGGTCAGCTTCGCTTTCTGTTGCAGCTCGGGGATGGTGAGCGCGCCGCAGTTGCACATAGTGGACTTTACCTTGCTCAGCGAGAGCGTGACATTGTCCTTGAGGCTGCCGGCGTAGGGGACATAGGAGCCAACCCCCTCCTCCAACGACAGCTTCTTGTCGCCGCCGAGGTCGTAGCGCTGCCAGTTCCTTGCGCGGTTGGAGCCCTCGCCCCAGTACTCTTTGTAGTAAGTGCCCTTGAGTGAAATCTTGTTTGTCGGGCTCTCGTCAAAGCGCGCGAAGTAGCGGCCGAGCATCAGGAAGTCCGCGCCCATTGCAAGCGCGAGGGTCATGTGGTGGTCGTAGACGATGCCGCCGTCGGAGCAGACGGGGATATATACGCCCGTTCTCTCGAAATATTCGTCTCTTGCCTTGCAGACATCGATAAGAGCCGATGCCTGACCTCTGCCGATACCCTTTGTCTCGCGGGTAATACATATCGATCCGCCGCCGATGCCGACCTTTATGAAGTCCGCACCCGCCTCGGCGAGGAAGAGGAAGCCCTCTCGGTCAACGACGTTGCCCGCGCCGACCTTGACGCTGTCGCCGTAGTGCTCTCTGACCCATGCGAGGGTGCGGGACTGCCACTCCGAGAAGCCCTCGGAGGAGTCGATGCAGAGCACATCTGCGCCCGCCTCGACAAGTGCGGGAATACGCTCGGCGTAGTCTCTTGTGTTTATACCTGCGCCGACAACATAGCGCTTGTCAGCGTCGAGAAGCTCGTTCGGGTTGTCCTTATGGGCATCGTAGTCTTTGCGGAAAACAAAATATCTGAGCTTGCCCTCGGAGTCGACTATGGGCAGGGAGTTGAGCTTGTTGTCCCAAATTATGTCGTTTGCTTCCTTGAGGGTGGTGCTGTCGGGGGCGGTGACGAGCTTTTCACGGGGAGTCATGAAGGACGAGACCTTCTCGTCGCCGGTCATGCGGCTGACGCGGTAGTCTCTGCTCGTGACTATGCCGACAAGTTTGCCGTTTGCCGAGCCGTCCTCGGTCACGGCGATAGTGGAATGGCCGTTTCTCTCCTTGAGCGCGATAACGTCGTTGAGAGTGGCGTCGGGAGTGATGTTCGAGTCACTGATGACGAAGCCCGCCTTGAAATTCTTCGCTCTTGCGACCATTGCCGCCTCGTCCTCGATGCTCTGAGAGCCGAAGATGAACGATACGCCGCCTTCTTTTGCGAGCGCAACGGCGAGTCTCTCGCCGGAGACGGACTGCATGATGGCGGAAGTCAGCGGGATGTTGAGTGAAATCGCGGGTTCCTCGCCCTTCTTGTACTTTACAAGAGGCGTTTTGAGCGACACATTCGCGGGTATGCACTCGCTCGACGAATAGCCGGGGACGAGCAGGTACTCGTTAAAGGTGTGCGATACTTCGTTGAAATAATAAGCCATTTTATTACCTCCGATATTTATAGAAACTCCGCTCGGCAGAGTTTTTTCTCCGAGCGGAATTATTATCTCAGAACAGACCTGTTATTCTGCCGCTTTCGTCAACGTCGATTTTTTCTGCGGCGGGAACCTTCGGCAGTCCGGGCATGGTTAGAATGTCGCCGGTCAGAACAACGATAAATCCCGCACCCGCGGAGACCTTGACATTTTTCACCGTCACGGTGAAGTGCTCGGGCGCGCCGAGCTTTGTCGGGTCATCCGAAAAGCTGTACTGGGTCTTTGCTATGCATACGGGGCATTTGCTAAAACCGAGAGCTTCAAGCTGGGCTATCTGCTTTTTGGCATTGGGCATGACGGTTATTCCGTCGCCTCCGTAGATTTTTCTGACAACGGTTTCGATCTTCTCATCGATCGAAAGCTCATCTTCGTAGGCGAAAGTGAAATCGCCCTTTTCCTCTTCGCACAGGCGGACTACTTCGCGCGCGAGCGCTTCGCCGCCCTTGCCGCCTTCAGCCCACACGGTGGAGAGCACGGTGTTGACCCCGAGTTCGCGGCATTTTGCGATGATGAAATCTATCTCGGCGTCGGTGTCGGTCGGGAATCTGTTGACCGCAACGACGCAGGGGAGTTTATAGACATTTTTGATGTTGGAAACATGGCGCAGGAGATTCGGTATACCTCTTTCGAGCGCGCCGATATCTTCAACCGCAAGCTCCTTTTTGTCGAGCCCGCCGTGCATCTTGAGCGCGCGGACAGTGGCAACAACGACCACCGCGTCGGGCGCAAGTCCCGCCATGCGGCACTTTATATCGAGGAACTTTTCGGCACCGAGATCTGCGCCGAATCCCGCTTCGGTGACGGTGTAGTCGCCCATCTTGAGCGCCATCTTAGTCGCCATGACGGAGTTGCAGCCGTGCGCTATGTTCGCGAACGGTCCGCCGTGGACGAATGCGGGCGTGCCCTCAAGGGTCTGGACAAGGTTGGGCTTCAGGGCGTCTTTCAAAAGCGCGGTCATCGCGCCGGCCGCCTTGAGCTCGCCGCAGGTCACGGGCTTGTCGTCGTAGGTGTAGCCGACGATCATGCGCGAGAGCCTCGCTTTGAGGTCGGTTATCGAGCTTGAAAGGCAGAGCACAGCCATTATCTCGCTCGCGACGGTTATGTCAAATCCGTCCTCGCGGGGCATACCGTTCGCCTTGCCGCCCATGCCGTCGACGATAAATCGAAGCTGGCGGTCGTTCATGTCAACGCAGCGTTTCCATGTTATCTTGCGGACATCTATTCCGAGCTCGTTGCCCTGCTGAATGTGATTGTCGAGCATCGCGGCAAGCAGGTTGTTCGCCGCGCCTATCGCGTGAAAGTCGCCGGTGAAGTGGAGGTTGATATCCTCCATGGGAACCACCTGCGCATATCCGCCGCCGGCGGCTCCGCCCTTGACTCCGAAAACCGGGCCGAGGCTCGGCTCGCGCAGGGCGACCGTGACATCCTTGCCTATCCGGCGCAGTCCGTCTGCGAGACCTATTGTCGTCGTGGTCTTGCCCTCGCCCGCGGGCGTGGGGGTTATGGCGGTGACGAGAATCAGCTTTCCGTTTTCCCGCTTCGTCTCCGAGAGCAGGGACAGGTCTATTTTCGCCTTGTAGTTTCCGTATTGCTCGATGTACTTTTCGTCAACATGGGCGCGCTTTGCGATAACGCCGATGTGCTCGGGTTTGCAGCGCTGCGCAATTTCAATGTCGGATAAATAGGCCATGCTCCATTCTCCTTGTCATCATTTAAAATATTTAACAGCCGCTTCAAACATACGAATATTATAATCTCCCGGGACATTTTTGTAAAGACCTTTTCCGATTCTTTCGCTGTGTCCCATTTTTCCGAAGACTCTGCCGTCGGGCGATGTGATGCCCTCGATAGCGCAGACGGAGTCGTTGGGGTTGAAGTGTATATCATTCGAAGCGTTGCCGTCGAGGTCAACATACTGCGTGGCTATCTGACCGTTTGCGGCAAGCTGCGCTATCAGCTCGTCGCTTGCGAGAAAGCGTCCCTCGCCGTGGGAGATAGGCACGGAATATATGTCGCCGACCTGCGTCAGAGCGAGCCACGGGGATTTGTTCGAGGCGATGCGGGTGCGCACGATTCTCGACTGGTGACGCGCTATGGTGTTAAAGGTGAGCGTCGGGCAATTTTCGTCCGTGTCGATTATTTTTCCGTAGGGGACAAGACCGAGCTTTATCAGCGCCTGGAAGCCGTTGCAGATTCCGCACATGAGTCCGTCCCTGTTTTCAAGCAGGTCGGTGACGCCCTCTTTTATCGCGGCATTTCTGAAGAATGCCGTGATAAATTTTCCGCTGCCGTCCGGCTCGTCGCCGCCGGAGAAGCCGCCGGGGATGAATATCATCTGCGAGGAGCGAAGCTCGTCCGCGAATTTTTCGACGCTGCGGCTGATGCCGTCCGCGCTGAGGTTGTTTATAACAATTATCTCCGGCTCTGCGCCCGCGTCGCGGACTGCCTTTGCGCTGTCGTATTCGCAGTTCGTGCCGGGGAACGCCGGAATGAGCACGCACGGCCTTGCGACTTTTATCGCGGGAGCTTTGCGCTCAACAGTTTCATATGAGAAGTTCTCAGCACCCTTGCCGGCGTTTTTGATATTGCAGCTGTAGACGCTTTCGAGCTTGTTCTCGTATATTCCGAGAAGCTTCGAAAGAGCGATGCTCTCGCCGTTAAGGCTGATGCAGCCGCTGTCGTTCGTGTGACCGAGAAGCGTGCCAGTTTCTTCTGCGACGTCCGCAAGCTCGAGAATGAAGCCCGCGTAGCTGAGTCCGAATATCTTTTCGAGCGTGATATCTTTGCTGTATTCAAAGCCGATGCCGTTGCCGAACGCCATCTTCATGACCGCCTCCGCTATGCCGCCCATGCCGGGGGTATAGCAGGCGACCGCCTTGCCCGAGCGAAGAAGCCCGGTAACTCGGGAGAACACATCTATTAGCGAGTCGGTCTTCGGCAGACCGTTTTCGTCTTTCTCCGGCGCGATGAAAACAACCTTGTGAACCGCCGATTTGAACTCTGGCGAGACTATTGAAGAGGTCTTTTCCGTTGTCACGGCGAACGAGACGAGGGTCGGAGGGACATCGAGATTTTCAAACGAGCCGCTCATCGAGTCCTTGCCGCCTATAGAGCCGATGCCGAGCTCCATCTGCGCCTTGAATGCGCCGAGAAGCGCGGCTAAAGGCTGACCCCAGCGCTTGCCGTCCCTGCCGGGGCGCTCGAAATATTCCTGGAATGTGAGATAAACATCCTTGAACTCTGCGCCCGAGGCGATGAGCTTGCAGACCGATTCTATAACCGCGAGGTACGCGCCGTGGTACGGGCTTTGCTCGGTTATAAACGGATTGTAGCCGAACGCCATGAGCGAGCAGTCGTCGGTGTGCTTCTTCTCGACGGATATTTTCTGCACCATCGCCTGAATGGGAGTCAGCTGATTCTTACCGCCGAACGGCATGAGCACCGTGCCCGCGCCTATCGTTGAATCGAAACGCTCGGAAAGTCCGCGCTTCGAGCAGATGTTGAGGTCGGATGCAAGCGCCGAGTAATTCTCCGCAAACGAGCCGGAGATTTCCTTTTCTTTGAGTGCGGGAGCTTCGGGGGTGATGTCTATATGCTTGTCGGCGCCGTTGGAATTCAAAAATTCGCGGCTTATATCTACGATTTTTTTGCCGTTCCAGTTCATGACGAGTCTCGGCTCAGCCTGAACTTTCGCCACAGGCACTGCCTGGAGATTTTCTTTATTAGCCAGCGCGAGGAAAGCGTCAACATTGTGCGGCTCAACAACAACCGCCATGCGCTCCTGACTCTCGCTTATCGCAAGCTCCGTGCCGTCGAGACCCTCGTATTTTTTCGGCACTGCGTTGAGGTCTATCTCAAGTCCGTCCGCAAGCTCGCCTATAGCTACCGATACGCCGCCCGCGCCGAAGTCGTTGCAGCGTTTTATCATCAGGCAGGCTTCTTTGTTCCTGAAAAGTCTCTGGAGCTTTCTCTCCTCGGGGGCGTTGCCCTTCTGAACCTCCGCGCCGCAGCTCTCGAGCGATTCAACCGTGTGGGACTTCGAAGAACCCGTCGCTCCGCCGCAGCCGTCCCGTGCGGTCGAGCCGCCGAGCAGGATAACAATATCTCCGGGAGCGGGAACTTCGCGGCGCACATTCTCTGCGGGAGTCGCCGCGATGACCGCGCCTATCTCCATTCTCTTTGCCGCATAGCCGGGGTGATATATCTCGTCGACTATGCCCGTCGCGAGACCTATTTGGTTGCCGTATGACGAATAGCCCGCCGCCGCAGTCGTGACTATTTTCCTCTGCGGGAGCTTGCCCTTTATCGTCTCGTCAATGGGCTTGAGCGGGTCTGCCGCGCCGGTGACGCGCATCGCGCCGTAGACATACGAACGCCCCGAGAGCGGGTCGCGGATAGCGCCGCCGATGCAGGTCGCCGCGCCACCGAAAGGCTCGATTTCTGTCGGGTGGTTGTGCGTCTCGTTTTTGAAGAGCAGAAGCCACGGCTCGGTCACACCGTCGACCTCGACATCGATTTTCACCGTGCAGGCGTTTATCTCCTCGGACTCGTCGAGGCGGTCGAGCTTGCCGTGCTTCTTGAGATATTTGACCGCTATCGTCGCGAGATCCATAAGGCATATCGGCTTCGTGCGGCCTAATTCTTTTCTGACCGCAAGATATTCGTCGTAGGCCTTTTGCAGCAGCTCGTCCTCGAACTTCACGCTGTCTATGACAGTAAGGAAAGTAGTGTGGCGGCAGTGATCTGACCAGTAGGTGTCGATCATGCGAATTTCTGTTATCGTCGGGTCGCGGTGCTCGGATTTGAAATAATCCTGGCAGAACGCAATGTCGTCCGCGTCCATGGCGAGACCGTATTTTTTGACGAAGTCCTCAAGCCCCGCCCTGTCAAGCTCGATGAAGCCGTCAAGAGTTCTGACTTCGGTCGGGATATCGTATTTTACCGCGAGAGTCTCGGGCTTTTCGAGACTCGCCTCGCGCGCCTCGACGGGGTTGATGACATATTTTTTTATCCTCTGCGCGTCGGCGTCGGTGATGTCGCCGATGAGGATGTATATTTTCGCCGTGCGTATCAGCGGGCGCTCACCCTGCGAGATTATCTGTATGCACTGAGCCGCAGAGTCGGCGCGCTGGTCGAACTGACCGGGCAGGAATTCGACGGCAAAGCACTTGCCGTTTATCTCGATGCTGTCCGATACAATGTCGAGCTGCGGCTCGGAGAACACGGTGCGCTTTGCGTAGTCAAAAAGTTCGGGCGTGATGTTTTCCGCATCGTAGCGGTTGATAACGCGCACATCGGTGAGATTCTTGATTCCGAGCAGGTCGTTAGCTTCGCTGAGCAGGGACTTTGCCTCCTGCGCGAGCTCCTTTTTCTTTTCGACGAATACTCTGTATACCATTTATTTTTCCTCCCTTGCGGCGAGCGCTTTCGCGCCGATGTCGTGCCTGTAGAAGGCGTTTTTAAAATGAATTTTTTCTGCCTTTTTATATGCCGAGGAGACAGCCTTTTCGAGCGTGTCCTCAACTGCCGTAACTCCGAGAACTCTGCCGCCGCTTGTCACGAGCTTGCCGTTTTTCTCGGCGGCACCCGCGACATATACGCTGTCCAGAATCTCGTCCGGGATATCTATTTCATAGCCCTTTTCGTATGCCACGGGATAGCCCTTTGACGCCACGATGACGCAGCAGGCGTTTTTATCCGAAAACTCAACGGGTGTCTCGGCGAGCGTGCCGTCTGTTGTGGCTCTCATAACGGTGAGCAGATCGCTCTTTAGCAGCGGGAGCACGACCTGCGTCTCCGGGTCACCGAAGCGCGCGTTGTACTCAATGACCTTCGGGCCGTCCGGGGTCAGCATCAGGCCGAAGTACAGGCAGCCCTTGAAGGGGCAGCCCTCGGCGTTCATGGCGCGGATGGTGGGCAGGAAGATCTTTTCCATGCACTCCGCGGCCACCTCTGGGGTGTAGTAGGGGTTGGGGGCAATGGTGCCCATGCCGCCGGTGTTGAGACCTTTGTCGTTGTCGAGTGCGCGTTTGTGATCCATGGACGACACCATCGGAACTACCGTCTTGCCGTCCGTGAACGAGAGCACCGAGACCTCGGGACCCGTCAGAAATTCTTCGATAACGATGCTGTCGCCGCTCTTGCCGAACTTCTTGTCCCGCATGATTTCAACGACTGCGTCCTTTGCCTCGTCGCGCGTCGCGGCGATTATAACACCCTTGCCGAGCGCGAGACCGTCCGCCTTTATAACGGTCGGAACGGGGGCTGAATCGAGATAGGCGAGCGCGTCCTCCGCGCTGTCAAAAACTTCGTACTGTGCGGTGGGTATGCCGTATTTTTTCATCAGGTTCTTTGAAAAAACCTTGCTGCCCTCGATTATCGCGGCGTTTTTGCGCGGGCCGAAGCAGGGAATGCCGAGGCTCTCAAGCCTGTCGACACATCCGAGCACGAGCGGATCGTCCGGCGTGACAACTGCGTAGTCTATCTGATTGTTATTTGCAAATTCCGCGATGCCGTCAATATCTGTAGCGCCTATGTTGACACATTCGGCGTCTGCGGCGATGCCGCCGTTTCCGGGCAGGGCGTATATTTTTTTAACTTCGCTGTTCTCTCGGAGCTTTTTTATAACGGCGTGCTCTCTTCCGCCGGAACCTACTACAAGAATGTTCATTTTCAGTCCTCCGTCAATGGTGGAACAGGCGCATGCCGGTGAATGCCATGACCATGCCGTATTTGTCGCAGCACTCTATCACAAGGTCGTCGCGGATGGAGCCGCCGGGCTCTGCGATATATTTTACTCCGCTGCGCTTTGCTCTTTCGATGTTGTCGCTGAACGGGAAGAATGCGTCCGAGCCGAGCGATACGCCGTCTATAGAAGCGAGATATTCTTTTATCTCCCCGTCGGTCAGCGGCTCGGGGCGGGAGGTGAAATATTTCTGCCAGTTGCCCTCGGCGCATACATCCTCTTCGTTTTTGTTGATGTAGCCGTCAATGACATTGTCCCTGTCGGGGCGGCCTATCGAATCCTTGAACGGGAGATTCAAGACTTTTTCGTGCTGGCGCAGGAACCAGGTGTCCGCCTTTGTACCCGCGAGGCGGGTGCAGTGTATTCTCGACTGCTGACCCGCGCCGACGCCGATAGCCTGCCCGTCAACTGCGTAGCACACGGAGTTTGACTGAGTATATTTGAGCGTGATGAGCGAGATTATGAGGTCGCGCGCCGCGCTGTCGGGGAGATTTTTGTTTTCGGTGACTATATTCGAGAGCAGCTCTCTGTTTATCTTGAAATTGTTTCTGCCCTGTTCAAAGGTTATGCCGTAGACCTGCTTGCGCTCTATTTCTTCGGGAACATAATCCGGGTCGATTTTCACTATATTGTAGTTGCCCTTGCGCTTGGATTTGAGGATTTCGAGCGCCTCGGGCTCATAGCCGGGGGCGATGATGCCGTCGGAGACCTCGCGCTTTATCATCTTTGCGGTCGTTACATCGCAGACATCGGAGAGGGCGACCCAATCGCCGAACGAGCACATTCTGTCCGTGCCGCGTGCGCGCGCATAGGCGCAGGCGAGCGGGGAGTCGTCAAGGCCCTCTATGTCGTCGACGAAGCAGGCTTTTTTGAGCTTGTCGGAGAGCGGAATGCCGACCGCCGCCGAGGTGGGACTGACATGCTTAAAAGAAGTGACCGCCGGGAGACCGAGAGCCTCTTTGAGCTCCTTGACGAGCTGCCAGGAGTTGAAAGCGTCGAGAAAGTTTATGTATCCGGGTCTGCCGCAGAGTATTTCAATGGGCAGCTCACTGCCGTCCGCCATATAGATGCGGGAGGGCTTCTGGTTGGGGTTGCATCCGTATTTGAGCTCGAATTCTTTCATTTTTATTCTCCTTTTCAAGCGTTCTTGTTTATGAGCCTGCTGTCTTCCGCACCGGTCACGAGATCGGTGTATCTGACATAGAGCGAGATTTTGTTGTCTGCATCGAGAGCGTTCCAAAGTGACTGCGTGAACTCGTCGATATCGTTCGGGATAGCCACTCTCTCCGGCTCGCCCTGAAAAGTGGGAATGGGGTTGCCGTCGCAGACATAGGTGTGGATGAAATGACCGAGACCTGCGAGCGGGGAATAAGAGAATGTGTATCTGTTGCACGCACTGCCCGCGGCGTCCGCGCTCTTGAGAATACTCATCTCATATGTGAAATCTTTGTTTTCAAATGTCAGCATGCCGCTGATTCTGGGGGTGAAGTTCGGCGCGTCCGGCTCAAACTCGCGGGTCTCAAGAGCACTCTTGAACGAGCCGCCTGATTTCAGCGCGTCGTTTATTGTATCCGTCTGATCGCCGTTTGTGACGATTATCTTGTTTTCGTAATTTCTGACTGCGGCGTAAATAATGAGACTCGGATCTTCTACTTTTGAAGCGTCGAACGGCTCGGTATAGAGCACTCCGTCGCGCTCGGTGAATATGCGGTTGCGGCTGTTTGCCGAGCGACCCATGATGAAATATGCGGTGCACGCCTTTGTGCCGTCGGCACTCTTGCCGATGACGATGCCTCTGCCTACGTAGGAGTTGCCCTCGATGAGCTTTGCTATGTCGTTGACTGCGTAAATATCCATTATTTTTCCTCCGCTTTTTTTCGGACTATCTCGTCCGATATTTTTTCCGCCGCCGCCGGGAGTATTTTCCATTCGGCGAGGCGCATGACTCTTTTCTGGAGCGTTTCGGGCGTGTCGCCGTCCCTGACTTTGACCGCCTTCTGCATGATGATTTCGCCGCCGTCGGGTATCTCGTTGACGAAATGAACCGTTGCGCCCGTCACTTTGACTCCTTTTTTCAGCGCCGCTTCGTGGACTCGCAGCCCGTAGAAGCCCTCGCCGCAGAACGACGGGATGAGCGACGGGTGGACATTTATTATCCTGCGCTCGTATCTGCGCGTGAAGTCCGCGCTCAGTATGCTCATGTAGCCCGCGAGGACTATCAGGTCTATATTATTTTCTTCGAGTATTTCAATTATTTTTTCTTCAACAGCCGCCTGACTGCCGAATTCTTTCTTGCTGACCGTGACGCTCTTGATTCCCGCTTTCGCCGCGCGTTCGAGCGCGTAGGCGTTCGGGTTGCTCGAAACGACCAGCTTTATCTCGCCGTGCTCGATTATTCCGCTTTTCTGCGCGTCGATAAGAGCCTGGAGATTCGTTCCGCCGCCGGAGACAAAAACGGCGATTTCAGCTTTGCTTGCTTTCATTTTTTCTCCCTCCGATAAGAGTCAGTGCCGGCAGGAGCATTCCGCCGAGCGAGTTGCCGATAACAACAGCGAGCATGAACAGCGCGGCACTCAACGAGAAGATGCCCGATGCGCCGAAATAGAACATGTCGGCTATCGAATGTTCAAATCCGCTTAGAATAAACACCGGCACGCAGAAGAGAATACCCAAAACAGTGTTCTTCTCTTTGTATGTGCTTACCGCGAGATACATCAGTATTCCGCAGAAAAACGCGCGGACAAGGGTCTGCCAAAACGCTTGGGTGAGCTTGCCGGAGCAGATTGCAGTTGCCGTCTCGCCGAGCTGCGGCATAGAGACCCGCACGAGCATGCCGAGAAGAAATGTCGTTATAAGATTGCCGATGAGTATAATCGCGAGAGCGGCAAAATCACTCTTCTTGTGGCGCTCAATTATATATCCGACCCTGCCGGTGTAGAGCGCGTAGCCCTTGAGGCAGATGCAGAGCAGAGCCACCGAAAACAGCACCGCGCCGACATATCTGTTCTCACAAGCGAGAAATACACAGCCGCCGATGGAAATCAACACACCCGCGCATACAGAGCTCAGAAAGTTTTTCAGCATATCTCGATTTTCTCCGCAGACGAGACTATCTCGCCTATGATATAGGGCTCTTCGCCCGAGGCTTTAAGAATGCTGAGCGCCTCGTCGGCGTCGTCCTTTGAAACGACTATGCTCATGCCGACACCCATGTTGAATGTGTTGAACATATCGCGCTCGCAGATATCTCCCGCCTTTGCGATGAGATCAAATATCGGCAGAACTTTTACCGCCGAGCGGTCTATCTTCGCGCCGAGCGAGTCGGGGATGCTTCTCGGGATGTTTTCATAGAAGCCGCCGCCTGTGATGTGGGATATGCCCTTGATTTTTATCTTTTCGAGCAGGGCGAGAACGGGCTTTACATATATCTTTGTCGGCGTGAGCAGAGTCTCGCCGATGCTCTTGCCGCCGAGCTCGTCAACGGGGAGGGTGAGATTGCGGTTTTCAACATCAAAAACTTTTCTCACGAGCGAGAAGCCGTTTGAATGAACGCCGGTAGAAGGCAGTGCAATAACTATATCACCTGCTTTTACGGTATTGTTGTCAAGAATTTTTTTCTTATCAACAATACCTACCGCAAAACCGGCGAGGTCATAATCATCTATAGGCATCATACCGGGGTGCTCTGCAGTTTCACCGCCTATAAGCGCGGCATCCGACTGCACACAACCTTCGCAAACACCACTTACGATTGAAGCAATTTTTTCGGGTATATTTTTGCCGCAAGCAATATAATCAAGGAAAAACAAGGGTTTTGCACCGCAACAGATAATATCATTAACACACATAGCAACAGCATCAACACCGATGGTATCGTGCTTGTCCATTAAAATAGCAAGTTTAACCTTAGTACCGCAACCGTCTGTGCCGCTTACTAAAACAGGCTCTTCCATACCGGTAGGCAGACCGAAGCAACCGCCAAATCCGCCTACATCGTCAAGGCAACCTTCATTACGGGTTCTTGCAATATACTGTTTCATAAGTTCAACTGATTTATAACCTGCGGTAATATCAACACCGGCAGCTGCGTATGCCTCTGATTTAGAATTTGTATGCATAAATTTATTCCTTTCCGTTCCAGCAATAGGTACACAAATCACATTCATCAATACCTATTGCTTTAATAATACCTTCAAGTGACTGAAACTCTAATGATGCAAAATGAAACTTTTCGCATATTGTTTTTCGAAGTGCCTTACCGCGCTGGGTTTCGCCGTTTGAATACTCTTCAATATGATTGAATCCCTCTTCACCCTCAAGCTCCATAATAACGCGACGGGCAATTAGCTCCATATCACTGGTAGGCGTGAAAAATTAAGGTATTTACAACCATACATTATAGGCGGACATGCCGAGCGCATATGCACCGACTTGCGCCGTTTTCATAAAGAAATTCAACCGTTTCTTTAAGCTGCGTACCGCGAACAATTGAATCATCGACAAAAAGAAGA
>ERZ791624.688-NODE-688-length-21463-cov-1.748832_pt1 | contig 21463 bp, 23 predicted proteins | sample MGYA00510058_ERZ791624 | MGnify/ENA primary metagenome ERZ791624 (study PRJEB30046, sample SAMN00715158) | human gut metagenome | study: EMG produced TPA metagenomics assembly of the A metagenome-wide association study of gut microbiota in type 2... | reverse complement strand
GAGCCATGTTTGGACGACCACCGCCGCCACCGCCTACAAGTGCTGCAGATGCTTTGATAATATTTCCTGCATGTGCTCCCTTCTTTACAGCATCGTCTGTTGCCATAGCGATCAGATTTACCTTGCCATCCTTTGCGGAAGCAAGAATGATAACCGATGTACCAAGCTTGTTCTTGAAATCATCACCCAGATTACGAAGTGCGTTCATATCGGTATCTTCTACGCTGGTAGCAAGAACCTTTACGCCATTTATATCTATTGCATCTGCAAGTGCATCTCCGGCAGAATTCTTTGCCAGCTTATCCTTCAGCTTGGAATTTTCAGATGTCAGAGCCTTGATCTCAGCGAGCATTGTCTCGATCTTTTCAGCCAGCTTTGCAGGTTCAGCTTTTGCTGCCTTTGCTGCTGCTTTCAACTCGTCTTCCATCTCTTTATAATAATTAAATGCGCCAACAGAAGTCAGTGCTTCAATTCTTCTGACACCGGCAGCAACACCCATTTCAGAGATGATCTTAAATGTACCGATCACACCGGTATTCGGAACATGAGTACCACCACAGAATTCAACGGAGAAGTCATCCATAGATACAACACGAACCTTCTCGCCGTACTTGTCACCAAACAATGCCATAGCACCTGTCTTCTTGGCATCTTCAATACTCATAACCTCTGTCTTAACCTTAAGGTCTTTATCAATCTGTTCATTTACGATTGCTTCAACCTTGGCGATTTCCTCAGGAGTCATAGCCTGAAAATGTGTAAAGTCGAATCTTAAACGGTCTTCGGATACATAAGAACCAGCCTGTTCTACATGATCACCAAGAACCATCTTTAAGGCTTTCTGGAGCAGATGTGTAGCGGAATGATTCTTACATATCAGTGCACGTCTGTCTGCTGTTACAGAAAGCTTCGCTGTGCTTCCATTCTTTAATTCACCGGATTCAACATAGCCAAGATGTGCGATCTTATCACCGGCAACCTTGATCGTATCTTTAACGATGAAACGTCCGCTCTCTGTCTCGATCACACCGGCATCACCGATCTGACCACCCATAGTAGCATAAAATGGTGTCTCTGCTGTGATGATCGAACCGTTTGTGCCTTCGGAAATAACATCAACCAGTTCGGATGTTACCTGATCGCCTTCTTTATATTCTGCTGTTATGGCAATGATATTGGAAGATGCTTCTACCTTGTCATAACCAATGAATTTACTTGTAAGAGCTGTGTCGATGTCTTCGTAAATAGTTGAATCTGCTCCCATGTAGTTTGATACTTTTCTTGATTTACGAGCAGTCTCTCTCTGCTTGTCCATAGCCTTATTAAAGCCTTCGGTATCAACCTCGATGCCCTTTTCTTCCAGAATCTCTTTTGTCAGATCAAGAGGAAAACCATAGGTATCATATAACTTAAATGCATTTTCGCCATTTAATACTTTTTTGCCGCTGTTATTTAACTCCTCAACGAAGCCGTTCAGGATTGATAAGCCCTGATCGATCGTCTTATTGAAGTTTTCTTCTTCTGTATTGATACAGGTAAAGATATGTGCTTTCTTTTCTTCCAACTCCGGATATGCATCCTTAGAAACCTCGATCACTGTCTTTGAAAGCTCTGCAAGGAATCTGCCTTCGATACCAAGTAATCTGCCATGTCTTGCTGCACGACGGAGAAGACGTCTTAATACATAACCTCGTCCTTCATTTGATGGAAGGATACCGTCAGATGCCATAAAGGTAACAGAACGGATATGGTCGGTAATAACACGGATCGAGACATCTGTCTTCTCATCTTCCATGTACTTTACGCCAGCCATCTCACATACTTTATCACGTAACGCTTTGATCGTATCAACGTCAAAGATGGAATCTACATCCTGAACAACAACAGCCAGACGCTCCAGTCCCATACCGGTATCGATATTCTTCTGAACCAGTTCTGTATAGTTATTATGGCCGTCATTTTCAAACTGGGTAAATACGTTGTTCCATACTTCCATGTAACGGTCACAGTCACAACCTACTGTACAGCCAGGCTTACCGCATCCGTACTTTTCGCCTCTGTCATAATAGATTTCGGAACATGGACCACAAGGACCTGCTCCATGCTCCCAGAAGTTATCTTCTTTCCCAAAACGGAAGATTCTCTCCGGTGCAATTCCAATCTCTTTATTCCAGATATCAAATGCTTCGTCATCATCCTCGTAGATAGATGGATATAAACGATTTTCATCTAAGCCTACAACCTTGGTCAGGAACTCCCATGACCATGAAATTGCTTCATGCTTGAAGTAATCGCCGAATGAGAAGTTACCTAACATCTCAAAGAATGTACCATGTCTTGCAGTCTTACCTACATTTTCGATATCTCCGGTACGGATACACTTCTGGCAGGTGGTCACACGTCTTCTTGGCGGGATCTCCTGTCCTGTAAAGTAAGGCTTTAATGGTGCCATACCTGAGTTGATCAATAACAAACTATTATCATTATGTGGAATCAGTGAGAAACTGTTCATCTTCAGATGTCCCTTGCTCTCAAAAAATTCCAGAAACATTTTTCTTAACTGATTTACGCCATATTTTTCCACTGTTTTCTCCTCCTACCTTCTATCAGCCAGTTCTTTGGTAATATCAGTCCAACTGACACCTCTTTCAACCATAAGAACCATAAGGTGATACAGGAAATCTGATATCTCATATTTTATTTCATCTGAATCAGGATTCTTGGCAGCAATTACAATCTCTGTTGCCTCTTCGCCAACCTTTTTCAGTATTTTGTCAATTCCTTTGTCAAACAGATAATTTGTATAGGAACCTTCCTTTGGATGATTTCTTCTGTCAACGATAATATCGTATTCTTCTTCAAATACCTTTAACGGATTGGTATTATCGTATTCCTTTTTAACCAGATCAGTAAAGAAGCAGGTCGGGCTGCCGGTGTGGCATGCTGCACCAATCTGGGAAACCTCTGCAAGCAGGGTATCTTTATCACAGTCTAATTTTAATGATTTTAAGAACTGGAAATGACCGGATGTCTCTCCCTTTGTCCAAAGCTCCTGTCTGCTTCTGCTGTAATATGTCATTCTGCCGGTCGCAATCGTCTTTTCAAAGGATTCCTTATTCATGTATGCCATCATAAGAACTTCCCCAGTCTTATAATGCTGTGTGATACATGGAATCAGCCCATCAGAATTCAGCTTGAATTCATCAAAGGATACTGCACTTTCAAATGTATTAACCGGAATGCCTTCTTTTCTGCATTCCTGCTTTATCTCCATTATATCCATTTGTTTCAGATTATATAAAGAAATGGATTCAGCATTTGTCTTTTCAAGCATCTCACAGATTGCTTCCCCATTTGTTGAATAGGTGGAAACAATAACAGGAAGTGCTACACGATTTTTGATCTCATTTACGATATCCATATATTCCGGAACCATATTATTATGTAATAACAGGAGCTCACCTGCTCCGAGTTCCTTAAGCTGCTCTGCATAAGCTACAGGCTCTTTACATTCGCTCAGGTCGATCGTTACGATGATACGTTCTGAACCAAAACGGTCAGCGGCTTCCGTTACAAGCTCCGGTGTATTTAATGCTGCTGATTTCATACAAACCTTGGAAGCACCTGCGTATAACATCTTCTTGATATCTTCCAGTCTTCTTACTCCACCACATGCGATCAATGGAATATCGACATTCTTGCAGATCTCTTTGATAACTGCAATATTCGCTTCTCTGCCTTCCTTTGTTGCTTTACTGTCAAAATATGCAATCTCATCTGCACCGGCATCGTTATAGAACTTTGCCATTTCGAGTGCATTCTCAAGATCCAGACATGGAATAATTTTCTTATAACTCATAGTACCTCCTTAAAGTGAACCTTTGGTAGATAACACTTTACCATTTAATCTGTCGTCTATAGAAGTTGCTTCATCTAAAGCTTTTGCAAATGCCTTAAAAGCTGCTTCGATGATATGATGGTCATTGGAACCGGAGAACTGCTTCAGATTCAGGTTCATCTCTGCTCCATAGGATACTGCATAGAAGAATTCCTTTACCATCTGTGTATCAAAATATCCAACCCGTTCTGTTGTCAGGTTCAGATCATAAACAAGGTATGGTCTTCCGGAAAGGTCGATCGCACACATAACAAGCGTTTCATCCATAGGAAGAAAGAAATTACCGAAACGCTTAATGGATTTCTTATCTCCAAGCGCACCCTTGATCGCTTTTCCGAGAACAATTCCCGTATCCTCGATCGTATGATGACAATCCACATACAGATCACCTTTTACAGTCAGATTCAGATCAAAGAATCCGTGTTTGGCAAAGCTTGTCAGCATATGATCGAAAAATCCGATACCGGTATCGATCTTTGCATTTCCCTTTCCATCCAGATTTAATTCCAGAACAATATCTGTCTCGCTGGTTTTTCTTGTGCATTTTACTGCTCTATCCGCCATATCTTTTCTCCCTTGTTTTTATACATTTTTCTCCCGATACTTTGGCAACTACAAGCACAGGCGGACTGATAATACAGACGCCTGTGCAATCTTGGTTTCATATTATACCACTATTCAAATCTTACTGCAATAGAATTAGCATGTGCTGTAAGCTGCTCTGATTTTGCAAAGCTTTCAATGTCCTCATGTACCTCTTCAAGAGCTTCTCTGGAATAATAGATGATACTGGATTTCTTAATGAAATCATCCACACTTAACGGGGAGAAGAACTTCGCTGTTCCGTTTGTTGGAAGTACATGGTTCGGTCCGGCAAAATAATCACCCAATGGTTCGGATGAATATTCACCGATGAAGATCGCACCGGCATTCTTGATTCTTGTCATGACATCAAATGGATTGCAGTTACAATCTCCAGATGTTCGGAGGCAATTGCATTTGCTGTTTCAACCGCATCTGCCATATTATCGGCTAATAAGATGTAGCCGTATGTATCAATAGATTTCCGTATGATCTCTTTTCTGGATAATACTTCTATAAATTCATCAACCTGTGCTGATACCTTTTCGGCAAGTTCTTTTGAAGTTGTGATCAGAATGGCGGATGCCATCTCATCATGTTCGGCCTGCGATAACAGATCGGCAGCAACATATCTTGGATTTGCAGTCTCATCTGCAATTACAAGGATCTCGGATGGACCTGCGATCGAATCGATGCTGACATGTCCGTATACCGCACGTTTTGCAAGTGCAACGAAGATATTTCCGGGTCCTACGATCTTATCAACCTTTGGAATGGATTCCGTTCCATATGCAAGAGCCGCGATTGCCTGTGCGCCGCCTGCCTTGTAGATAGCAGTCGCACCGGCTTCATTTGCTGCAACCAATGTAGTCGATATACTTCACCCTCGCTGTTACAAGGAGTGGTCATTATAATATTTTTAACACCTGCTACCTTTGCAGGCATAATGTTCATCAATACGGAAGATGGATACACAGCTTTTCCGCCCGGTACATATACTCCGACAGATTCCAATGCTGTTACCTTCTGTCCAAGCATGATACCTTTCGGATCAGAATCAAACCAGCTGTACTGACGCTGTTTTTCGTGATAGGTACGAATGTTTTCTTTTGCTTTTCTGATAACCTCGATCAGCTTCTCATCAACCTGTGTATAAGCATATTCAATCTCTTCTTTTGTAACCAGAACATTTCCGGCATTGATATCTGCTTTATCAAACTGCTTTGTATATCCAAATAACGCCTCGTCTCCACGGTCTCTGACATCATTTACGATCTTCTCTACTGTATCTGCATAAGATCCAAAATTGCTTGGGCTTCTTTTTAACAGATCTTTTAAAATGTTCTTTCTGGTTTCTTCCGTCAGATTTACAATTCTCATTTTTATGCCTCCTTATTAATTAACGAATTCAGATCAGCAAGCAGCTTTCTAATTCTCTCATTTTCCATCTTTAAGCTTACCTGATTTACAACCATTCTTGCAGATAACGGACAAACTTCTTCTAAAACTTCCAGTCCGTTTTCGCGAAGGGTGCTTCCGGTCTCGACGATATCAACGATCACCTCCGATAAGCCAACGATCGGCGCAAGCTCGACCGAACCGTTTAATTTGATGATCTCAACCGTCTGGTTCTTCTGATTATTAAAATAATCTTTTGCAATATTCGGATATTTGCTGGCAACACGGATGATCTCATTTTTCTTCAATAATTCTTTTGCTTTATGAGGACCGCAGACACACATCCGGCATTTGCCGAATCCGAGATCCATTACCTCGTACAGGTTTCTGCCTTCTTCTAATATCGTATCCTTACCAACTACACCAATATCTGCTGCACCGTATTCTACATAGGTTGGCACATCTGTTGCCTTTGAAAGGAAGAACTTCAGCTTCAGTTCTTCATTTATAAAAATCAGCTTTCTGGTATCCGGGTCTTTCATCTCATCGCAGGTAATTCCTATCTGTTCAAGCAATGCAAGGGTTTTCTTTGCAAGTCTGCCCTTTGCAAGCGCAAATGTTAAATATCTCATTGATTTATCTCTCCAATCTATCCATCGATCAAATTCTAATTTTGAATTTCTTTCTGCTTTTGTCCGCTTATTTCAGGGATGCGATTGCCACCTCGTTCTCATCACCGGACACAAGATCAAATACCTTGACCGTATCACTGTTTTCAAAATAAAACAGTCCGGAGAAATGCTCTCTTTTTGCATATTCCAGATAATCGTCCACTGACTTTCTGACAGATTTGCGTATCAATTCAATCTTCTTATCATTCTGGCGCATAGACTTACCAAGGCTGATCGCAGGCTCCTGATTCTCGATATCATAGAGAATGATCGTATTCGAATATTCAACCGAAACCTCGATATTCTGTCTGGACAGTGCCATGATCAGTTCTTCTACGGTAAATGCAAAACCAATAGACGGTGCATCTTTGCCGAACTGCTTTAACAGGTTATTATATCGTCCACCTTTTACAACTGCATCTCCGGTTCCGTAGGTGTATCCGCGGAAGATCACGCCGGTATAATAGTTATAACCATTTAACATACTGAGATCAAAGCCGATATATTTGTCATATCCATAACAGCATAACGCTTTATGGATTCTCTGTAATCTGTGAACGGCTGCAAGTGATACCGGATTCGTAACCAGCTTCTCTGCTTCCTCTAACATGGATTCTCCACCGAATAAAGAGTCAAACGCAAGAAAGGCTTTCTTTAAAACAGGGCTCATATCCAGCTTCTTTAAATATTCCTCCAAACCAAAGAAGTTCTTGATATTGATATATTCTTTGATCTGAAGCTCCTCAGCTTCTGTAATTCCGGCTTCTGCGACGATTCCCTTAAAGTAATCGATCTGTCCGATCTCGATCTGGAACTCATCGATTCCAAGTGCCTTAAAAGAATCAACAACGGTTGCTATGATCTCTGCATCTGCCGCAGATGAATCATCATTTATAAGCTCGGCACCGATCTGCGTTACTACCTTTATTTACCCTGTAATTTTCTCGGGTTTGAATAAGTATTACCCGTATAACACAGACGGATCGGTAACTGTTCGTCCTTATAATATTTTGCTACACATCTTGCAATACTCGGTGTGATATCGGGGCGTAATACCAGTGTATTATTATCACGATCAAAGAATTTGTACATTTCATTTGACGGTGCAGATCCCTTATCACGGTTAAATATATCAAAATATTCAAATGTAGGTGTCTCTATATCATGATAGCTGTATAACTCCAGAGTATGATGCAGTTTTTCAATAATCTTTCTTTTCTTTTTACATTCTACATCATAAGTGTCTCTTACTCCATCCGGAGTCTGCAACAGTTTGTCCTGCATCTTTTTTCCTCCTTGTATCCACATATCACTTTACTACATTGAAGTGATAACATGGTAATTAGTTATTTTAACAATGTGCTCATTATAGGGGAGCAGTCGATATTTGTCAAGATTTTTTCCTGAACCCTTATGCTCTTAACTGCAAATCTTTATCGAGAAGCTCAAGATAATGAACCAATGCACCGTTTTTTGCATGAATAAAGAAATCCGGATTCAGTTCTTCATATTTGAAATTCTTTGCATGTCCCTCATTCACGCGATCCATATAAGTCTTTAATTCCGAAAAACGTAAATAGTAATATTTGTTTCTATGCGTAAAAAATATGATCAGGAAGCTGACTCCCTGCTGTTCCTCATACTCTTTCATAAAATGATACTGATGCTCATGTATATTCTGTAAGGAAAATGTATCAACCGCACATTCCTTCGCATCGAAGCATATCGGAATGCCCTGTACGACACCGATGTAATCGACGTAGAATCTTTTTCAAAATACGCCAGTGTGATCTGGCTGCTGTCTTTATCCATACGGATCGGTTTGATCGGAGTCGGGATCTTCTGGACAACTGCCAGCTTCTTTTCCCGATAATATTCATTTGTATAATTAATCAGTTCCTCAAGTGAGGAACCACGAAGTCCTCTGGAATTCCAAGTTGCCATCCGATTCTGCCTCTTTATCTTTTATCTGATTCTGATCTTACTAAAGTTATTATCCAAATTACCCAAATAAATCTTTTTCGATCGTCCGAAACGGTTCCGGAAGAAATGCCGAATACTCTTTCCCGCCCAGATAAGAAAGCGGACCGTCTGTTTCTTTAAATATAATGTTTCCGCAATGAAGAAGCTGATGCTTTACATGATAAGAATCTGAAAAATACCGGTTCACTTCAGGTATGCCATACTTTGTATCACCGACTACCGGGTATCCCAGATGCTTTAATTGCGCACGGATCTGATGAGACTTACCTGTGATAAGCTCAACCTTTACCAACGTATAATCATCATTTTTTTTAACCGGATAAAAGATTGAATGGATTTCTTCACTCTTGCCATGTTCCCATGGGCGATCCGATATCCGGACTTTGTTTTTTGCATTATCCTTCTGTAGATAACAGGTACTGTCAAGCTTCTGCGTCAGTCGTCCCCGTACAAGTGTATAATAATATTTATGTAATAGATGTTCTCTTATAATTCTGGATAATTCCTGACTTCCGGTAAGACTCACCCCACAAAGAATGAGTCCGGATGTATTGCGGTCTAAACGGTTGCATACAGACGGACGATAGGTTCTTAATTCTTCAGTTGTGATATGACCACTGTCGAGCAGATAGTCGATCAATGCTTCATTAAAGGAGTAGTCATCTTTTGATGCTTTCTGTGACAAAACGCCGGCCGGCTTATCTGCGATCAGAATATTTTCATCCGAATAGATGATCTCGACCGGAATCTTCTTTTTAGAGAAAGTGCTGTCTGTCCCGCTGACATCTTCCCGGAAATTGGCGATCGTTTCATCGGACATATAGATCTGGATCGTATCTCCGATATAGATGTATTCGTTTCCTTCAATTTTCTTATTGTTCAATTTGATGTTTTTCTTTCGCATCATCTTATAAACAAAGCTTGACGGTGCCTTATTCAGATATTTCAAAAGAAATTTATTTACACGCTGTCCTGCTTCATTCTGCGATATAATGATCTCTTTCATGTCCGGCTCCTATACACCAAGTTCAAATATTTTTTCACGCATAGACTGATCCTTTACTACGTAATCTTCATCCGGTTCTTTGATCGTCTCTGCCTTTTTTATAAATTCATCTACGGTTAACGCTGTAATAATGACATACGGTTTCTTTATCATTTCAAAGGAACGTGCAATTTCTTTTTTCAGGAATTCCACATCAGGAATCTTCTTATCAAATGCTTCCTGATACAAGAACAACATTCTGCCATCCCGTACGATCACGGCAGGGAAAAACATCATTCCCTCGTATCGACTGATTGAGATATCATACAGGATGCCGTCCCGGTTCTCATAATGGATCCCTTTTTCTATTTTCTTGTGTTCTTCCTCTGTTAAAGGCTTGAATTTGGAGCACATGATAAGTGCTACGATCTGTTTGGCAAATGGCAGACTGATCAATATCGAAGTATGATGATCAAGGTTTTTGTTGTTTTAAACATAACAAGCGAAAGAATTACTCCTGTAAGGATCATAACACCAAGTATAATAATACTGGTTATGATCTTTTTCTTATGTTTTTTTATATATCCATACTGTCCTTTTTCCATTGTTTTTGTCCTGTTCTGTTTTTATTATAATGTTCTTCAAATCCCCGGTAAATCTTTGTATTAACCGGATATCTGTCTCTATTTGATCATGGAAACGATCCAGTCATTCGGCAGCAGCTTTGTTACGACCTTGAACGCTTTCATCGTTATGCTGTAGGTAGATTCTGTCTTCAGATAATATGCATCAAATAAGGCACGTTTTACTACATTTTTTGCTTCTACACGGAACAATCTTTTAAATGCCTTTGTATGGGAATATTTCTCGGCTACATCAAAAAACTCAGTATTAACCGGTCCAGGACATACTGCTGTCACTGTAATGCCTCTGTCCTCCAATTCTTTATTTAATGCCTTGGAAAAGCTTCTTACCATTGATTTTGTTGCTGCATATACAGCGAAGGATGGCTGTGGCAGATATGCCGCAGATGATGCAATATTAATGATATTGCTCTGTTCTTTCATATATGGCAGAGTAATCTTCGTCATGGCAACTAAAGCCTTACAGTTAACATCGATCATTCCTGTAAGTTCCTCGCATACAACATCCTCTACATGTCCCATAATGCCATAACCGGCGCATTTACCAGAACACGCACCCATGGATGCTCCTTTGCAAGCATCTTCTTATAGGATTCAAGATCATCCTGCTTTGTTATATCCAGCGGAAGAACAATAACCTTCTTGCCTTCAATCTCTCTTTCTAAGGCATACAAGCGTTCTGTACGTCTGGCGATCACCCATATTTCATCAATCGTCTTATATTTTTCACTGATCTGAACAACAAACTCTCTGCCCAGTCCGGAAGAAGCTCCGGTAACGACTGCTATTTTACTCATGACATCATCCTCCATCCAGATAAATACTTATTTTTTAACGTTCCATTTGTATTTTTTGCCCATCCAAGCGGATATCCGTCCACCAGAACAAGCACATATCCATTTTTAATTTTCTGATCCGATGCTTCAATCGTCTCGCCTTTCAGATATCTAAAAACACGGTCATCTGAAGAAATCAGATTTACTTCATTATCAAACTGTCCCTGCCGCAGATACATGGCAAGTGACTGACTCGGTTCAAACCGGTTCTTCTTGATCTCGCCAAGGAACAAGCCCTGTCTTAACATCCGAAGCCCAGATACATCCGGCATACATTCTGCCATGTAATACAGTCTTCCGTTATTTTCCTCAATATATGCAGACTTAATTCCTGCATCAGCCGAAATATGTGTAAAAAATTCTTCTGCATTTTTATCCGGCTTACAGCCTCTGTGTATCCATGACTGAAACACCTGTGTCTGCTCTGCCTCTTTTTTATGGATAAGTGCAACGAAATGGCCTTCCCCTTCGATATGATGCGGCCATAATCTTGCACATTTCTCAAGCTCAGCATTTTCGGTCTTTCCCCATGCCGGATTTCCATTGCAAAAGCCCGGATACTTCGGAACTTCGATTAATTCTAATGTATCATCCAGTGATAAAAGATATTCGATTGACTGTTCATTTTCTTCCGGAGAAAACGTACAGGTCGAATACAGCATGGTTCCGCCCGGCTTTAACATTTTTACAACTTCATTTAAAATTCCTCGCTGTAAACCGGCAAATAACTCAACGCCATTGTTCTCCCACGCTGTTACCATTGACTGGGATTTACGGAACATTCCTTCACCGGAGCAAGGCGCATCAATCAAAATTTTATCAAAGGTCTGATAGAATTTTGTGCTCAGCTTATTCGGAGCTTCACTTACCACACACATATTACCGATTCCAAATAATTCCAGATTCTTTAGCAATGCCTTGGCTCTGGAATTACTGATATCATTTGAGATCAGGAACCCGGTTCCATGAAGTTTTGCTGCAAGCTCGGTTGATTTACCTCCCGGTGCTGCACAGATATCAAGAACCACATCCCCGTCTTCAACAGGAAGAATACTCGCCGGTGCCATCGCACTCGGTTCCTGAATATAATAAAGCCCTGCATAATAATATGGATGTTTGGATGGTGTACATGCTTTATCATCATAATAAAAACCATTTGTTGTCCATGGTACAGGCTTTAATTCAAATGGAGAGATCTTTAAGAAATCTTCCACACTGATTTTATTTGTATTCACACGAAGTCCATGATGCATGCCCTGATCCAGACAATTCATATATGCTTCATATTCGTCTCCTAATTGTGTCTTTATCCTGTTTGTAAATGACTCCGGTAAGTTCATAATCTATAACCCCTGTGCTTTGTATCCTTCTGCGATAATATCAAGCTGTTTGGAAAAATCCTCCAGCTTTTCCAGATCATCCTTCTGGTAAATATCATAAAATTCATTCTGTATCTTTACAACCTCTCGCTGATTACCGACATAATACAGATTTTGTATATTAGTCAGTATATCTGCTACTACAGATGCCTTATAATTAAATGAATTCTGTGCATCCATAATCTCGCCACGGACAGATGACATCTCTTTATCCAGTGCAACGGTTGCATTTGCTGCATTTAACAGTTTTTCCCGGATATGCTCCGGCATATTGTGACGATATTTATACTGAAGAGAATGTTCGATCGTTGCCCAGAAATCCATTGCCATTGTACGTATCTGGATCTCTGCCTGGATTGTCTGCAGTCCCTTGATCGTATAAACATCATAATTCAGTATAATATGATAACTTCTGTATCCGCTTGCCTTTACATTTGTAATATAGTCTTTCTCTTCTCGGATTGACATATCCTTGCGATTTCTTATGATCTCTACAACCTTGTAGATATCCTCTTCAAACTGGCACATAATACGGATTCCTGCGATATCATCCATTTCTTCCACGATATGATCCATCGGAATATGTTTCTTCTGCATCTTATCCAAAATACTTGAAATTCTTTTCACACGTCCGGTCACATTCTCGATCGGAGAATACATTCCCTGACTGCGGTAATCTTTTATGATATGCTTAAATTTCAGAAGCAGTTCATCTACTGCCTGCTCATATGGAGATAAGATCTCCTTCCATAATTGTATTTCCATGAATAAAATGCCTCCTGCCAATTCTATCTATTCATCATCATGGGATACTCTGGTGTAAAGGAAATTATATTCATCTGCACCCGCCTGATAATCGGGATACAGATTATATAATTCTTTTGCAAGCTCATATGCTTTATCATAATCCTGTATCTTCTCATAATATGTGATCTCCTGTAAACGGAGTTCCTTTTGGAATGTGTTATCACTGGCCAGACCATTATTGATATAGCCGTATGCGTTATCCAGTTCGCCGATACTGATATAATATGCCGCATATTGTGCATACAGATAAGAATTATATCCATATTTTTTTATATACTTCTCATAATTTTCAAACATATGCTCGGAATCATCCATGGAAGCATAACAGGTTCCGATATAAAGATATAATTCCGGATAATCTTTAACATACTGTTCCAGAACCGGAAGTGCTCCGGCATAATTCGAATCTGAGAAATCCGATAACGCCTGAGCAATTTCCTGCATCTTCTTCACATCCTTCTTATCCGCTGATGTCTTCTGAAGGATCGTATCGTATTCATCTACCGCTTTTTTATAATCTGCAGTTTTCATATAGATATCTGCAATATAAAGTCTGGTATTCTTATCCTTGTTTTGAGAAAAAATCTGTTTTTCCGAAAGAGCTTCTATGAATTTATCAAGAGCTTTGTCATATTCCGAATTCTGATAATATGTAAGTCCTTCATCAAAATACCGATCTTTATGTGATATTAATTTTGAAAGAATCACAACAGCAGCAAAAATAATGATCGCACATGCAAGCAAAAATATAAATACTTTTCCAAAATCAATATTGGATCTTTTCTTCCTGCGTCGTCTTCTGTTTCTTCTTGCCATATCTGTCGCTCCTGATTAGTGATGGAATAAACGGATACCTGTAAATACCATTACCATTCCATATTTATCACATGCTTCGATCACAAGATCATCTCTGACAGATCCACCCGGCTGAGCAATGTACGCAACACCACTCTTCTTCGCACGTTCAATGTTATCTGAGAATGGGAAGAATGCATCAGAACCAAGTGTAACATTCTGATTTCCGGCAAGCCATGCTTTCTTTTCTTCTGCTGTGAATACTTCCGGCTTTACCTTGAAACGCTTCTGCCATTCGCCATCACGGAGAACATCCTCATATTCATCACCCATATATACATCGATCGCATTATCTCTGTCTGCACGTCCAAGTCCATCAACAAACTGAAGTCCCATAACCTGTGGAGACTGACGAAGCCACCAGTTATCTGCCTTCTGACCGGCAAGTCTTGTACAGTGGATTCTGGACTGCTGACCGGCCCCGATACCGATTGCCTGCCCGCCCTTTACATAGCATACAGAATTAGACTGTGTGTATTTTAATGTGATCAGTGCGATCTTCATATCGATAAGAGCTTCTTCCGGTATATTTTTATTCTCTGTTACAATATTGGATAAAAGATCCTTATCAATATTCAGTTCATTTCTTCCCTGTTCGAATGTAATTCCGAATACCTGCTTGCGTTCAATCTCAGCAGGAACATAATTCTCATCGATCCGGATAATATTATAATTACCTTTCTTCTTCTGCATCAGAAGTTCCATAGCTTCGTCTGTATACCCGGGAGCAATTACACCATCTGATACTTCACGCTTAATGAGACGGGCTGTATCCGCATCGCAGACATCTGACAATGCAATGAAATCACCAAAGGATGACATACGGTCTGCACCTCTGGCTCTTGCATATGCGCATGCAAGTGGTGACAGTTCGCCCAGATCATCTACCCAGTAGATCTTTGCAAGTGTATCTGTAAGAGGAAGTCCTACTGCTGCACCTGCCGGTGACACATGCTTAAAAGATGTAGCTGCCGGAAGTCCGGTTGCTGCCTTTAATTCTTTTACAAGCTGCCAGCCATTAAATGCATCCAGAAAATTTATGTAGCCCGGCTTACCATTTAATACGGTAACCGGAAGATCACTTCCATCCTCCATATAGATTCTTGATGGCTTCTGATTTGGATTGCATCCGTATTTTAATTGAATTTCGTTCATTCTGTATTTCCTCCCGATTCGTGATAATTACTTGTTCTTATTGATGATTCTTGTCTCATACTTTCCTGTTGCGATATCGATATATCTGACAAACAGGGATACCTTATTGTCTTCATTCAGGCTTTCCCATACCATATTTGCAAATGTATCGATATCACCTGATATACCAACTAACTTCGGTTCTCCCTCAAAGCTTGGAAGTGGATTGTCATCATGCATATATGTATGAATAAAATGTCCTTCTCCGTTTGCGGGATTCTCATATGAAAATGTATATCGGTTGCATGCCGACGGATCTCCGTTATTGCTCTTTAAGATAGACATTGCATAGTCATACTGTCCGCCTTCGATATGCATAACTCCGGAAATTCTCGGTGTATAGTTTGGACCGTCCGGTTCAAACTCGCGGCATCTGAGTGACTGTTCAAATGTAAGCTCTTTATCCATTCCATCATAGATCGTATCGGTCTGATCACCATTTGTTACGATCGTCCGATTGCCAAGAACCCGAACCGGTGCGTAAATGATAAGGCTTGGATCCTCAAGCTTGGATGGATCAAATGCTTCTGTACGGATTCCTTCGCCCTCTGTAACAAATACACGATTTCTGGAATTCACACTTCTACCCATGATAAAGTATGCGGTAACTGCCTTTGTTCCGTCTTCCGAACGTCCGATCACGATTCCTCTGCCGGGATAAGAATTACCCTTAAGTTCCTCTGATAATGATAACATTTTCATTTGTAAACCTCCGTTTAGTAAATTAGTCAATTCATGTACCCATTTATCTGGTCGCTGTCTTTCATCTTATAATAATATGCTTTCTTTTGCAAGCGTTTTGGACTGCATTCTTATCTACTGAAACTGGCGGATTGCCTGAATCAGCTCGGATTTTGGAACTGCTCCCACGATTTTCTTTATAACTTCTCCATCTTTATATAATAAAAATGTCGGAATTGATACAACTTTGTTTGCAAGTGCAAGTTCCTGATTCTCATCTACATCTACCTTGCATACCTTTACCTCCGGAAATTCGTCAGCCAATTCTTCAACGATCGGTGCAACCATTCTGCATGGTCCGCACCAGGTGGCCCAGAAATCAACCAGCGTAAGTCCCTTTGCCTTTAAAACCTGATCTTCATATTCTTTTTCATTTAAATGTATAACTGCCATAGTAAAAACCTCCAATTCGTCATTCGTTAATTATACAGACATCTCAATCATCTTACATCTGTACTTTCAAAAAACATTTCTGACAAGTAAGTGTTCTTGTATTATAGTATACATTCATTTTCCTCTATCATACATTTATTTGTCAACTCATTTCACGGAGTTTTAATAAATATCTACATTTGTCATCTTGTCTGTCAATTCTATGAACGCCAGCCGACAGACAGGAATTTATATAAATCTGATTTCTGTATAATAACCGATACACAAAATGCGCGCTGCCACAAAGGGAAGCGCGCATCGTATTGTATGTGTATTATATGTTAGCCTTTATAATTATCATTTAAGAATTCTTTGCTTGTCTTGACCTTCTTGTTTGGATCCGGACGGAATAACAGGAAGAAGAAAGCAACGATGATCAGGATTGCTACAACAGTGCCGATACCGAATGAGCATGCACCTGTGAAGAGTCCTGCAATTCTGTAAATAACAAGGGATACAAGGTATGCGAAACCACACTGATATCCGATTGCAAACCAGAACCATTTTGCACTGTTCATCTCTCTCTTAATAGCACCCATTGCTGCGAAACATGGAGCACAGAGTAAGTTGAATACGAGGAATGAGAAACCACTTGCTGTTGTGAATGCTTTTGCAAGCTCGCTGTATACAGTGCCTTCCCCACCACCATAAAGGATACCCATAGTACCAACGATGTTTTCCTTAGCAACAAGGCCTGTAATAGAGCAACAGTTGCCTGCCAGTCGCCCCATCCCTGTGGCTTGAAGATCCAGCAGATTGCTCCACCGATCTTAGCTAAGATACTGTGGTCGATCTGATCTTCTGAAAGCATCTGGAATTTACCATCCAGAATACCGAAGTATGTTGTGAACCATACAAAGATTGTTGAGAGGAGGATGATGGTACCGGCCTTCTTAATGAATGACCAGCCACGCTCCCACATACTTCTTAATACAGAACCGATTGTCGGGATATGGTAAGGAGGTAACTCCATAACGAATGGAGCAGGATCTCCTGCGAACATCTTTGTCTTCTTTAAGATAATACCGGAGCAGATAATTGCTGCAATACCGATAAAGTAAGCACTTGTAGCAACCAGTGAAGATCCACCGAAGATCGCACCTGCGATCATTGCAATAAACGGAACCTTAGCACCACAAGGAATAAATGTTGTTGTCATAACTGTCATACGACGGTCTTTTTCATTTTCAATTGTACGAGATGCCATGATACCAGGAACACCACAACCTACACCTACAAGAATAGGAATGAATGACTTTCCCGAAAGACCGAATTTTCTAAAGATACGGTCCATGATGAATGCGATACGTGCCATATAGCCACAGTACTCAAGGATTGCAAGTAAGATGAACAATACGAGCATCTGAGGTACGAAACCAAGTACAGCACCAACACCGGCGATTATACCGTCAAGGATCAGTCCCTTTAACCAGTCTGCACATCCGATCTTATCAAGACCTCTTTCCGCAAGATCAGGAATAGACGGAACGAACACACCATAATCAGCAGGATCGATCTCTGCCATTTCTGTCTTGTTGAAGTATTCTACTGCATCTAAATAAGACATAGCATTTGTCTTATCTTCTTTTGCACCAGCAGGTACTTCTGAATAATATACATCGATATCGTAAGTATCAAGAGTTTCTTCATCTTCCATCTGATACTTAACACTTGCTTCTGTATTTGTATTTGCTTCGATAGCTGCCTTTGTTGCATCAACATCTATAGCGTCTTCATCATCTGTTACAAGTACGCCGTATGCGTCAAGTGCATTTGTAGCTGCATCGTAATCACCGGATGCCTCTTCATAATCTTTGCTTCCGATACCGAATAAATGGAAACCGTCACCAAACAGATTATCATTTGTCCAGTCTGTGCACCATGCACCGACTGTTGACATCGCAATATAATAAACCAGCCACATTACAATGATGAAAATCGGAAGTGCAAGGATACGGTTTGTAACGATCTTATCAATCTTATCTGAGGTTGTAAGCTTTTCACCCTTTGTATTCTTCTTCACACATTTTCCGATGATAGATGAGATATATGCATATCTCTCACTGGTGATAATACTCTCTGTATCATCATCAAATTTGTCTTCCAGTGCTTTGATCTCATCTTTACAATCTGGAACACTGTCCATCTGCTCTGCAATCTTTGTGTCTTTTTCAAGAAGCTTGATCGCAAAGAATCTCTTCTTTCTTTCTTCAACTGTAAGCTTTGCACTTACGCTGTCGATTGCGTCTTCAACAGCCTGATCGAAGCTATGTACACGCTTATTCTGTACTTTCTTCTGTGCTGCCGCAACTGCTTTTTCTTTTACTTCATCAATTCCTGTACCCTTTAATGCAGAGATCTCTACAACCTCGCATCCAAGTGCATTGCTCAGGTTCTTGATATCGATCTTGTCACCATTCTTCTTTACAAGATCCATCATGTTAACTGCCATGATAACCGGGATTCCCAGCTCGATCAACTGTGTTGATAAGTACAGGTTTCTTTCGATGTTCGTACCATCAATAATATTGATAATCGCATCCGGATATTCCTTGATCAGATAATTTCTGGCAACAACTTCCTCTAATGTATATGGAGAAAGTGAATAAATACCGGGAAGGTCAGTGATGATAATATCTTTGTGACCCTTTAATTTTCCTTCTTTTTTCTCTACTGTTACACCAGGCCAGTTACCTACATACTGGTTTGAACCTGTAAGTGCGTTAAATAATGTTGTCTTTCCACTGTTTGGATTACCTGCCAACGCTATTTTAACTGACATTTTTATGCTCCTTCCTTTTTGTCTGTCATTTTCTATGATTCATCAAATAAGTAAATCATCTGCTTCGTTGTATGTAGGATCGGTACGATCCGCACATTTATTCAACAACGATCATTTCGGCATCTGCTTTTCTTAAAGAAAGCTCATAACCGCGTACTGTTACTTCAACCGGATCACCAAGCGGCGCAACTTTTCTGACATAGATTTCTACACCTTTCGTGATTCCCATATCCATGATACGTCTCTTTACAGGCCCTTCGCCAACAAGTTTTGTTACCTTAACTGTCTGACCGACGGCAACCTCTCTTAATGTCTTCATACCATTTCGCTCCTTCTTTTTTCTTTATACATATAAGAAAGTCTCCACATATTCAGACCGGATTCTGTGACGGCTTTTCTTCTTATACATTTGTGTATATAAACAATTGCACCGGCAGATACCAATGTGCAAATACTTATATTTCTGTTTTTTCGGCATCCTTATACCATAATTTTGGCTGCCATATCTTTTCCGATGGCAACTCTGGAATCTTTTATATTTACGATCATATTACCATTTATCTCTGAAACAACTGTTACTTCTCCACCTACGACAAAGCCAAGCTTCTCAAGAAACTGTCTTGTTTCATTTTTTCCACCAACTTTGGTAATGGTCTTTGTTTCTCCAATATTCATAAAAGTTAAAGGCATCATATTCCATCTTCTTTCATAATCGTATAAATTTATCATTAAGCAATATACTGTTTCAAATTTCATCGTTAGTATATACTAACACTCATTAGAAGTCAATAACATTTTTTAGAAAAATATAACATCATTTAGAAGCTTGTAACGTATCTTAGTCGTATATAACAAAGCTATATTCTTAAAATGCAAATTTATTTATTATGCTTGACATTTTCATATGGTTAGTTTAAACTAATTACGATTATAAAATTGAAAGGTTGGATTATTATGGAGAAATATATAGGTACTATTATTGTTGCTGCTATTATTATACTTGTGTGCGTACTTGCGATCCGTTCAATGGTAAAAGATAAAAAATCTGGAAAATCTGTTCAGTGCGGAGGAAACTGTAACAATTGTCATGGATGCCATTAGTTTTATCTTTCTTTCATTTGAACCTTATTCCGGTTTGTGATATAATTTTCTGTAAATAAATTTTTAATGGGGTAAAGCTATGTTAACAACGAATGAATCAGTTGAAAACTATCTGGAAACAATATTGGTATTAAGCAAGAAGCTGCCTGTTGTCCGTTCGGTTGATATCTCAAATGAACTTGGTTATAAGAAATCAAGCATCAGTGTTGCTATGAAGAATCTTCGTGAGAACAACTACATAACGATGAGTGATGCAGGGTTTATTTCACTCACCGATTCAGGAAAAGAAATTGCTGAGATGATATATGAACGGCATGAGCTTCTCTCTGCCTGGCTTATACAACTTGGTGTTGATCCCGATATTGCATCTGCCGATGCCTGCAAGATCGAGCATGTAATCAGCAAAGAAAGCTTTAAAGCAATTAAAGATCATGTATTAAGCGGAGCCAATCACTAGCTTTTCTAGTGACTGGCTCTTTTTATGTGTTCCTTACGGCTCACATTTCTAACGGATAGAATTTTCTACACATAAAGTTCCCCAACCGATATATATGTTTGGATACTCTCTCGCTGATTTTATCCTTTTTGCTCCGCGGATCAACGAAGCCTTCAGCTTTTCTCCATACAGAAACGGATCGTTTCCGTTTACAATTCCCCACTGCATCAGCAAGCATGCAGATCCGGATACAAACGGAACAGCCATAGATGTTCCCGATGCAAAGGAATAATCATTTCCCGGATATGCAGTGTAAATATCCACACCGGGTGCAGCAAGATCCGGTTTGATCCTGTCATTTGCCGTATAACCTCTTCCTGAAAAATATGCAAAATCATCCACATTCTGATCATAAGCCGCTACCGTAATCAACCCTTCGGCAGTAGCGGGAATCGTAAGTGTCCCAAATTCTGTTGGATTCAGGAATTCCACATTTCCTGTAAGACTGCCCGAATCGGCAGATAGGCATCTATCACCCCACTAACAATTTGCTTCGGGTGAATCAAGACCTTCCACTGCCCTTTATCTATATAATTTTTCTGTCCCTGAAATGATACAAATATTTCCTGATTACGGTTATACGGATTTGGCGTTCCATAGATTCCTTTTACAAAAGTGTTTCGATAGGATCCTGTTCCGATGTTTTGCGACTCACTTAAGGTCAGTATGATGTCTCCGT
>ERZ791624.687-NODE-687-length-21484-cov-1.527789_pt1 | contig 21484 bp, 19 predicted proteins | sample MGYA00510058_ERZ791624 | MGnify/ENA primary metagenome ERZ791624 (study PRJEB30046, sample SAMN00715158) | human gut metagenome | study: EMG produced TPA metagenomics assembly of the A metagenome-wide association study of gut microbiota in type 2... | reverse complement strand
CGTGCTCTCCGCCCCCCCGACCCCCCCGGGGCGGTCGACCGCCCCTGAAAGAAGAGAAAGACCGGCTGCCTCCCTGTCCGCGATCAGGCGGAGCAGCAGAGTTTTCCCGGTCTCCTTCAGAAGCGTTTTTCTTCTGACGCCCGTCTCCTCAAACACACGGACCGCCAGTCTTGAAAAACTCAGGATATCAATATTCAGAATGCCGCCGCTTTTACTCAGAGAGCAGAGGCTTTGCTGCGTCTGCATCGTAAACTGCTCCGGAACCAGGATGATGTGCTGCCTGCCCGGATTCTGCGCGGCGTCCTCAAGCGCCGTCTCGAAGAGCTTTCTGCTCTTCCCGCAGCCGGAAGGACCCAGGATCAGTTTCAGAGACATTCTCATTCCCCCTGTCAGTATAGCTGGTACCCGTTCGGGTTGATTGCATACTCATGCTGCTTCAGAAGCGCAATATTCGCAGTCTCGAATTCATTGAAGACAGATTCGGAAAATGAATCTGCCGGCAGGGTCGGCGAATACCAGGGCTTGCTTCCGAAATACTCTCTCAGTTCCGATGACTGGAAGATATAGCCTCTCCGCGCATAGATCTCATTGCGCGCGTAGCACAGCTGCTGAAGCCCCATCCCTGAGACATCGGCATCCGTCAGATAGCGGAGCGCGCTGTCATAAAAGATATAATCGTTCTCGGAAACGGTTGCGGCTGCCTGAGCCGGGAAAGAGCGCACCGCCGAGTAGCTGTAGCCCGGCTGGTCCGTCGCATAGCCGCCCTGCGCCTGCTCCTGTGCCTGAAGAGAGTCGATGTTCTGGATCTCCACATAGTTCAGAAGACTCGGAGAGAATGCAGAGGCATCCACCGTCCCCCAGTACCAGTTCTTGGCGTTGAAATAGTCGGACAGCTCCGTCGAAGAGAAGATGTAGCCGTGTCTCGCATAGATCTCATACCGTGCGTAGCACAGCTCCTGGAGTGAAAGCTGGCTGATCTCCTGCGCCGTCAGGACCCGCGCGCTGCTGTCCGAGAAAATATAGCTGTTCGGATCAACCGTGAAAGAATCCGCCAGGGACTCCGTTGCCTGCTCCCCCTCCTCCGCATAAGGGGTCAGCGAATCAAACGAGTACCCCGGCTGATCAAGAACATACTCTCCCTGGTTCTTCTCGATGTCCAGAAGGGTCTGAACATTCGCCGTCTCGTAGGCATTCAGCATCGAATCGCTGAACTGATCAGGTGTATATATTCCATGATACCAGTACTGTGAGTTGAAATATGCCTGCAGCTCCTCCGACTCAAACATCTTGCCGTTTCGCGCATAAATCTCGTTCCTGGCATAGCAGAGAGCCTGAGACGGCCAGCCCGAGACCTCCTCCTGCGTAATATAGGCATAGGAACTCTGCGGAAGCAGGTAGCCCGAGGGCGCTGCCTTCGGGCTAATTGAAAAGATCAGCAAAAACAGCAGAAGCAGGAAGAATCCCTCCGCCACCTTTGCACGATATCTGAATCTGGTCATAAATACCCTCCGTGGTGTTTTGACCATTGTAGCATGAAACAGGCTGACCTTACCTGGTACATTTTATTAAATAAAAATGAAGGCGCCCGGACGCGATTGTATCCGGGCACCTTCCCTTTCTCTTGCCGGCAGAAGCCTCATATCCCGGCGGTCTGTCTTCGGCCTTACCGCTTCAGCTGCTGCAGTCTCTCCGTCACCTGCTTCATCAGCTGTGCATACTTTTCTCTCTTTGCCTTCTCTTCCGCAACCTTCGCCTCCGGTGCCTTGCTCAGGAACCGCTCGTTGCCCAGCATACTGTCGGACCGCTTCAACTCACCTTCCAGCCGCTTCTGCTCTTTCTCAAGGCGCTCGATCTCCTTGCCGACATCGACCAGCTCCTCCATCGGCATGAAAATGGTCGCATTGTGAATCACGCAGGAGGCCGAAGACTCCGCAACCCCCTCCTTGTCCTTCTGGACCTTCACCTCGCTCGCCATACCGAGAGCCGCAAAGAACACGCTGTTCCGCTCGAAGATACCGCGCACCTCCTCGTCATCCGACACGACGATCACCTTTGCCTTCTTTGACGGCGGAACGTTCATGCCCGTACGCACATTCCGGATTGCCGGACCGCATCCTTGACGGCGTCGATTTCCTTCTCCTCCTGCGGATCGTTCCAGTCCTCCCGGAAGACAGGCCATGCAGAGCGCATGATGGTTTCCTCTTTATCCTGCAGCGATGTGAAGAGTTCCTCCGTGATAAACGGCATGAACGGATGGAGCAGCTTCAGTCCCTGGATCAGGACTGTTTTCAAAGTCCAGAGTGCCGCACCCTTCGTCTGGTCGTCATCACTGTAGAGCCGCGGCTTCACCATCTCGATGTACCAGTCACAGAACTCGTCCCAGAGGAAGTCATAGACCTTCTGTACGGCAATTCCGAGTTCAAACTTATTCATATTCTCGGTGACATCCTTTGCCAGCGTATTCGCCTTCGAAAGGATCCACCTGTCTGCCGGGGTCAGCTCCTCTGGCGATATATGCTCCGGCGCCTGCTGTCTCTCGAGATTCATCAGAATAAACCGGGTCGCATTCCAGATCTTGTTGCAGAAATTTCTGGAGTTCTCCACGCGCTCCCAGTAGAACCTCATATCATTCCCCGGTGCATTCCCGGTCATCAGCGTGAGTCTCAGCGCATCCGCGCCGTACTTGTCGATCACCTCAAGCGGGTCAATTCCATTTCCGAGAGACTTGGACATCTTACGGCCCTTGTCGTCCCGGACAAGGCCATGGATCAGCACATACTTGAACGGGCTTTTTCCAGTCTGCTCCAGCGCCGAGAACACCATTCGGATGACCCAGAAGAAGATGATGTCGTAACCTGTCACAAGGACATCGGTCGGATAGAAATACTTCAGCTCCGGGGTATCATCGGCCAGCCCAGTGTCGAGAACGGCCAGAGGGCGGAGGAGAACCAGGTGTCAAGGGAATCCGGATCCTGCGTGAAATGCCTGCCGCCGCACTTCGGGCACACGTCCGGCGCCCCGCCGGCTCTGACAACGACTTCTCCGCAGTCGTCGCAGTAGTATGCCGGGATCCGGTGTCCCCACCACAGCTGTCTGGAGATGCACCAGTCCTGGATATTCTCCAGCCAGTGTGTATATGTTTTTTCAAAGTGCTCCGGCACGAAATTCAGATCGTCGGTCTTCACGACCTCAAGCGCCGCCTTCGCCATCTCGTCCATCTTCACAAACCACTGCGGCTTGAGCATCGGCTCAACCGTCGTGTGGCAGCGGTCGTGTGTTCCAACCGAGTGTGTGATCGGAACAACCTTGACAAGCAGCCCCTGCTCCTTCAGATCCTCGACCATCGCCTTCCTGGCTTTGTAGCGGTCCATTCCAGCGTACTTGCCGCAGAGGCTGTTCATGGTCGCATCATCGTTCAGGATATTGATCTCCTCCAGATGATGCCGCTTGCCGACCTGGAAGTCGTTCGGGTCATGAGCCGGCGTAATCTTGACACATCCGTTCCGAACTCCTTGTCCACATACGCATCCGCAATCACCGGAATCTCACGGTCTGTCAGAGGAAGCTTCAGCATCTTTCCGACCAGCGCCTTATACCGGTCGTCGTCCGGATTCACCGCGACAGCCGTATCTCCGAGAAGCGTCTCCGGCCTGGTCGTTGCGATCTCGACAAACTGTCCTTCCTCGCCGACAATCGGGTACTTGATATGCCAGAAAAAGCCATCCTGGTCTACATGCTCGACCTCCGCGTCAGACAGGGATGTCTGGCACTTCGGGCACCAGTTGATGATGCGGTTTCCCTTGTGATCCAGCCCTTTTCATAGAGCCTCACAAACACGGTCTCGACAGCGCGGGAGCAGCCCTCGTCCATCGTGAAGCGCTCTCTGTCCCAGTCGGCGCTGCAGCCGATCTTCTGGAGCTGCTTCAGGATTCTGGAACCGTACTCATCCTTCCACTGCCAGCAGTACTTCAGGAACTCTTCGCGGCCGATCTGATGCTTGTCGATGCCCTTATCCTTGAGCATGTTCGTGACCTTGACCTCGGTCGCGATGGCTGCATGATCGGTTCCCGGCTGCCACAGCGCCTCGTACCCTTCCATCCGCTTCCAGCGGATCAGGATGTCCTGCATGGTATTGTCAAGCGCATGCCCCATGTGCAGCTGCCCTGTGATATTCGGCGGCGGCATGATAATGGTAAATGGTTTTTTGTCCGGATTCACCTGTGCGTGAAAGTATCCCTTCTCCAGCCACCTGTGATAGATCCTGTCTTCCATTCCGGACGGGTTATACGTCTTCTCAAGCTGTTTCGTGCCCATCTGTTCCTTCTGCTCCTCAAAAATTTCAATTTGGTATTCGCTTTTCCTGAATAAGTCCCCTCGCGGCACTTCGCTGCTCCGCAGCTTTCGTGCTAATACCTTTGTCGTCGCTCGTGAACAGGCACATCGACGTGCGAGCACGTCATGTACCTGTTCACGGCGACTGGGACTTATTCAGTATATCATATCACCTGCTGGATCACACGGTAGATTTCGCCCAGGCCTTGTCCGGAAGGGGCGGAGAATGGCAGGATTTCTGCTGTCTCCGGTGCTTTTAAGGTCTTCCGGATGACCTCAATCTGGCGGAGCTGCTGGCTTTTCCCAAGCTTGTCGGCTTTTGTCGCGATGATGACCGGCGTAAACCCGCTCGCCCGCACCCAGTCGTACATCTGAATGTCATTCGCATTCGGCTCGTGCCGGATATCGACAAGCAGAAAGACCTTTTTCAGCCCCGGGGAGGAGTTGAGGTAGCGCTCAATCATCTCTCCCCACTTTCCCTTCTCCGACACTGACACATTCGCATATCCGTAACCTGGCAGATCCACCAGGAAAAAGGGCTTCCGCTCGGTCGGAACGCGGCCTGCAGTCTGAGATGCGTCTTCCTTCTGGCTGCTCCTGACGTGTGCCTGTCCGGTCTTCGCGCTTAGCGCCTTCTGTCTGGACGGATCCTTTTTCCAGCGAAGCTTCTTTTTCCGGACGGCTTCAGCCTGCAGACTGTCTGCAGCCCCTGCGGCATTCTCCACGTTCTGCTGCAGGGAAGACGTATTCACGCTGCCATTCTCCGGCGCTTTCGGCACCTCCGCCACCACATGATAGAAATTGATTGTCCGGGTCTTGCCGGGGGTCTCACCAACCCTCGCAAGACGCCTGCGTTTCATGACTGCGTTGATCAGGGAGGACTTTCCCACATTCGACTTCCCCGCAAACGCAATCTCCGGTTCATCGAAAACAGGAAGGGTACTCGTATATCCGCAGACCGTGTCCAGCTTCACATCTATTATCTTCATCCCTGACGCTCTCCTTCCTGCACGGGAATTCTAAAAATGAGGCTCATGCGGTATTGGCGCACGAGCCTCGTTCATCTTCCTGTTCCCTGTCTTTCATTCTGAAAAACAGACACTCCCGGAGTCAGTCAGGCTGTCGCTCCAAGCTTTTTTCTTTTTTTGCGGCTTTGGGGCTCCTCAACGACATCCAGCGGTTCATCCGTGAATGTGATCTCCGGCTTCTCTTTTCCGTCAATGACATCTTTTGTGACATGGCAGACTGCTGCCCGGTCTTCACTCGGCAGGTCAAACATGACATCATTCATCGACTTTTCAATCACGCTCCGAAGCCCGCGCGCGCCATCTTCCGTTTAATGGTCAGATCCGCGATTTCCTCAACTGCATCCTCATCAAAGGTCAGCTTCACCTTGTCCAGGGCAAACAGCTTCTTATACTGTTTGATAATCGCGTTCTTCGGTTCTGTCGGATCCGGATCATCGCGCTGCGGTCCAGCTCATCAAGCGAAACGACAATCGGCACACGGCCGATAAACTCCGGGATCAGGCCAAACTTGATGAGATCCTCCGGCTGTACCTGCTTCAGAACATCGCCGATGTTCCGTTCCTCCTTTGTCCGGATATCTGCCTTGAATCCCATGCTCCTGGTATCCATCCGGCTCTCGATGATCTTGTCGAGTCCCTCGAACGCGCCTCCGCAGATAAACAGGATGTTGGTCGTGTCAATCTGGATCAGCTCCTGCTGCGGGTGCTTTCTCCCGCCCTGCGGCGGAACCGATGCCACCGTTCCCTCCAGAATTTTCAGCAGCGCCTGCTGGACACCCTCGCCGGACACATCCCTGGTGATCGAAACATTCTCGCTCTTGCGGGATATCTTGTCAATCTCGTCCACGTATATGATGCCCTTCTGCGCACGCTCTATGTCATAGTCCGCAGCCTGAATCAGCTTGAGCAGGATGTTCTCAACATCCTCGCCGACATAACCGGCTTCCGTCAGGGAGTCGCGTCCGCGATCGCAAACGGGACATTCAGCATCTTTGCGAGCGTCTGGGCCAGGTACGTCTTACCTGATCCGGTCGGTCCCAGCATCAGGATATTGCTCTTCTGAAGCTCCACCTCATCATCGCTCGCCCGCTCATTTGACAGAATCCGCTTGTAATGATTGTATACAGCGACCGAAAGCGTCTTCTTTGCCTCGTCCTGTCCGATGACATACTGGTCAAGAAACGCCTTGATCTCCCGGGGCTTCATCAGATGGATGTCGCTTTCCATCTGAAGCTCCTCCTCTTCCCCCAGCTCTTCCTCGACAATCTCCGAGCACACATTGATGCATTCGTCGCAGATATACACATCACCCGGTCCTGCAATCAGCTTTCGGACCTGATCCTCCGACTTGCCGCAGAAGGAGCACCGAATCTTCTCATATCCTTTATTCGCCATTCTTACCTCGATGTTACAACCTCGTCAATCAGTCCGTACGTCTTCGCTTCCTCGGCCGTCATCCAGTGATCGCGCTCTGTATCACGCTCAATCACCTCAAGCGGCTGTCCGGAATTCCGGGAAAGAAGCCGGTTCAGTCTCTCCCGTGTCTTGATGATCTCATCGGCGGCAATCTTCATATCAGATGCCTGCCCCTGCGTCCCGCCGGACGGCTGATGAATCAGGATCTCTGAATTCGGAAGCGCAAATCTCTTGCCCTTCGCGCCGCCTGCAAGCAGAAATGAACCCATGCTTGCCGCCAGTCCGACGCAGATTGTGATACGTCACACTTCACATACTGCATGGTATCATAGATCGCCATGCCTGCCGTGACGGAGCCTCCCGGGCTGTTGATATACAGGTGGATGTCCTTGTTCGGGTCCTCCGATTCCAGAAACAGCAGCTCTGCAACAATCACGTCCGCGATGGAATCTGTGACTTCCTCCCCAAGGAAAATGATCCGGTCCTCCAGCAGTCTGGAGAAGATATCATAAGATCTTTCCCCTCTGGACGTCTGTTCTATGACATAAGGTATCAGGCTCATGCGTATCCTCCTTAAACGAAAAGTCCCCGGTGGAAACGGCGCGGACGAATTCGCCCGTCCGAATCCGCATATGGGGACTCTCACAATCAGTATCCTGCCGGTTCCGCTGAGAACGGCTTATACATCCGCCGGCTGCTCCTGCGGAATATCCTTCTTCTCTTCCTCTGCCGGCTTCTCAACCTCAACCGCATTGTCCGCGATGAACTCTGCCGCCATCTGGGTTGCGATCTCATCCTTCATCGTCTTGACGGATTCCTCGCCCATCAGAGAAGTCAGCTTATCCTTCTCCATATTGTATGCCTTCGCAAGCTTTTCGATCTCCTCGTCGAACCGCTCATCGCTGCATTCAATCTTCTCCGCCTTCTGAACGGCTTCCAGCACCAGGCTGTTCTGGATTCTCTTCAGTGCTTCCGGCTTCATCTGTCCATCATCTTCTTGCGGTCCATGCCGGTAAACTGCATGTACTGATCGATGCTCAGACCCTGCTGGCCGATCCGCTGGCTGAACTCATCGAGCATACGAGCAGCCTGCTCCTCAACCATCGCTTCCGGAATATCCATCTCCGCATTCTTGACAGCCACGGCAAGCGCCTCACTTTGCTTCTTCGCCTTGGCCTCATTCTCCTTGCGCTCGCGGATCTTCTGAGCGACATCCTTCTTGTACTCCTCAAGCGTATCGAACTCAGAGACGTCCTGGGCAAAGTCATCATCAAGTGCCGGAAGCTCCTTGACCTGGATGCTGTTTACCTTGCACTTGAAGACAGCCGCCTTCCCCTTCAGGTTCTCCGCCTGATAATCCTCCGGGAATGTGACATTCACATCGAACTCCTCGCCGATGTTCTTTCCGATAATCTGATCCTCAAATCCCGGGATGAAGGAACCGGATCCAACCACCAGCTCATAGTTTTCCGCCTTGCCGCCGTCAAACGGAACGCCGTCAATGCTTCCGTCAAAATCAAGCTTGATGTGGTCATCCTTCTGAACCGGGCGGTCATCCACATCGACCATGCGGGCGTTCCGCTCTCTTTCCTTGTCAAGTTCCTTCTGAATCTCCTCGTCAGAGACAGAGATCTCCGTCTTTGCAACCTCCACGCCCTTGTACTGACCGAGCGTCACAGCAGGCTTCAGAGCGACCTCTGCAGTATAGATGAACGGCTTCCCTTCCTCGATCTGAGTGATGTCGATCTTCGGGCGGGAAACAACCGTCTCCCCGCTCTCCTCGACAGCCTTGTCATAGGTTCTCTGAAGGACCAGATTCGCAGCATCCTCAAAGAAGACGCCCTTTCCGTACATCTGCTCAATCATCTTTCTCGGTGCCTTTCCTCTGCGGAAGCCCGGGATATTGATTCTCTTCCTGTCCTTCTTCCACGCATCATTGAGGGCCTGCGTCAGCTCCTGTGCACTGGCTGTGACAGTCAGAACTGCCATATTATGCTCTTTCTTCTCTACCGTAACGCTCATTGCAGCTTTACTCCTTCTGATTCGAATCGTTATTTATAAACAGCCGTTGTGGTATTATATCACACGGACTTTAAGTATACTACCGATTTTTTCAGCTGTCCACTCTCTCGCAAAATACAATACTCTGAGCGACGCGAGCCGCATTCTCACGGTCTGTCAGGCGCTCAATGATCTTCAATGAGAATGGAATGGCTGTCCCTGCGCCGCGGCTGGTGATAAAGCTGCCGGACTCCACAACCTCGTCTGTCGAAAGCTCTGCCCCGGTCAGGCCGCTCTCACAACCCGGATAACAGGTCGCCTTCTGTCCCTTCAGCAGCCCGAGTCCGCCGAGGACGGTCGGGCCGGCGCAGATTGCGCAGATCAGCTTTCCTTTTCCAGCTGCGTCCTTCAGCGCTTCTGCGAGTCCCTGATGCTCTTTGAGGTACGTGACGCCCGGCATCCCGCCCGGAAGAACCAGTGCGTCCGCTACATCTATTCCGCAGGACCCCAAGAGGCAGTCCGCTTCCACCGGAATCCGGCTTCTGCCGGTCACCGTCCTGCGTCCCATAATGGAAACCGTAGTCACATCCAGTCCGCCTCTGCGCAGAAGATCGACTGGTGTGAGCCCCTCGACCTCCTCAAAACCATCCGCCAGAAAGATCAGTACCTTTTTCATAGCGCTCCTCCTGTCATAATTATATGATTTTTTGATTCATAATAAAAATTTGGTTAAATTAGGTTAAATAAGTAGTGAAATCTCTGTCATTCCGTTTATAATAATATCATCTTCGCTGATCTCAATCGAAGGAGGGAGTAACATGAAGAATGAACGGATCAGTCAGTTCAAGCAGCTTGGACTGACAATTGCTTACTACAGGAAATTAAAAGGATATACCCAGCAGGAGCTCGCAGAAGCCTCCGGCCTCAGCCGAACGCATATCAGCAACCTGGAAGCCCCGAACATGCCCACATCCATATCTCTTGAGAAGCTTTTCGACATCGCCGACGCGCTTGAAGTCCCTGTGAAGGTATTCTTTGACTTCAGAGCCTGAAACCGGAACGCTGCATCCATTCTTCCATAAAGTCAGCTTCTCAGACATCTCTGTCAGGATAGCTGGCTTGTCATTTGCAGGGCCATGTTTCTCCGCCAGGCGGACAGCCGCCTGACGGTTTCTTCTGCTCAGGCGGCGTCCAGCAGAAGGCTCAGAACCTGACGGGCATTCATGCCTGCAAGGCCGTCCGGATCAGACAGAACGCTTCGGTTTCCGCTCAACGTCCAGCGCATCCTGGAATAATCGGTCAGATAGCTTGTTCCTCTGCTGCTGTCCGGATACTTTCTGTACCAGCGCGGGAAATACTTTTTCATATACCTGGCCGCCAGCTTCACCGCGCGGCTGTTCTTTTTCCCTCGTCTTGTCGCCGTCCCTGTGATCATGACCCCCTTCGGACTCGAATGCACAAGGACAACACTTCCGTCGCTGCACTGTCCCAGAACAATATAGACATGCCCTCCCCGAAGGCTCATGATGTCTCCAGGCCTGAAGTCCCTGAAACTTCCCGCAGGCGAATAGTCTCCCCAGCCCCAGCCGGCGTATGTCCTTGCCATGTTCTGCGCCGCCATGACATAGTCTCCATGCCCGCTGACAGAATTGAATGTATTGTAGAGCACCCACCCTACATAGCCTGAGCAATCAAGCCCAAGGTGGGACAGATACCGGAAGTTTTTAAAGTTATAGGACCTTGAAGCCTTCTTGAAAAACTGCTCCCATCTCGGAGATACCCCGATTGTAGTTGCCTCGATGCTGCCTTTGTGCGTTTTCTTTTCGGCACCGGGCGCCCAGCCTCCTCCCCAGATATACATCGTCTTTCCGACCGGAAGCAGCGCTGTAGTCAGAAAACTGCGGAGCGTCGCCTTTTGAATCTGGTAGCCTTTGTTGTCATAAAATGCTCCGCTTTCATCAAACTGCAGATTCAGGGCTGTATTCCGTACGGTGACCTGATCTTCCGGCGGTTCAGTCATCGGTGCCGTATTCGGCACCCCACGCACAACAATGACCGCAGAGCTCCTCACACCGTGGTCTGCTGGATCGAAAAAGTAAGTTACTTTTCCGATTTTAATATAACCGAACTGCTGAACACCATTCTTCCGGAAATAATAATTGTTTTTCCCAACTCTGACCTGCCCCGTTACGCGGAATCCGCCTTGATCCAGGTAATAGGTCCGGGTCCCGGTTTTCAGCCATCCCCGCAGCAGCCTGCCATCCGAAGAGACAAAACGGTATCTTTTTCTGACTTTCTTCCATCTGCCGCGTACTGGAAGCGGTTCCCTTTTCAGCGTCCGCTGAATTGTCCCCTGAAGTTCCCTTTCTTTGGCGAATGCGGCAGACGGCAGCATGCACATACAAAAAAGTGCGAGGAGCAGAACCGTCATGGCACGGCGCCATCTCTTCCGCCGAGGGCTGCCTGTGTCCATCTCTTTCCAACTCTTCATTCTTTTCATCCTTCCCCTTTCTCCAGAATCCGGGCCGCCTCCGGCTGTATTTTACACCATCCGGAGCCAGCGGCAGATTCGCTTCCCGGTCATCCGGCGAACTTCTGGACGTACCCGCCGATCAGGATGGCCAGAATGCCGAGCGGAAGAATATAGGTCATGTAAAACCGGAACTTTCTGCTGAACTTCGGCCCCTCCCCGGCATTGGCTTCCTTCAGAAATGCATCAAAGCCCCAGCCGCTTTTCCTCGTACAAAACAGCACATAGATCAACGACCCGATCGGCAGAATATTGTTGGAAACCAGGAAATCCTCAAAGTCCAGGATCGTGGAGCCAGCTCCGAGCGGCTGGACTGCCGAAAGAAGATTATAGCCCAGCGCGCACGGGAGCGATAAAAGGATCAGAAGGATCCCGTTGACCAGAACCGACTTTTTCCGCTTCCAGCCGAACGCATCCATATTCATCGCAATGATATTTTCAAACACCGCGATCACCGTCGACAGAGAAGCAAACACCATGAACAGGAAGAACATCGTTCCCCAGAAGCGGCCGCCCTTCATCCGGGCAAACACCTTCGGCAGTGCAATGAAAATCAGGCCGGGGCCCTGATCCATTTTCACATTGTAGGCAGAGCACCCCGGAAAGATGATCAGTCCGGCCATGATTGCAACGAAGGTGTCGAGGACGATCACCATCGCCGACTCGCCCGGAAGCGATTTTTCCTTACCGATATAGCTTCCGAAAATCGTGAGTGCGGCGATTCCCAGCGACAGCGTGAAGAATGCCTGCCCCATCGCTGCAAAGATAACGTTAAAGATCTCCGTTCCTTTCCACTGGCTGAAATCCGGAACCAGATAGAACTTCAGTCCCTCGCCGGCCCCCGGCAGCGTGATGCTCCGGATGGCCAGAACCAGCATCAGGAGAAACAGGATCAGCATCATCGGCTTCGTGACCTTCTCCACGCCGTTCTGTACGCCCTGCGCAACAATCAGAAGCCCGAGCACCGTCACAACAAGCATCCACAGCACCATCTGACGCGGATCTGCGAGCATGGAACTGAAGATCTGACCAGCTTCATCCTCTGCGAGTCCGGACAGCTGCCCGGAGGCCATCTTGAACATATAGTTCAGCATCCATCCGGCGACTGTCGTATAGTACATCATCAGCAGATAATTGCCGATAATCGCGAAAACGGTATAAAACCGCCACCTGGACCTCTCTCCACCCGGTGCCAGTGTCTGAAAGCACTTTCCTGCGCTCTTCTTTGCGGCTCTCCTACGGCAAACTCCATGGTCATGACCGGCCAGCCCATCACGACGAGGAATATCAGATACAGCAGTACAAAAGCCGCTCCGCCATACTGTCCCGTAATATATGGGAATCGCCAGACATTGCCGATGCCGATCGCGCATCCTGCGCTGACCAGCAGGAATCCAAGCCTTGAACCAAAACTCTCCCTCTTCTCCATCCCTGTGCTCCACCCTATAATCAGTATCCGAATTCTCCAGTCAGTGACTCATCGTTGTCAATCCACTCCTGCACCGGGATAACTCTGTAGTGCTCATCATCGTCCCGCACGATCACCTTCTCAATTCCAGCATTGATGATCAGGCGCTTGCACATACTGCAGGAACAGGAATTTCGCACGTATTCTCCGCTTCCTGCTTCCCGTCCTGACAGATAGATGGTCGAACCGATCATCTTGTCCCGCTCTGAGGAAATGATTGCGTTCGCCTCCGCATGGACGGACCGGCAGAGCTCGTACCGCTGTCCCCTCTGTACACCGAGCTTTTCCCGGATGCAATATCCCAGATCCGTGCAGTTTTTTCTCCCTCTCGGGGCACCATTGTATCCTGTTGAAATCACCTCGTCATTCTTGACAATCACTGCTCCGTAATGCCTTCTCAGACAGGTGGACCGCTTTGATACAACATCCGCCAGGTCGAGGTAATAGTTTACTTTATCGCGGCGTGCCATCCAGACCTCCTCCTTTGCAAACCACATGTTCAGATAACATTTGGCTGATATTATAGCATGGCCGGCCCCATTCGAAAAGCCGGCCTCATCTCGTGCTCCGCGCTCGATGATGAGCGGCCGCCTTTACAAAAAAGACGGCCTGCATGCACATATGCATCAGGCCGCCTTTTCATTCAGATGTCCGAGAGGACTCTCCCTGCATCAGCAGATCGTCCATCCATCCGGATCCGGCACACAGCCTTGATTACCTTCCGAACTGCGCGTCATTGTTTCCGGAGCTTGTCTGCCACATCTCGAGCATGTTGATCGGATCATTGTAGTCAGCGAGCCATCCCTCACGAGCGAAGTCAAAGTTGCCGTTCTTTCTGTCGTTCAGGAAGACGTTCCACTCCTCGGAGTTGATTGTCATGTTGATGCCGATTGATGCCAGATCCTGCTGAATGGACTGAGCAACTGCGACATGTCCGGTACCATCGTTGGTCAGATACTCGATGTTGATCGGTGTAGAGTCGGACAGCTTGTTGTCGTCCGTGAACTCATAGCCGGCATCCTCAAGGAGCTTGCGCGCCTCTGCGATGTTGTCATCGGTCGGGCCGGTTGTGGACGGATCATAGTATCCGACTGCATCCTTGTCACCGAACTTCCAGGTTACCGGATAGGTGTAATCGTCATCGTTCGTGTCAAAGACACCGCCCATTCCATCAGCCATGCCGTCCGGGATGAAGGTGCCTGCCGGCTCCTGTCCGGTCTGGCCGACAGAATCAACGATCCACTGACGGTCAATCAGCAGAGAGAAGGCCTTTCTCATCTCAGCAGCCTGCTCCGGTGTCTTGCCGTCAAACAGGGAGCTGTTGACGTTGAAGCAAGCATAGTAGGTTCCAAGGTTCGGAATGATGTAGAAGTCATCATTGTTGATGACGTTCGGAATCTCATCGTTCGGTACAGTATCGATGAACTGAAGAGATCCATCTTTGTATGCATTGTAGATTGCAGTGTCATCTGCACTCAGCATGAAGTTGATCTTGTTCAGGGAAACTGCATCTGCATTCCAGTAGTTCGGGTTCTTCTCATAGGTCATGGACTGGTTGTGTGTCCAGGACGTCAGCGTGAACGGACCGGAACCGACAAAGCCGGCCTCAAGCGCCCATGCGCCCGGGTTCTTTCCATCCGGGTCAGCTTTCTCGACCGCCTGCTGCGGAACCGGGAAGAATGCCGGGAATGCGCACAGATCAAGGAAGTATGCACACGGCTTTGCGAGATGGACAGTGAAGGTTGAACCATCATCGGATGCCTCGATGTCGAGGGTGCCGTCGTCCTTCTTCGCAAGGTTCATGGAATCGATCAGATAGCTGTAGTCCGCTGCAGTATCCGGGTTTGCCAGGCGGTTCCAGCTGTAGACAACATCGTTGGCATCCAGTGTATCGCCATCCGACCACTTCAGACCCGGCTTCATCTTGAAGGTATAGGTCAGGCCGTCTTCAGACTCCTGCGGCTCACCGTCAGCAAGTTCCGGAACAAGCTTATTGTCCTTGTCATATGCATATAATCCTGCAAAGTTCAGGATTGCGAGGCATGCACCGTCAATCGTGGAGTTCAGCGCCGGGTCCAGATGATCCGGTTCGGAAGCCAGGTTTGCGTTCAGCTCGTTGTTCGGTGCAGACATATATGCAAAGTACTTGAATCCGAACAGGTTCGCATAGAGGCCTGTGCAGTCCTTGTTCAGCATGTATATGTCATTGTAGTAATAGAGCGGAACGATTGCACCGGTATCCATGAGCAGATCTTCAGCCTTGTGCATCAGCGCCTTGCGGGCTTTCATGTCTGTCTCAGAATAGATCTGGTTGATGAGGGAATTGTACTCATCCCAGTCCGGAGCAGCAGCGCTTGACTTTGTCGATGCTGCACCCTCCGTCGCACTCTCCGTCTCAGCTGTCGCAGCGGCTGCCTCTGTCGAAGCTTCCGTCTCGCCTGCAAAAACAGGTGCCGCTGAAGAGAGTACCATTGCACCCACAAGGAGCGCGGTGATAACACGATTCTTCATTCAAACTTCCTCCTGGTTTGTGTATAGCCGGCGCAAGCCGGCGCTAATAGGGTTATTTCTATCTGATTATATCGCAACCTGCTGTAAAAATAAAGCCGACTGCGATTAATCATGCAAATTATTGCGGAACGCCTTCCGATCCTTTACTTGTTCCAGCAGGCGACCATATGTCCGTCCCCTCTGTCTGTGAGAGGCGGCATCTTTGCCTTGCACTCATCGGTCGCATATCTGCAGCGGGTTCTGAACGGGCAGCCAGACGGCATGTTCAGCGGACTTGGGACATCGCCTTCCAGGATAATCCGCTTCCGTTCCCTCGCCTGCTTCGGATCCGGATACGGAACTGCCGAGAGCAGGGACTGAGTATACGGATGAATCGGGTTGTTGTTGAGCTCGTTGGAATCCGCAGTCTCCACCAGCCGTCCCAGATACATGACCGCGATCCTCTTTGAGATGTGATGCACAACCAGAAGATCATGGGCGATGAACAGGTACGCGACCCCCAGCTGCTTCTGCAGATCCTCGAACATATTGATGACCTGTGCCTGGATCGAGACATCAAGCGCGGAGACAGCCTCGTCACAGACGATGAACCGCGGATTTGTCGCAAGGGCACGGGCGATTCCGATTCTCTGGCGCTGTCCGCCGGAGAACTCATGCGCATAGCGCGTCGCATGCTCCGCATTCAGACCGACAAGCTCCATCAGATGGAGAATCTTGTCTCTCCTGTCCTGTCTGGACGTATACAGCTTATGGACATCCAGCGGCTCTCCGATGATATCCTCGACCGTCATACGTGGATTCAGAGAAGAATACGGATCCTGGAAAACCATCTGCATGTCTTTTCTCAGTCCGCCGATCGATCTGGCGTCGACCTTCTTCCCGTCAAAATAAACATCTCCGCCTGTCGGGTTGTAAAGGCGCAGGAGCGTGCGCCCGACCGTCGTCTTGCCGCAGCCGGACTCTCCGACCAGTCCGAGGGTCTCGCCCGGTCTGATATTAAACGATACGCCGTCAACCGCCTTCAGCGGCTTGGAGTGAAACCATCCCGTCTTGACCGGGAAATACATCTTCATATCATGTGCCTGGACCAGATACTGACTGTCCGGCGTGAACTTTTCTTCCATTCTCTGCGCCTCCTCAGTCTTTACCGGAACCTGCACCAGCAGTGTCATCAGTCTTCAGCGATCTGCCGCTGTCATCCGTGATATTGATCAGCCCGGCTTCCGCTTCCTTCTTCACTGCCATCCAGCAGGAAGCCAGATGACCGTCAACCGTCCTTGTCTCCGGCGGAACCTGCTCCAGGCAGATCTTCATCGCCGCATCGCATCTCGGGCAGAACGCGCAGCCCTTCGGAAGATTCAGCAGATTGATCGGCGTTCCGGAAATCGGCACCAGCCTCTGGCCGATCTTGTCAACACTCGGAATCGACCGCAGAAGACCCTTCGTGTATTCATGCGCCGGACGATAGAAGATATCCTCCGCCGTCCCCCGCTCGCAGACCCGGCCGCCGTACATGACGATGATTTCATCCGCCATCTGCGCGATGACGCCGAGATCATGGGTGACAATGATGATGGCCATTCCCATCTTCTTCTGAAGATCTTTCATCAGCTCCAGGATCTGCGCCTGTATGGTGACATCCAGTGCCGTCGTCGGCTCATCCGCGATCAGGATATCCGGCTCACAGGCAAGCGCCATGGCGATCATCACTCGCTGGCGCATACCGCCCGAGAACTCAAACGGATACTGGTGAATCCGCTTCTCCGGCTCATTGACTCCGACAAGCTTCAGCATCTCGATCGCGCGTTCCTCGGCAGCCTTCCCCTTCCGGTCGGTATGAAGCTTGATCGCCTCTTCCAGCTGCCAGCCGATCGTGAAGACCGGGTTCAGAGATGTCATCGGATCCTGGAAGATAATCGAGCACTTCTTTCCGCGGAAGTCTCTCATCTTCGACTCCGGCCACTTCGTAATATCTTCTCCCCGGAACAATACCTTTCCGGACTTGATCGATCCGTTCTTCTCAAGAATCTGCATGATGGAATAAGCTGTGACGGACTTACCGGAGCCGGACTCACCGACGATTCCGAGCGTTTGCCTTCTTCCAGATTGAAAGTTACACCGTTGACTGCCATCACTTCGCCGTGGTCGGTCGTAAAGGAAGTGTGCAGATCCTGTACGGACAGAATATTTTCAGCCATCTTCCTTACCTCCGCAGCTTCGGATCAAACGCATCGCGCAGCCCATCTCCAAGCAGGTTAAAGGCAAGCGTGATGAGCGCGATCATGATTGATGGGAATATCAGTTTATAGGTATATGTCGTGATGCCGGACCTCGCCGCAGAAGCAAGCGATCCCAGGGACGGCATCGGTGCCTTCACGCCCAGTCCGATGAAGCTCAGGAAGGACTCGGTGAAAATGGCGGACGGAATCTGCAGGGCTGCGGATATGATGATGACACTGATGCAGTTCGGCAGGATGTGCTTGCGGATGATATGGCTGCTCTTTGCGCCGGATACCCTTGCAGCAAGCACATAGTCGTTCTGCTTGATGGTCAGGATCTGTCCTCTGACCAGTCTTGCCATCCCGACCCAGTACAGAAGTCCGAAGACGATGAACAGGGAAATCATATTGGTCCCCAGGCGGGCAAGCAGGCCGTTCCCGGTCGGCTTGATGATCTCATTCAGGACGACAGACAACAGAATGATCATCAGAAGATCCGGAAGCGAATAGATGACATCGACAATCCGCATCATGATCAGGTCGACCTTTCCGCCGAAATATCCGGAAATGGAGCCGTACAGAATTCCAATGATCAGGACGATCAGAGCAGCGAACACGCCGACGGTCAGGGAAATTCTGGTGCCGTAGATGACACGGATGAAATAATCTCTTCCAAGCTCATCCGTTCCCATGATGTGCGGGAAGACCTTGCCGCCCTGCGCCATGTACTGCTGTTCCAGTTTCGAATAGGTAAAGGGAGCAAGATTGGTTGCACTCTTGTCTCTTCTGCCGTTGACCGTGATGATCTCGGAGTAGCTGTAGGGCACGACACGCGGCGCAATCAGGATCGTCGCAATGATGGCGATCAGAACAATGATGCTGAAAACGGCGAGCGGGTTCTTCATCAGCCGCCTCATGCCGTCACGGAAGAAGGATGTCGACTCACTCATGACATCGGCCTGCTTCTTCTCCTCATCGGTTGCCTTTTCGAACTTGGACACATCGAGCTGGAGCGAAAGAGGATGCTTCTTCGGTGTCTTGTCCGGGCTGTATGGTTCGGTACTGATACCCATGATTTTCCTCCTTTACTCAAGTGTGATGCGTGGATCGATCAGCTTGTAGACAATATCCGTGATCAGATTCATCGTGACCATGAAGACTGCCAGAAAGATCGTCACGCCCATGATCATCGGATAGTCGCGGTTCGTGATGCTCTGGACAAATTCATTGCCAAGGCCGCCGACCGTGAAGATCTGCTCGACAACCAGCGAACCCGTCAGGACAGACGCGATCATCGGTCCGACATAGGTTACGACCGGAATCAGGGCATTGCGGAGGGTATGTACAAACAGAACCTTCCCCTCACGGACACCTTTAGCCCTTGCTGTCCGGACATAATCCTGGCCGAGGACATCCAGCATCGAAGTCTTTGTCAGCCTCGTGATGTAGGCAGCCGGATATGCCGCCAGCGACAGCACCGGCAGAATCAGGCTCTGATGCTGCGGACTCCATGCCTGTACCCAGCCGAGCTTCACGGAGAAGATAACCAGCAGAAAAGAGCCGAGCACGAAGCTGGGCAGTGATGTAAACAGGGTAGAGACAAAGATGATCACCCGGTCCGGCCACTTGTTCCGCTGCAGGGCCGCAATACTTCCGAAGAAGACGCCCTCCACAACAGCCAGAAGGACCGCCAGGATGCCCATCTTCGCGGAAACCTTGAACTTGGAATTGATGGTTGCGGAGATCTCACGGCCGGTCTTCGCCGATACGCCGAAATCACCGTGCGAGATGTTCTTCATATACAGAAGAAACTGTTGTCCGACCGGCTTATCCAGATTAAAACGCTTCTCGAGCGCCGCCTGAACCTCCGGAGACTTGGCTTTCTCACCGCTGAACGGTCCTCCCGGGATCGCATTCATCGTAAAGAATGTGATCAGACATACGATAAAGATCGTTGCAATGGCAAGAAGAATTCGCTTGACAATGTACTTGAACATGTTCAGACCTTTCTCCTTTGTAAAAAGTTGTCAATACGCTTCATTATAAAGAGCTTCAAAATCACAGTCAACGTAAATATTTCACAGAATTGACATACATGCCGCATTGTTTTGTCTTTGTGTGTTAGAATAAGGCCATCGCCGGACGGTTTCCGGCTGTACCATTTCACCAGACCCGGCAGTGAAGGCGCTGCCAGGCAGCATTCAGGAGGTATTTTTCATGTCCTGTACAACCATACTTGTAGGAAAAGATGCATCATATGACGGAAGTACCATGATTGCGCGCAATGACGACTCCGGAGCGGGCCATTTCACCCCGAAGAAGATGGTCGTCCTGCCCGCCAGGGAGGGCGATACGGAGTACACCTCCGTTCTCTCACACGTGAAAGTTTCTCTTCCGAATAAAGCATACCGGTGCACAATCATGCCGAACGCCGTCAAGGGCAAGGGGCTCTGGGGAGCCTGCGGCGTCAATGAAAAGGAAGTCGGCATGACGGCCACTGAAACCATCACGTCCAATCCGCGCGTTCTCGGCGCAGACCCGCTTGTGGAATATCAGCCGGCGGATGACACTCATCCGGAGATCCCCGGCGGAATCGGCGAGGAGGACCTCGTCATCCTCACGCTCCCCTATATCAGCTCTGCCCGTGAAGGCGTCCGTCGTCTCGGTGCCCTGCTTGAAAAGTACGGCACGTATGAAATGAACGGAATTGCATTCTCAGATAAAGACGAGATCTGGTGGCTCGAAACCATCGGCGGTCACCACTGGATGGCAAGGCGTGTGCCGGACGACAGCTACGTCGTCATGCCGAACCAGCAGGGAATCGATGAGTTTGATTTCGAGGATGCCCTTGGAGAGCAGGCGGACTTTATGTGTTCCGGAGATCTTCTGGAATTTGTGGAGCGGTACCACCTCGACCTCACCCAGTACTTCAACAGCGAGCTGGAACTTGAGGAGGACGACGAGGATCCGGATGAGACCGGCAGCGATGTGATTGACTTCCGTCATGGATTTGATGACGATTCGGACACGGACGATGAGGACGATGAGTCAGACCAGGACATTTCCGAGTTCGACCCGCGTGCGGCCTTCGGCAGCCATGATGATGCAGACCATGTCTACAACACGCCTCGCGCCTGGTTCATGCTGCGCTACTTCAATCCGACTGATTTCGTCTGGGACGGTCCGGATGCCGATTTCAAGCCGGAGTCAGACGATCTTCCATGGTGCCTGGTTCCGGAGAAGAAGATCACGCCGGAAGATGTAAAGTACGTACTGAGCTCCCATTTCCAGGGAACTCCATACGATCCATACAAGAGCTATGGAGATAAGTCGCTCGCCGGCGCCTACCGCTCAATCGGGATCAACCGGAATGACTTCCTCGGTTTCATCCAGATCCGTCCTTACATGCCAGAGGGCAGCCGTGCCATCGAATGGGTGGCATTTGCGTCCAATGCCTTCAATGCGATGATCCCGCTGTATCCGCAGGTGGACCGCTTCCCGGACTATCTGTCAAACACGACCGGCAAGGTCTCCACCGACAATTTCTACTGGACTTCCCGCCTGATCGCCGCGCTCTCAGACGCCGGTTTCCGGAAAAACCAGAATCACATCGAGCGCTACCAGCTCCTTGTCCAGTCAAGGGCAAACCGAATCATCAACTCAGCCGATGACGAACTGCGTGTTCTCGAAGATCCGGAGATGGTCCGGAAGGTCCAGGAGAAAGCGAACGCGGCTGTCGCAGAACTCGCCAGCAGAGCTGCTTCGGACACGCTCAGACAGGTGCTGGATGAGACAAGCAATCTGATGAAGAACCAGTTTGCCGCTCAGATGCCTGAGCCCTTCCGGTGCCGGCTCGGCATCCCTGGAAATTTCTGTCCGTATTCAATCGGGCAGGGCAGATTCACCTTGCCCTGCCCGATTCGGCGATGCCGCCGTCATCTCACGTTCCTGGCACACTGTCCTTACAAAAAGCGGCATCC
>ERZ791624.681-NODE-681-length-21596-cov-1.937050_pt1 | contig 21596 bp, 24 predicted proteins | sample MGYA00510058_ERZ791624 | MGnify/ENA primary metagenome ERZ791624 (study PRJEB30046, sample SAMN00715158) | human gut metagenome | study: EMG produced TPA metagenomics assembly of the A metagenome-wide association study of gut microbiota in type 2... | reverse complement strand
TTAAAAACCAGCTGCCGGTACCCACGTAGAGTTCCGGCAGCTGTTCAGTCATAGAAATGCTGCTTCATTCTATCAATCTGATGACTCGCTTAGGAAATGACCATAACCAGGGTTCCCGCCGTAAGCAGAAGCATCCCGATGATCGACTTGGCATTGATCGTCTCATGCAGGAAGATAAACGCCAGAATCAACGTCAGCACGGTGCTCATCTTGTCGACCGGCACGACCTTCGAGGCCTCACCAACCTGAAGCGCCCGGTAATAGCATAGCCATGAAGCACCGGTACAGAGTCCCGACAGAATTAAAAACAGCCAGCTCTTCTTTCCGATACTTGAAAGCCCGCTTTCTGCATGCGTCAGGAATACCATCCCCCACGCCATCGCCAGCACAACAAAGGTACGGATCGCCGTCGCCAGATTCGAGTTCACGCCCTCGATTCCAACCTTTGCCAGAATCGATGTCAGTGCCGCAAAAACAGCCGAGCCAATCGCAAATAACAGCCACATACAACTCCCTCCTTCCTTCTGAAAAGACATTTTTATCGTATCATCTTGCGAACCAGTTTACAATAGAAAACAAGAATAATTACTAATAATCATCAAGAGCTGCCTCCAATGTTTTATTCCTCCTACATAAAAAAAGAGCCGTGTCTACACGAAACATCTGCCCCTCATATCGATTAAGTCACTGCTCTTTCCTGCTACAGCCTCCTGGCATAAGGCTAGGATCATATTCAGCAAGATATGGTATCCTGCCGCGAACTCTCTGAATCTCATCGTAATCCACACCGTTACCGTTGCATCCGGACAGTTCTGGGCAAGATAGTCTGCAGAAGCTGTGCCTTGCTTGGTTGCCACCGTGACACCAGATGTGAGGTCGTCAGCGATAAGGAAGAAACTGCCAAAAAGATGATCCAGGATGTAGATCGGGCAAGAGAGGCGTACCACGTCAGATATGCAGGCTATATACCATCTGATTTTTCCCATACAGATATCATGATCGATAGCAGCTGTCTCGGAGTTGACGGCACGGCGACTTATCTGTGTGACTTTGTGAATGCAAAAGTCAGTATCCGCTGACCTGCCTCGCCGTATATTCCACACATATCATCAAGGGCAGTTAAATCTGTCTTGATCGTCCGATCTCTGTTTTTTGAACAGGCAAACTTTTGTTAATGCTATATCAACGGCAGACACTTTTCCTTAGAGCAGATTCACAGGTATTAAATTGTTATCTGCATTAATCGGAAATGGCTTTGCAGCCATGCAGATAATCCCTCCTGGCCCGATTTCCTTTCCGCTTTTAGCGAGCAGCGAAAAAGCTCTGATTACTTTGGGATCAGGAGAGGCCGCACGCTTGATCTCAAACGGGTGCAGCTGTTCATCCATTTCCAGAACCAGGTCAATTTCTTTCTGATTTGTATCCCTGTAGAAATTCAAATTGACCTTCTTCTCACCGTAAGAATAATTGCGAAGCATCTCAGAGACAACATAATTCTCGAGATAATGGCCGGATGCCGCACCATTCAAAAGTGTATCCCGGCTGGTCCATGAAGACAGGAAAGCACATAAACCGGTATCGCAAAAGTACAGCTTCGGCGTTTTTATCATGCGCTTCAGCTCATTGTTATAATAGGGTTCCAGAAGAAAGATAATACCCATCGTCTGAAGCACTTTTGCCCATTCCTTTGCTGTTGAACCAGACACCCCGGCAGCATTTCCCAGATCATTATAATTGACAAGCTCTCCGGAAAATGCAGCGCAGGCTCTTAGAAATTTCCTAAATCCTTCTGTATCCAGAATTCCATTGTCATCCACTGCATCTCTCATGAGATAGGCATCAATGTAAGAATTCCAGTATTCTCTTCGAATTTCGGCATCCATCGATATCATATCCGGCATGCCGCCTTCCCATATGCGGGAATATACATCCAGGATGTTGTTATCCGGAAGATCCTTCTTTCTCTGTAGAAGCGAAGAAAGACTGTAGCTATCCGGAATGTCATCCGGCCTGCCTTCCAGCTCCTTTGCTGACAAGCTGTACATCTTCAGGATTCCGATCCTGCCTGCCAGCGAATCTCCTGCCTGCTTCATCAGCTTTTTACTCTGAGAGCCCGTCAGCCAGAAACGGCCTCTCTCTTCACTCTCATCACAGAGGATCTTGATCTGCTCAAACAGGGCTGGAGCCTTCTGGACTTCATCGATGAGGACAGGGGGCTGATACATCTGAAAAAACAGCTTCGGGTCATGGTTTGCAAGCTCACGCACATCGCCGTCATCCATGGACACATAGGTTCTACCCGAGTCTTGTGCCAGATACTTCAACATCGTAGACTTTCCAACCTGCCTCGCCCCGGTTACCATAACCACTTTAAAGGCATGACTCATCTTAAGGAACTTTCTTTCCAGAGAACGATGGATATATGTCATGGGTACACCTCTTTTTTAGTTCAATTTGAAGTCCACTTCATATTAAACTCATTTTTGTTCTCTGTCAAAACCTATTCCTATCATATTAAACGATTTAAATCGATTCCAGTCTTGCTTCGAAGATTCTCCAGAATCGTATTCATCTATTTTCCTGTCTTTAAGAGATCGCAGGAACTATTACTCTTTTAAAATACGGCGTCCACCACTCCAGATAGCCCTCCCTGGTCGGATGAATCGGATCCGCCATATACCGGCTCCGCTGCCCGGCTGTGATGTCATTGAAAACCGAATCGTTCCACAGGTCGATCAGCGCAATGTCCCACTTGCGCCGGATCGTCTGCAGTAGTCCGACCATGGCGGCGTACCGCGCACTGTCGTATCTTGGGCTTGTATAGAACGCCACCGGACACTTCCATGTTTTCCTGGCATACGCGATGATGTACTCGATGGCACCTGCAACCGTCTTCGTATTAAAATCTTTCATGTCATATGTGCAGCAAGCCTCTCCCAGTTCTTTCATCTGGGTGGCGTCATTTGTCGAAAGCTGACACACGAACAGATCCACCTTCATCTCCGGATTCAGCTTCTTCATCCTGCAGATATAGGAATCTGGCGCATCATCCACCAGCGTAGTCCCCGAAACTGCCTCCTTCGTCACCCTGCAGCCCATCTTCTCTGCCAGAAAGTCCACAAACGAAACCCCATTCGAAGCTGCTCCGTAAGTCACAGAGCTGCCAAGGAACACGATATGCTTTCCATTCAGGGGATTATCACTTCTCATCGATCTCTTCAAGTCTGTCATGATTATTCACTTTCCGTTCTTCTTTGTTCTGAAATTTTTCGTTCATAGTCAGCCATCTTGTGCAAGCAAACTGCCGTCATTGTTTTATCGACGGCAGTCACTTTTCATTAGAGCAGGCTCACTTGTATCATGGTCGAGCAGAATCAAACTCCGCTCTCATACCCCAGCCAGGAGTTGCTGCACAGGCTGACCTCATGGTGTTGATGTCCATGATTCCTTTTTCGTACCGGCCCATACTGGAACCCACAGGTATTCTCTGTCAATGCGAACCTTCATACGAATTCACTTCTCCTCTTCTGTCAGTATTTCACAATCCTTTACACAGATTCCGCCATCTGCCGCAAACAGTCCAAGTCTGCGGTTCTTCCAATTGTACATCCGGAATCCGAACGCGACATCCCGATCAATGTATAAGACTGCCAGGCTTCCCTGTATATAAAGTTCAAGCTGATAAGTTTTCCCCGGGGTCATGCGGAAAGGCCGTTCCATCTCAACCGCATAAGGGAACATCTGGCCTCCCTGCTCATACATCCGGAGCCCAGAACGAAATTCGATCCGTGAAAAATCCGGTTCAAACATCAGATAATAACCAAAGTCGAACCGTTCGTCTACCTGTAGCGCCAGGCCGAAGGACCGAGGCGTCCCCTCATAACGAATTGAAGCTCTGATACAGCATTGCTCCGGAATCTGAAGAGAACCGATTGCAGCGGAATAGCCTTCCTGCGCAAAGCATGATGCCTTTCCCGCCCCCATCGTCCATTGCCCTGTCAGCGGTGTGAATGAATCCGTTTTTTTTGCTGTAAATGCCCCTGCCACGCTTTCGACAGGCCTGGTTCCAAGGCTTCCGTCCTCATGCTGCACAAGCTGGTGCGTCACGATGGATCCTCCCCAGTTCCAGCTCTTATAATCCGCTCCAAAATCGGTTCCCGGGTCGAACCCCCAGCCATTTTCACCCCTTGTCGGATTCCAGCCGAAAATATAGCGGTTCTTTCCATCTGTCCCGGTCTTAGCCGCATAGAAAGCCCTTCCATCAAAGGTATCTCTTTCCGGCCTGATCCACGGTCCGGAAAGGCTGCGGCTCATCCGGTAATAGGTTGCAAATCCGTCCGTATAACTGGAAAATACCAGGTAATACCAGTCCCCCATGCGGAATAGATCTGGACATTCGTAAGCTCCCTGGTGCATATGCGGAGAATACAGCGGCTTCTGATAAGTCCAGTGTGAAAGGTCTTTTGATTTGCAGAGTGCAACGCATCCATTGCGCTCTGTCCTTCCGTTTTCTCTTGCTGCAAGAAGCATCCACCAGCAGGAATCCTCTTCATTCCAGAAAACAAACGGGTCTCTCCAGTCGCTCATGCGGTATATTGTTCCGTCGGGCCCGAACTTTTCCTCCGGGATATCTTTCCAGTGTACCAGGTCGATGCTGGTTGCATGGCGTGCCCACTGAGCAGCCGGATCTCGGTCAAACGTACAATAGAACATATGGTACAGGCCATCTACGCAGATTACGGACCCTGTTCCTCCCTGGATTTTGGTCGGTGTTTCCACATATGTGCGGAGATCCTCCGTCACAATCCGGTACCACCCGTGGAAAGCCAGATCTTTTGGCGCATCCGGGTTCCAGTTTTTCAGATAGTAATTCTCGAACCGCTTTGTCTTCTCGTTATAAAATGGGATGACATCCCCGGTCTTGGCATATTCTGGTGTGTAAAATAATTGTCTCATGTGCTCTGCCTCCATTCTGTATGCTCTCTGTTGATCCCTGATGACAGCCTGCTCCGTGTAAATGCCTCTGAACGATAAAAAGGCTCCGAAGAACATCCAGGTCATTTCTGACATTGTATTCTCCGAAGCCTTGAAAATCTACTGTCTGTCTTATGAGTCTGTATTCATTCGGGCACTCATTCTATCATAGTTCATTCTCAAAAGTATCCATTTTTCAACTTATGGCATCAGTGTCGTGTTTTCGTGTCGTGTTTTCCGCCATGTCTTTCTTCTCATTCTTGATTTCCCAGTGAATCAGGAAAGTCAATACCGCGCGGAGTACAATGATAGCCCCGAGTATGCCAAGCTCAGACCATTCGCGGACGACTACCGTACGGAGAACCTCGCCGCCCATCTTGAATTCCAAGGCAAGCGCTATGCCCTGCGCGAGATCGAGACGGATATTCTTGCGGTCACACCGTGCCCATCGAATGAATGCCCGGACGGCGGAAGTTACCAGAACGACAATGCCAAAAAACTCGAGAAGGCTCGTGCACACCTCAACAATGTTGTACATATACGTTTCGAGTTCAGTAAGGAATATTTCCATGACCGTTTTCTCCTGAAAGGAACCTGTCCGTCGATTTCATCGTGCAAAGTGATTGTAGCATATTCGATGCCTCCTTCGTCACCTTGCAGACCGTCTTTTCCGCCAGAAAGAACACAAACATCTGAAAATTCCTCTTCCTGCCGGTCCGGCAAAGAAGATCTGCCAGCAAAGCGCCATCGGAAAATTCAGCGCTGCCGTCTGAAGCCATACTCCAGCAAGTCCTGCTTCATGGTAATCCTTGAACAGAAGTGTTGCAACGAAGCTCATGGCCGGACACATCAGGCAGACTGTCAGTGAACAGCGAATCAGCAGGATCATAATGAAAGGCATTTCGTCTGTAATAACACGCTGTGTCAACGCCATGACTGGACGTTCCATGACAAACAGTTCCAGGACAATGGCCACTGGCCACATGATGCGAAGTTCACCAAATGCCATCAGGAAAACGATATCCTTCATTCCGCCAATATTGAGCGCAATGTTGTAGCAAATCATCGCATAGACCATCAGAAAGGCCATGATAACTGTAAACACAAAGTTTTCAAGCTTATTTTCAGGCATAGAAAAACACTCCTTCCGGTGTTGTGAGGACGTGTTGTTCGTTATCACCAGAAGAAGTGTACGTTTCCAATTATACCGTATGAAAATTGAACCGGTCTATAATACCATGTTACGACGTCGGGTGCAAATTCTTTTTCCTCCCTTCACATGCCTTACAACGCTTCCTTCCAGCTGATGATTTCCTGCTCGAGCTTTTCATCGTGATCGAGCATATAGAGCAAAATTTCAGGATACTTTATAAGAATGTCATAGAACGTGGTCTGCTCCATCAGTCAGATGATCGCAGTGCTCTCCTATTAACTTTTCCATCCATATCATGTCATACCACCGGCCAAACTTATAACCGCACTTGTGAAATATACCTGCCTTCGAGTAGCCCATATGCTCATGAAACTCAGCGCTGTTTTTTGTCAGATACTCATCTTCAACGTCCGGATACGCAATACAGGCATACAGATTCTGAATTCCCATTACTTTCAGCTTTTCCTCCAAGGCTTCATAGAGCATACGTCCCAAACCGCTTTTTCGCGAATCATGTGCGATATAGATCGTCGTTTCTGCGGACCAGTCATACGCCGCTCTGTCCTTGAAAACTCCTGCATAGGCATATCCCTCTATGCGGCCATCCACTGCAGCTACCAGATAAGGGTATCGTTTCATTGTATGTTCGATCCTTGCAGTGAACTCCTCTAACGATGGCGTCTCATACTCAAAGGTGATGGCAGTATTTCGGACGTAATAGTCATATATTTCCAAAAGGCGATTTGCGTCTGATGGTTTAGCATAACGGATTTCTGTCATCTTCCCTCCTCGACCGCCCGTTCCCCTCAGGTTGAAGTTCCTAGTTGCCACGTGACCCCCTGTTATTTCATCGGAAAGACTGTCCACAACCCGGCAATCAAAACTGCGGATGCGGAAGAAGCAAAGCAGATTGCTGAGGATGATGTGAAGAAGTACCAGGCAGATCTGGATGCGGCGAACGAAGCAATTGATAAAAAGTGATGGAAAAGTGCCGTTTACCGCGGCACTTTTCTTGATTTGCATCGCCTCATTCGAATTTGAAAATGAAATACAGATTCTTACCCGTTCGAGTTAAGTTCCTTTTCCAGGGCGTCATTCTTAGAGAGTAAATACACACAATACTGATTCATACTGACTCCCTCCTCTTTAGAATGCATCGCCAGCGTCCGGTGAAGGCTTTTCGGGATTCTCAGCTTAAACTGTCCGGAATAATCGTCGAGCGAAACCGGCTCTGCAATCTCTGTTCCTTCCTCTAAAGCTGCTTCCAGCCACGCCTTCTTTGCATCCGCAGCATTTTTTATAACAGATTCCACAGTTTCCCCAGCCGTCATGCAGCCGGGAAGTTCAGGATAGCGGGCAACATATCCACCCTCATCCGGATCCGGAACAATCTCCATCTTATAGGGAAGATTCATATAATATTCAACCGTTTTCATGCAACGATTCCTCCTCCACGACCTCGCGCATCATTTCAACATAAACTTTCTTGATTGGCTCATGCTTCCGAATGGTAATGGGATTCTTGCCTTGCTTACGGAAGGTGTAATGACTGCTTCCGCTCTTCGGAGCATTCATCGTGTACCCATAGCTCTCTAAAACTGTCCGCAGCTCTTTAAATCGCATATCCTTTGACAACGAAAGAATTCTGCCTAATAGTTTGTCCCACTTCGACATTGTTTTTCCTGGCTTTATAATAGATGGTGTCTTATTTGGTGTCAAATACTCTTTGCTCTCATCTGAATGATAATCAGAAGGTTTGTGAATAATATAACGATCGCTGATTGTAAAATGAAGTTGGCCATCTGAACAAAAATATCAACTACACGTTTTCTTCAACGTCTCAGGCAGCATTTGCATTAATCTGTTCGATTACTTTCCGAATACCCATCCACACGTTCAGATCCGGGAAGATTTCCACAATGCTTCCGCGATCTGTGAATGGTGCTTCCTGTAGGACGGAGAGGTCTTTCATCATTCCATTGTGAACAATGTACTCTACGATCTGATTGACGAAATAGATCTGACGACTGTCAAGATTGACGTTATTCAGGTACGCTGAGAATGCCTCCTTTGCCGCATTCATATCAAGGCCGACGATACTGCGGACAAACTCGCCAAGGGGCTTGTCTCCGTATTCCTGTTTATACTCTTCTTTGGTGCCAACCTCACTCCAGAGCACTTCTTCCAGAACCTCGACGTCGCTCGCGGTTAATGGCTTGTTGGTTTTAAGCTTCGCAATCGTGATCATGTCCTGATGTGTCCGCACATAGTATTCTGCCTTTGCTTTATAGTTGGCAAGCTCGCCATAATCCAGTTCAGATTCACGAATCTCCATATTCAGGATATCATCGGTGAAATTCGTATCATAACGCACAGACTTCGGCTGTATGTATACCATCAGACCGCGCAGTTCTTCCCGGATTCTCTCAAACTCATCTATTCCGGCTTTTTCCAGATAATCTGTATGAAGAATGGTACGGATCAGCTCAGACTTTCCCTGAATAGTCGGTATGTTGGCAATATCAGCCAGCGCTCTAACGTGTTTCAAGAGGTCTTTACGGGCTCTGGCATACTTCTCTCCTGAAAGATATGCCAGTTCTATTCCGTACATCAGCGCATCAAAACGGACGCTGCCCGCCGGGTCAGGATCCGGCAGAATAAGTGGAGCGAGCTCATTCTGCTCAATCAGCGTATCTTCATAAGATAACGATCGATACCCTTCAGGCCTGGAGTAAAAATCCACATACTTAATATGCTGTCGGACAGCAAAGTTCTCCCGGTTTAACTCAGATACCTTACTACTCATAACTGCGACTAATTTATCCCGATATGCTTTTAATCTCGTCGTCTGGTTTTCCAGCGTCTGCAGTTTATATGCTATCTGAAATTCCAGGTTAAAGACTGCCCCCTGTAACGCAATCTGATTGGCGGAAGGCTTTCCCTTGTTCATCCGGAAGAATTCGAAGTTCCCGCAGAAATCAAAGATATAGAACTTATCTTTATCCCTGCCATCCATAAGTCCCGGACAGAGTCTTGTACCGCGGCCGATCATCTGCCAGAACTTAGCCTTGCTCATGACCTTTTTGAAGAAGACAAGGTTCAGAATCTCCGGCACATCAATACCTGTATCCAGCATATCAACCGAAATGGCAATCAGTGGCAGTTTCCGGGGATCGCTGAACTCATCAATCGCACTCTGGGCATAATGAATCCGGTTATCAATCACTTTGGCAAAATCATCCGACAGATGTGGGTATTCCTTATGGAACACTTCCAGGATCTTTTCTGCATGAGCGTGATTTTTGGCAAATATAATCGTCTTTCCGATTTTTTCACCGTAATCGATCTTCAAGCCCTGTGTCATCACGATCTGCAGGACTTTCCGGATTGTATCCTCATTAAAGATCCAGGTATTTAATGCGGAAGAACCGATAGAATCCGGAAGATTTCCATCTTCATCAATAAAATCTTCCTCATATTCTTCTTTCTCCTCATCAGACAGTTCATCATAAACAATACCCTGATCTATAAATTTAAGTGTTGTCTCAACAGACTGAAAATCTACCAGATATCCATCCTTTACCGCCTGTGCAAGCTCATATCCATAAGTCGGCACGCCATTTTCAAGGTCAAAGACTTCATAGGTGTTCTTATCGATCTCATCTTTCGGTGTTGCAGTAAGGCCAACGAGCGGTGCATCGAAGTAATTGAAGATATCTCTGTATTTATTGTAGATAGAGCGGTGTGCCTCATCACAGATCACAAGATCAAAATGACCACAGGAGAATATCTTACCTTCTTCATCCTTTGCTTCATCAATCAGATTGATCATGGTCTGATAGGTGGAGAAGATGCAATGTGCATCGTAGTTATTCTTTTCTTCCATAATATTGCTGCAGGAAAGATCCGGCAGGAGATTTACAAAGTTCCGTTTAGCCTGCACAACAAGCGAATTTCTGTCTGCAAGGAAGAGAATGTTGCGGATCCACCCGGCATTCATCAGCACTTTACACAGCGCTATAACCGTTCTTGTCTTACCGGAACCGGTCGCCATGACAAGCAGCGCTTTCCGACGGTTCTTGTTATCAAAACTGTCGCAGACTGCTTTAATTGCGGCTTCCTGATAATAGCGCCCTGCAATCTGCTTATCGACAACTACATTCCGGAGACTTGTCCTCATAGACAGCAGATTAAACCATTTCTCAAGGTCGCGTTTTGACCAGATGGCGGCACACTGCCGTTCCGGATACTGTCCGTCAACGATCCTTGTATCAAAGCCATTTGTCAGAAAAACAACCGGCCGCCGGTGATACTGCTTTTCCAGAAGGTCGGCATACAGTTTTGCCTGCTGGCGCCCTTTGGACACATCCACGCAGGTGCGCTTTGCCTCAATGACCGCAAGCGGACGCTGCGCATCATCATAAAGCACATAATCAGCATATCCCTTGCCGGAAGCATTAGGCATCCCGTCCAGTTCAACTTCATTCAGCCAGTCTTTTCCCTCTGTCCAGCCAGCATCCACCAGCATGGAATCAATGTAAATCTTCCGCGTCTTGAATTCAGAAAGATCCAGTGGCTTTGTGACATAATCCGGAGCCTGTCCCTCCCTGCGCTTCGTCAGTTCCTCTTTAAGTGCTTTGTTTTCCTCTATCAGCGCTTTTAAATCAACTTCAGCGATATCGGATGTTTTTTCAGAATCCGCCGCAGCTTCAGGCACCTGCGCTGACTGCTCCAGCAGGGATTCATCATACTTACGTTCCTGATAATTCTCCCCATAGCAATAGGAAATAAAGTCCATGAACAGGAACAGATCTTTCAGGCACAGTTTAGCCTGGTCCAGTGTTGCCGGTTTTCCGGTATGGGCTACCTGATTTCCCACACGCCGGATAAAATCGAGGCGCCGCCAGAGACTGTCATCCATCAGGTCTTTAAATTCTTCCGTGTGAAGGAGTGTAACCAGATTGTCCTGATATGGCATGACGAGAGCCTTGTCCACGGAATACATCCACTTGATGGCAAATTCCATGGCCCGCCGGCAGTTGATAATACTGGCAGACGGATCAAGCACCGCAATCTTTTCTGCTGAGATTGCCACCGGAGCAAAGGTAGAAAATTGTGGTTCCGAATTAAGATAATCAAAATTCGTCATATATACCGTTCCCCTGTCTCAGATCCTGGTCTTTTTTATAAATAAAAGAGCTCTATAATAGCCGGTCAATCGCTTATTGAATCTGTATTTGTTTTTACGGCAGATTTTGATTTGTCGACCTGCTGAATAAAATCCACAAATTCTTCCTGCGCACTAGTTGAAGGTAAAGGGCACGGATAACTGCGCAATTCATTCATTGCAATCCCAGCCTGTCCTGCAGTCCGAGCAGAAAAACCTTCGAGGAAATGAAGCAGTTCATCTCTTTTTAAATATGCACGCATAAATTCTTTATTGATTCCATGCGGAACCGCCTTCATCAACGCAACATTGTATGCTCCTTCTAGCCCTTGTAATATTTGAAAAATTGGCGGACCATATCTGCCGATCATTATGTCATCAGCATTACAAAACTTATGGCAATGATCTATCGGTGCATATGTCACATATTCATCAGTCTTATAATCTCGTATCTGAATTAGCCTTACATATCCCTCTTTCGGTTTAAAAATAAACTCCTTACGAGGCGGTTGGCTACCTCCAATAAAATCGCAAACATTTCCAATAGTTGTCATCGGTATATGTTTCGGATTTGTAAGAGGATCCCCAAACATTTCGACAAATCGGGCTTACAAGAACGAAGTCACAAACTATCAACAATAAAAAGAAATGGTATCAAAATGTCTTTTTCAGGCATTCATAACGCTTTCACTATTCGCCTCAACAATACGCTGAATCAGGCGAAGATCCCTTTCCCGAATGCATGAATTATTATTTGCCAAAAGGGTCTTTCCACTTCTGGTAATCCAGAATTTCGTAGCATTTGCGGATGGCTTTCCTTCTTAACGTGCACATGCACCGGTTCTTGTGGGAAGCCTTCATTCGACCAGAAATAAACAATATACGGACCTATTTTAAACAGCTGTGGCATTGTCAAAGCCCCCGTCTCTGGCCAGTTCCATGATAATATGTGCATTATTTTGCACATATTCTTTCCAATGCTTTAATTCGTCTTCACTGTAACCATTATTTTCCCATGTATATTCCGGCAAAGTGCATGTAAGGCTCTTAAAACCGGTATCGGTTGGTGTTTCAATATACACTTCCACCGTCCCATTATCTCTTAACGGTGAATGGGTTACTTCTGTATCATCGCTGAATGTCATATACGGATACATCATGTGCGTCACCTCTTCTGGCAACATCACGCGATAAATTTTCTGTGTGATTCCTTTACGTTATTTTGGCTGACAATAGCATACTGCATAGTCGTATCAATCTGAGAATGGCCAAGAATTTTCTGTACTTGTTCAATCGGCATTCCTTTGTCAATTGCCCTCGTAGCCATAGTTCTTCTGAACTTATGTGGATGTATACGCTCTACATCTGCCTTTCGGCCAAGTTCCCGGAGCCGGATCTCAACTCCCCGGATGTTCAGCCTGGCAAATGGCGCATTCACCCCTACAATCAGTGCTTCATTGCTGTCGGTTCTGGATGCCAGATACCGCTGCAGATGGATTTTCGTCCTGGCATCAAAATACACCTTGCGTTCTTTATCGCCTTTACCGAAGACTATGCATTCCCGTTCGCTAAAATCGATATCCTTTCTGTTTAACCGTACCAGTTCTCCGACCCGGATACCTGTCGAATACAGCAAATCCACCACCGCCAGATCCCGCATCTCTGTGCACGCATCCCTGAGTTTCTCAATCTCCTCATCGGAAATTATCGTTTTGACAATCTTGGGCGCCCGTATTTTATGGATCTTCCGCATCGGACTTTTTAAAATATAATCCTCTTCTTCAAGCCATGAGAAAAAGCTGGATATATTTCTACGGATATTATCAATCGTCGTTTTGCTGCAATTATTCACGGACTGATACTCAACCAAATACTGCCGTATCTCTTCTGCCGTCACTTTCCGAATGCGCTTCTGAACCACTTTCAAAAAACGTTCCACCGTAACGCGGTAATACTGTATCGTTCGATCCGAACATCCTTCAATCTTCTTGGCGTTGAGAAACATCTGAAGATACTCTTCATTGGTCGTCGCTTTTTCCATCCGGCTTTCCCGGCACAGCTCTTTCAAAAGCACCTCCTGCAGCTTTCTCAGTTGAGAAGCATTCAGCACCTCTGCCATCTCGTTGACAATCCTTACGATTTTCTCTTCCACTCTGATATACCTCCTTGATCAAGGAGGCAAATCACCGGCCAATTCACCTCAAATCCACTGATACCTCTATTTTACCCGAAATATTTCTGCATTAAAGCGTTAAATAATACCTGTGTCTCATCAAGTGACTTCTGAACGGCAACTTTTGATTTGTCGACTTGAGCGACGAAGGTGGCGAAGTTATTTTGTACTTCAATATCCGGAACAAGTATTTCAAATTTGCGAATATCACCAAGCGAAATAAACTTCTGCGTTCCTCCACGCACCTTGCCAATTACCGCCCTGTCAAAATAGTCCGATTCCAATAATGCCCGAATGTAGATATTTGATACAAGCGATTTCTTTGGAAATTTTATTAAAGCAACATTCTTGATTGCAAAAGCGGGTTCCACGTCTACAATCACAGGTTTACCAACCGTCCCTATCATCGGCATTATAATATCACCGGAATCAACCTTCGATCTTTCATTAATTTTTTTAAAATCTTCTTCCGAAATGTAGTTACAGGACGTTAGGTCAAGATGACCGCCCGTAACGTTTTTAGATGTAACCAATGGCCAACCTGTTTCAAAGTATTCTGGTGAATCATGTGTACCATCTCTAACATCACACACCTTCCCCAGTTGGCTTTTCTCCCAATTAAATGGATTTGTTACCGGGTCTCCAAACATCTCGACAAATCGGGCTTTGATAAGGTTATCGAACTCTGCTATTTCGTGTTGTCTCTTTTCTTTCACTGCAACAACTTTTGCAAGTATATCAACGATGCGTCTTTGTTCTTCCATAGATCTTTTTGGAATCATCATCTGTCGCATTGCAGCTTGAGTTAGCTTTTTCCTCGTAGCTCCATTGACCATTCCCCCAACATCATAGAACATCAAAGAATAGCATAAATAATCAACATCCAGTCCATCTTTTGGTTTTAAAACATGGGCATGATTATTAACCCAGCATTTTCCCGAAACTCGGTAAGCAATCGGCCTTTCCTTAGATCCAAAGTTGCCCCCATCTTCAGCCAAAAGAACCAATTCATCATCGAAAATGTAATTTGCTACATGATCCTGAATTCCATTAGCTCCATAATATGGATACGGGCCCACTGTCCTATCTGAAGATGTGATTGGCACTCGCATAGAATCCAGTATTTCACAGCAATCTTCCAATAACACTTTTACCATCTAACATCCCCCACAAATATCAATTTGTCTCATTCGTGAGCATCTTTTCGAGATCATCCAGATCGTTTGTAATTTCCGTTTCCAGGTTACGGATACTGGCCAGAATCTCGCTTGTAGGCGGATATTCCACCGGCTTGTACTCGACTTTTTTGTACTTGTTGATGGAAAGATCGTATCCATTATCAACGATTTCCTGCTTTGGCACCATGAAAGACTGTTCCGTCCGCTCACGACTTCTCTCCGGATCCCTGTGCTTAAAACGCTCTATAATATCCGGAATATCATTCTCTTCTGTCGGCGTCCTTTTGTCATCCAAACTAAATCCGTCTGCCTTCATATCGTAGAACCAGACGTTATCGGTACCGCCGTGATTTGTTTTCGTGAATATCAGAATACCGGTAGATACTCCTGCATATGGCTTGAATACACCGGAAGGCATAGAGATCACCGCCTCCAGTCTCTGATTTTCAATCAGTTCCCTGCGGATCGCCTTATGAGCGGTTGAGGAACCAAAGAGTACACCGTCAGGGACGATGCAGGCGCACCGGCCTCCAACTTTCAGCATCTGAATAAATAGGTTTACGAAAAGCAGCTCTGTCTTTTTGGTCTTGCACAGTTTCAACAGATCGGTTGAAACAATATCATAATCAAGGCTCCCCTTGAACGGCGGGTTGGCCAGGATCAGTGTATATTTGTTCCGATCCGGATTCTGATCGGAAAGGCTGTCACGATATTCGATATAAGGGTTGTCAATACCATGCGTCATCATATTCATGGCACCGATACGAAGCATCGTCCGGTCCATATCATAGCCATGAAACATGTGATTCATGTAATGATCTTTCTTCGCCCTGTCAAAGAAGATTTCTTCTTTATGATGCTCTTTTTCATACTCACCAACGGCAACAAGGAAGCCCGAGGTGCCACAGGCGGGGTCACATACGACTTCGTCCGGTCCCGGCTGCATCAGCTCAACCATCATCTTGATAATATGCCTTGGTGTCCGGAACTGTCCATTCACGCCGGAATTTGCCAATTTGGACAGGAGATATTCATAAACATCACCGCGGGCATCGGTGTCTTTCAAACCGCTCATCTGCTTATAAAGTTCATCCATGGCATCGACGACCTTGGACAGCATCAGGGGCGTCGGGATCTTGAAGATTGCATCCTGCATGTATTTTGCATAGGCGCTCTCTTTATTTCCATGCAGATCTTTGATAAAGGGAAATACCATCTCCTGCATAACGGAATACATCTTCTGCGCCGGGAAATCATGGAAAACAGACCACTTAAGCTGTGACCCATCAACCACACGATCTCCAATTTTTACTTCCCCGGCAAATATACTTTCATAGGGAAGGCCCAGCATGGCACATTCCCTAGCATGAAGATTATCACTGTCATCCAGATCGTGAATAAACATAAGATATGTCATCTGTTCAATGACATCCAGCGGATTGGTAAGTCCTCCCGTCCAGAATATCTCCCATAAAGCATCGATCTTGTTTTTAAGTTCACCTGTAATCATGCCACCCTCCTAAAATCACTCCTCTTTATCCCAGTTCCAGCGGTACTTCGTATAACGGCCTCCGCCGATTTTAAGGATCTTATTTTCCTTCTGGAGCTTCGAAAGTGTCCTTTGTATCGTTGCCTGACCAATATTTGGAAATTCATTTTGAATCTCTGTTTTTGTAAAAGTCCCGAACTTTTTCCGCAGCATCTCTTCGATGCGGTCCGGCTTTGAAACCTTCCGTTCTTCCACAAGTTCTGTGCGTTCCATAAACTCGCGATAGGCAGCTGTTATGACACTAAGCATATATACGACAAATGGCATATAATCATTATTTCCCTCATGCCACCCCGCTGAACTTGTCTGCAGTGCGTCATAATATTGATCCTTCGCTGTCTCTATGAGTTTCTCTATACTGATATATCTTCCAACGAAATATCCATTTTTATACAGCAAAAGCAGCGTAAGCAGCCTGCTCATTCTGCCGTTTCCATCAAGAAATGGATGGATACACAGAAAATCAAGAATGAACATCGGGATTATTAGTAACGGATCAACCTGCGCATCTGACAGAATCTCCTGATATGCCTTGCATAACTGTATCATTGCCTCTGGTGTTTCAAATGCTGGAACAGTCTGAAATCTTATTGTCCGTTTTCCATCTTTATCCACTTCCTCAATTCTGTTATCAGAAATTTTCCACTGGCCGCCAATTCTTGTCTCCTCAAATTTATACATATCACGGTGGAGTTGCAGTATCAGTGTCGGCTTGACAGGAATGTGCTCATAATTTTCATGGATCGTATTTAAAACATCCCGATATCCGGCAATCTCATATTCATCTCTGGAATGAGGTGTCGTTTTATCCATGACAATTTTTTTCAGGCGCTCATCCGAGGTGTAAATACCTTCGATTTTGTTTGAACTTTCCGTGCTTTGAATTTTGGCAATTTCAATCAGATTCTGCAGAATATCTGCATGCCTGGTCGCAATCAGCTCCTGCCTTCCCTTATACTCATGAATTGTTGTCAGGTAACCTACAATTTGAGGTGTAAGCAGTTTTATCCATTTATTTTGATAAGAGAAATCGCGCATATCTCAAGCCTCTATTTTGATCATTTTTAAGCAATTGATACATTTAACTTATCATATGATGCAGTTGAATACAAGTCTTTCAATATGATCAATATTTAGAATATTATCATATTAAAAATCCGGTGATCATACTATATCCGTATCACAAACACTACATTGAATACACTTCTCTTCATTCATGCCGTCCAAGGATTTGTATCCAAAATGTACCTAGAGGACATGAAAAAATCCCTGCAAGCCTTATCGATTCAAGACTTTCCGGGATTCGTGTGTTCATACAACCTCATTATTCTGAACTTCGTGGATTCTTCTCATGAGCTCTGCCGACTCCTTTGGGGTGAATCCATTTTCATCACGAAGAGAAAAGCTCATACTTTGATTGCGAAAAGCCTGCTTGATCAGCGCCAGTGTAGCGGCTGACATCGTAAAAATGATATCCTTTGAAATATCCGCTCTGTCGCATTGATAACATCCACCCTCTGTTGTCCAATCAGGCCCAGCTTATCCTTGGGAACATCCATGATAATCGCAAACCACTTGCGGGTGTCCGGATGCCGCATGACTGGAAAAGTCGGAGCGGTCGGTAAAGGATACTCCTCTGCAACGTTATCCATCTTCTGCCCCACTGCCTTTTACTTTTTTGTATCTCCATACAGCTCTTTTTCGTATTTAAACCCCCAGTTCATGATCGCATAGAATACGGGGAGCAGGTCTCTCCCCATTTCCGTCAGGGAATACTCCACATGCGGTGGAATCTCATTGAATTGCTTTCTGGTTATCAGACCGTCGTCTTCAAGTTCCCGAAGTCCCTTGGTAAGCATTGTATTTGTAATGCCCGAAAGATCCTTCTTCAGCTGTCCGAATCTGACCGTGTCATAGATGCACATCTCATACATAAGCTGTGATTTCCATCTGCCCTGCAGCATTATCAGAAGCGGAGTGACAGGACAGTGCCCGTCCTCCGTTACAATTCCCCTCTTAATATTTTCCAGGTACTCAGGATAGGTCATATACTCTGCAGATTTTTCTTTTTTTATTCCTGTCATGGTTATTCCCTTCGGAATGATTCTGTCCGCTCTCGCCCTCTATATATATTGCCCAGTAATGCTTTCATCGTTCTCTTGATTTCGTCCGGTACCCCGCAGGCAACGATCCGCCGCCTTCCTTTCCACCGCCCGGTCCCATGTCAATGATGTAATCGGCATTCTTTATGACATCAAGGTCATGCTCAATGACAACGACAGTTGCTCCGTGATCAATCAAAGTCTGAAAAACAAGCAGCAGCGTCTTCACATCCTGCGGATGCAGACCGATTGTCGGTTCATCAAAAACGAATACCGAGTCACTCTGACCCTTCCCCATCTCGCTGGCAAGCTTCAGCCGCTGCGCTTCGCCGCCGGAAAGTCCCGGTGTTTCCTCGCCGAGGGTCAGATAGCCAAGCCCCAGGTCGTGCAGCACCTGCAGGCGCTGCTGCAGGAGTTTAAGTCCACCGAGGGCATGAAGCACCTGATCCACACTCATATTCATAAGTTCCGGCAGGCTGTATTCATTTCCGTCCTTTGCCTTCCTGCGGATGTCAAAGGCATCTCTGCTGTACCGGGAACCCCGGCACTCCGGACAGGGAATCTTGACATCGGGCAGGAACTGAACATCCAGCGAGATCTCCCCTGTCCGTCACAGACCGGACAGCGGAGTTTGCCCGTATTGTAAGAGAAGTCTCCTGCCTTGAAGCAGCGTTCCTTCGCGTCTTTTGTTTTTGCGTATATTTTTCTGAGTTCGTCGTGGACATTGGCATAAGTGGCGACAGTCGAGCGCACATTGATACCGATCGGCGTCGCGTCGATCAGTTTGACCTGTGTGATGCCTTCCGCTTTGATGCTTTTCACATGTCCCGGCAGCTTCTGGCCGCTGACCTTTGCCCTGAGTGCCGGAATCAGGCTTTCGAGCACCATCGTCGTCTTGCCGGAACCGGAAACACCCGTCACTACGGTCAGCCTTCCCATCGGGATCCGGACATCCAGCGGATGCACTGTATGAATCATCCTCGTTTCCAGGTGTATGATACCTTTCGCAAACATGGAATCCGCCGGCGTAACCGGACGGATTCTTGCTTCATACTGATCGGAAAGGAACGGGCCGATGACAGACTCCGGATTCTCTGAAACGGCTTCGATGTTTCCCTCGGAAATCACCGTTCCACCGTCCGCTCCGGCTCCTTTTCCCATCTCAATCATCCAGTCGGCGTGCTTTAAAACCTGTGTGTCATGGTCAACAATGATGACGGAGTTCCCGTCCGCCCGCAGATCGTCCATCACGCCGGTCAGTCCTTTGAGATTATAGGGGTGCAGGCCGATTGACGGCTCATCGAGAACATAGAGTACGCCGGTCGTACGGTTGCGGACTGCCCTCGCCAGCTGCACACGCTGCCTTTCACCCGTGGAAAGCGTCGAAGCTGCCCGGTCAAGCGACAGATATCCAAGGCCGAGGTCCATCAGCCGCCTGGAGACGTCCATAAAAGATTCACAGATGTTTTCCGCCATCGTACGCATCTCTTCCGGAAGAGATGCCGGAACACCCTGCACCCAGCGGATCAGTTCCGAGAGCGTCATAGCCGCCGCCTCATCCAGACCGATACCCCGAAGCCGCGGCGCGCGGGCGGCCTCCGAAAGCCTTGTACCATGGCAGTCAGGGCAAATACCCTCCTTGAGATATTTTTCGAGACGCTTCATTCCCTTCTCATCCTTCACCTTGGCAAGGGAATTCTTCACGGAATTGACCGCGCTGTAATATTGAAATCCATCTCTGCCGGTTCCAGCGTATTCGGATTGACGTAATGGATGTGATGTTTTTTCAGCTCACCGTGGTAGACAATTTCCTTCTCCTCCGGCGAGAGGTCGCGGAACGGTACATCTGTCCGCACGCCCATCGTCCGCACAATATCCTTCATAAGCGACCACATGAGTGTTCCCCAGACGACGACCGCGCCTTCATCGATTGTCTTGGAATCATCCGGCACCAGCGCTGCCTCATTCACGGTCTGGATGACTCCCGTTCCGCCACAGGTCTTGCAGGCGCCGGTACTGTTGAAGGCAAGCTCCTCGGCTCCGGGGCCATAGAATTTCGCGCCGCAGACAGGGCAGGTAATTTCCTGCATAGCTGCGACAGAAAGAGACGGCGGGCAGTAATGTCCGTTGGGACAGCGATGGCTTGCAAGCCGTGAAAACATCAGCCGCAGACTATTGAGCAGCTCCGAAAGTGTCCCGAATGTACTGCGGATACCGGGAACTCCGGGACGCTGGCGCAGTGCAAGCGCTGCCGGCACGTACCGGACATCATCCACATCTGCCCGTTCCGCCTGCGTCATCCTCCGGCGCGTGTAGGTAGAGAGTGATTCCAAATATCTGCGGGATCCCTCCGCATACAGCGCGCCAAGTGCAAGCGAGGATTTTCCCGAGCCGGAAACCCCGGCAATCGCTACGATCTCATGCAGCGGAATATTGACATCAATGTTTTTCAGGTTGTGAACCTTTGCACCGCGCACCTCGATGTACTTGGGCAGTATCTTCCTCTGTCTGATTTCACTGGACATAACAATGACCTCTTTGCCTTTCCGGTTCCTGCTTTTGATTCATGATAGTTGTTTCGTTCTTAGTATATATATCGTACTGTATTATAAATTTATATCAAGTACGCAGATTTTTCTAACATAGTATCATGCGCGATACCATGGCAAAAACATCTGTATCATGTAAGTATCATCGGAAATCGGAATCGTGCTTCTGTAGATATTCCTGCCTGGACAGATTTTTTGTGCTTGGACTTGCGCTCGGTTTTCCAGCGCGCTCTGCAGATGTGCGAATCGCACAGTATGAATACGGAACCAGAACGCCAAAGGACGATCGGATCGCCCAGATGGCAACGATCGAGATCGACGGAGAGCTCTGCATCCGGCTGAACAGACAACGCCCGGATTACGTCGATCTGCTTGAAATGATGGACGACTGGTATACGGCACGGAACCATGATCAGGATGATCCCTCCTCTCCGGATGAGTACACAGACCGAAAGCTCAATTACCCGTATCCGATGAAGCGCAGGAAATAAAGACACAAAAAGAACACTGCCCGGCTTACGTTCTGTAAATCAGACAGTGCTCTTTCTGTATAGAATCATTCAGATGTCAGAGATTATTGCCAGAAGCTAAACATTTTGGCTTGCAGTCCGCATAAAATAAGGCTTTTTACGCTCGGCCGATCATTCGAACTCTTCGATTGAAAAGGGGTTAGAGGCCCATAGATCCTATATCAGCGTCTAAAACAGTTCACTTCTGAACTGTTCTCTTCTGATTCATGAATTTACGGATG
>ERZ791624.680-NODE-680-length-21613-cov-4.173485_pt1 | contig 21613 bp, 19 predicted proteins | sample MGYA00510058_ERZ791624 | MGnify/ENA primary metagenome ERZ791624 (study PRJEB30046, sample SAMN00715158) | human gut metagenome | study: EMG produced TPA metagenomics assembly of the A metagenome-wide association study of gut microbiota in type 2... | reverse complement strand
ACAAGAATGTACTAGCGAAACCACAAAATGTACCAGGTCTTAATCGAGCACAAAATTTGGACTAGGTCGACCCAACCACAAGTAATGGACTAATGCAAAAAAATCCCGGTTATGGTTTTTGAAGAAGCCATGCCGGGATTTTCTTTGTTATGAAGCATAAAAAGTTGCCACACATATTAGAGAATGTATAATATGTTACCACTCAAAACTTCTCCCATAGATTACACATCTACATTTTGGCAACAGGGTATTGATTCAAGAGAGCTACCAATTGATTGCGTGCAACTAATGTAACATCATTTTGCAATGCTAGTTCTTTAGCATTTACAGTAAAATCATTGGCATTAGTAATCACAAGTGTCTGAAATTCACATGCATAGCGTGCTTCATAAAAAGCCTTTGCACTATATATTTCCTGTACACCGCAAGCATTCATATTACTATTTCCCGCTGTTTGTTTACACTGAATCAACAAACCTTCTTTACGTGCATTATCTTTCCATGCTATAACATCCGCTCCCTTATCATTAGAAGCAGGTGTCTTAATAGTTTGATAACCCATTTTCAGATAAAGTTTTGAAACGACCTCCTCAAAAGCCAATCCAGTCAATCTATCAATATCCTCTATTTGCCAATACAAAACTTCATCACCGTTCACGCTAACTTTTGTCAGATCATCAAACATCTTATTGATGTCATCTGCTGATTCTAGTGTTGGGAAAAGCACATTTTCACTAAGACTACGTTTAAATGACATTAACCCTTCCAGCTTTTCATCAAAGGAATTTCCTTCACCCAAATCAGGACAATAAGCTATAGGTATATAAACTGTTACATCTTTTTTCTGTCCTATGCGATATGCTCTATCAGTCGCTTGGTCCTCCTTAGCAGGATTCCAAGTTCTACTAAGATGTATAACATGATTTGCCGATACGATATTTAACCCTACTCCGGCAGCTTCAGGAGAAAGAATCAAAACAGAAAAGCCATCAGTTGCATTAAAATCGTCTATAGCTGTTTGTCTTTTAGTGCCATTCATATCTCCATTAATAGGAGTTTGTACCTTAATCCCAAAAAATCCTTGAATTAAATATTGCAGCAGCAATTGCATTTTCTTACTAACAACAAACAACAACGCCTTTTCGTTCATCAGCCTCACATTCATCAAAATTTCGAAAGTTTTTTTCAAACGCGCAGACTCATTAATAATTTTATTCGCATCTTCAGGTGATAAGCTTTCTACTCTCATTGTTGATAACCTTGGATGCAAAGATATATCCCTCAACTTAGCAATTACAGAAAAAGCTGATCCCTTTTCTTCTCTAAAATTACGAACCACATTTTTATATGTCTCAGCCTGCACCTTAGGCATTATCGCTTTGCATAGTTTTACGTGTTTTTGAGGTAATCCCTTAAGATGCTGACATTTTAAACGACGTAAAAAAAGCGGTTCTAACTTTATCTGCAAATCAGTACCTAATTGTTTTATCGCTTCAGCGTCATATCTATTAGCCTTAAGATTTTTTTGGTAATTGTCATTAAACCAAGAAAAGCTGCCAAGTTTACCTGGCTGAACAAAATCCATAATACTCCATAAATCAATCCAAGAATTTTCCACGGGAGTACCACTTAAACAAATAGCGAAATCATATTTCATTCCCTTCAAAGCTTGTGTTTGACTAGCTGACGGATTTTTTATTTTCTGAGCTTCATCAACAATAACTATACTCCAAGGAACTTTACCAAATTCCAGTTGACAACTGCGTAATGTTTCATATGTTGTTTGAACAATGCAATCCTTATATGCTTCAGCAAAATTCGTAAGCTTCAGCTTTCCATTCTCTTTAAAATTCTGCAAACCAGTGCTATGTAATTCAACAACATCGGAAAAAATACCTTGTGGTATAAACTTAAAGACCTCTTCCTTCCAATTACGTAAAAGCGCTACTGGTGCAACAATAAGCACTGGAGCATCAAGCTTAGCCGGGAACTGCTTTTTCACGCCAGCAATAAAAGCTAACGTCTGCATAGTTTTACCCAAACCCATATCATCAGCCAAGAGTACTCCCTTATATCCATCACACCATTGCTTATACATCCAAGCAATGCCTTCCTTTTGATGCTCAAAAAGTTCAATTCCGTCCTTCAAAGCATTAATAAGCACAGCATTTTCTCGTATATTATCATAGTCTGTAGAATAATCTATTCTTTGTTCGTTAGTTTTTATTCCCAAAACATTTTTCCCCTTGGGGGGTTTTTCTTCAGGAAATTCTTCTTCTTTTGTCTCTTCTTTCTTCCTTTTGTATCTGGCTATACGCTCTAGAATGGTTTCATCTATTTCAATTATTTTACCTTCTATCTCTAATGTAGTTTTCCCCTTAGATTGAGCCTCTGCAACTTTTCCCACAAACTCATCTGTAATTTCTACATCTATAGGTTTAACTTCTGTTGTACCTTCTTCTGGAAGCCACCCACCTTCATTTAATCCCTCTACACCAAAATACTTATAATTTTTATTAATGAAACCATACACACGGTCAGAATAAACGCCCTCAGGAAATTCAAAAACACCTTCTCCAAAATATTGCCAAGGATTAGTTTTGAATCTCTCATATTCTTCTTCCGAAAAACTATCCGTAGTTTTAATTTTTTCTAATCCAGCCTTAACTGCTTCACCACATACATACTTAACTCTATTATTATCTAGATAAATATCTTTGGCAGTAGCACTTCTATTGAAAGCTTGTTGAAATAACTTGGAATCCATCATTTCATAACTGCCGTTTTCATCAGTCTTTAACAAAACAGGTTCTGGATGGTATACCCCTAAATCCTCTTGCTTAACAAATTCAACACTAAGCTTATCAGGACAAACAACATGAGTTGATTCTATATGCCCACTAAATTCTGCGTTAATTGTTTTTCCGTACTGTTTAATCTTGCTAAGATTTTCCAGATTATATTTTTGTACTTTACTACCATTAGGTAACTTACCTATGATCTCATTGCACCGCTTCGCTGTTGTCAACAGCAAATATTGCTCTCTGCGCAAAATATACTCTCTAGATTTATCTATTCGCACATACGAGCCTATGATTTCTGGATTAATAAAAATTTCTCCATTCGGCTGCAAAAGAGAAACCTGATAATGGAATGTATTGTACGCTACATTTCCCCTGTCATTCTCAACCCGAAATTGATAAGGAAATATGCTAGGTAATGTCAAAAGCTCCTGCTCATCCGAAGCAAGTTCTACTGCTTTTTCATGCCTAAGCAAATAACCCTCTACTGTTTTTTCCGCCTTATCGCTAACAACTAACATATCTAGATAATCTTTAAGAATGGTATTTTTTTCTTCAAGTAAACCTATTGCAAAGAAAAATCCATTTTCATTTATCCGCCATATTTTGTCATGCATATTACCTTAACCCCAATCAAATCTACTCTTTCTTATGCCACAATTCTTCGCCAACCATTCTGCTACCTTTTTTTGCCAACTATAAGTATTAGAACTCGAATGAACGAAGGACTCTACACAAATTGATTTTGACATCTTCGCTTTGTTTGTTTTGTTGTCATAAAATTTTACCGGTGCTTTATCCCGGCGCCATATATATAGCCTTCCATTATGACTCCATTCACAAAAAGCATAATCGCCTATCTCAAATAAGAAAGCACTATGATTACTTTCAGAACTATAATCCAATGAACCATAATTTAATAGTTCATCTTTCGCAACTTGCCTTGCTATTCTCTGAGCATCTACGCCAAAGAAAACTTTTGTATTAACAATATAATCAAGGTAAGCACGCCAAAACTTATCTCTATAACGCCACATCCGGTCGGTGGCAGTTTCATCGATAATCTTGAAAAATAATGTAAGGTCGTTGTTTGCCAGCCACTTAAGATAAATCTTTTGCGCCTTTTGAGAAACACCATCTGTACCATTCCACCTTGTTTGATTTAACGGCAACCGAGGATCTCCTAATTTTTCATGGCATACTTTCAGCAAGCACTTCTTCCACTCAGCATCATTGTTTTTATCCGTTAAAATTATTAAGCTATCTAATAAGGTCGGTAGAACAGACTCATAACCAAGAAAATTAGTCTTAGATAGTTCATCAAAGATTTTATATTTTCGATTGTCATTGCTTCCATTTTTATAATACTCCTTAAGAGTATGCATAACAAATCTACTAGTCTCTAATATACCATTAAAAGCAAGTTTCTCTATAGCGCCCCTCAAGCCATTTTGCTGGTACATCCTATTCATTAATAATTTGCTAGCACTAGTAAATAAGTTATCTTTATATGCAAACATCTTTCTATGAAAACGACTTTTGAAATCATTCTCTTGCTTATTCCTAAAATGAAGCATAATTTTATAAGCAATTGCTGTTGTTTCCCTACTATCTGCATAATTATAAAAATAAATAAACAAAAGTCTACGCAGACGTGTTTCTCTCCTCAAATCAATATGCTTAGTGAGCAAAAAATTAAAGAGATCAAAATTAGTTCCCTTGGCATACAAAATAAACGGCAAATTAGAAATTTCGGAATTACTAAATGTTTCTCCAGAATTTTTATAGATTCTTATAGCTTTACTCTGCAAAGCTACTAAATCCGTTGTTACTTTCGGTTTAACACCCATACCGTATTTTTTTTCCATTTCCATCGACAAAATTTTTATCTTACTATTATTTGCATCTTCCAACAATATTCGGTTATAACTGTTTCCTTCGGCTACAGTATTACGAAGTCTTTTTAGTGTTACCAAGAGCTCATTTTTCATTTTTCAGCATTCCTTCTCTAACACTTTTTACAATATCACTATCCTCTTCTACCGGCGGCACCATAGTAAAACGAATATCGATTCTGCGGTTTTGGCTTTTATGCATAGCATCATTAGGAGCTATAGGTCTAGTTTCTCCATATCCACTGCAAGAAAACACATATTCATGCATATATTCTTTTTGTCCTTCTTTATTAAGAAGAACTACATCATTTTTCAATTCCGCTAATTCTTTATTATCTCCAGATTTCATGACATTCCAAGTATTAATGGCTCTCTGAGTTGACAGTTCCCAGTTTGAAGCATATATAGAACCTGCTCCAGTAGGATCACTATCCGTATGCCCCTCAATAAACACTGTTTCTATTTTCCCCTTATACTTTTCACTCTTTAGAGTTTTCAGTAGTACTGCTCCTATTTTACGTACAGTAGCAGGATCGTCTACCTCAGCATGTCCAACTCTGAAAAACAGTGCTTTTTCTGGTATACGAAGTATGCCTCTTTTTTCATCTACATCAACCTTGATTCCCATTTGCACTATATCATCTCGCAACGACGTAACTAATTCTTCTCTCACTATATTATTTTGTGTCAATTTAGCAGTATTCTGACTAAAGTTCAATATGAAATATGCCAAAGCCAAGATAAAAATTGCTAACAAACCTGCCATTAAATCGCTAATACTAAGATTAAATGTTCCGTTATCCTGCTCAGGAATCCCATGATTATATCTTCTCATTTGTTAAACCTCATAAACTCCTACTTTTACGCAAGGCTTTTGCAGAGTCAGCTAATGCCTCTGTCATTTCATTCAATTCAGAAATACGATCGCTTAATACAGTAATAGTATTAGTCATACTCTTATCATAATCAGCTAAAGTATTTTTCAAACCATGGTCAGTTGTTGTTTGGTAATTTTTAATGCCACTTTCCAATACTTCAAAAGTTCGTTGCAATTCACCACTCACTCCAGCAAAATGCTTTTCATATGCCTGCCACTGCTTTTGGGTAGAATCCAAACTTTGCAGATATTTATTCAAAGCTATCTCATTCATACGTGCTGTTTCTGCTAAAACTGCATTTTGACTGCTAACCGCCTTGTTGAAATCAGTATTTGCTTTTACGACTTCTACCATTTGTTCTCGCAATCCATTAGTTGCTTGTGTCACTGGCACTGCGGCTGCAGCAAATTTTTCTGCTGACTCACTAGCTTCGTTGACTATCGTGCTTGCCTTTTGTGTAATAGTATCAAATTCATTATAAGCTTTTGTCATAGCATGATCATGCCCATCTAGCAATTCTTGCAGTTTATCTACTGTAGCTGACAAATTTTGCCTCATAGCAACAGATGCACTATCCATAGCTTCTGCTTGCTTGCCTGCACTCTGTACGTATATATTAGCTGTATCTTCAGCTCTGTTCTTTACAGTATCCACTGTATTAATCAAAGCAGCATTAGCAGTAGCGCTAGCTTCTACCATTTTATCCGTTGCTTTCTTAAGATTTTCATTAACATCATTAAGAGCATTTTTAATCTGTTCACAAGTTTCTTCTAATGTCTCCTTTTGCTTAACAGCTGTACTACTTAATGTGTCTTTCAACAACAGACTTACTTCTGCAATGGCTTTCGTAATTTCAGTATTGCTGCTTTCTGCAGCTTCATTCATCTTGTTCATAATACTGTTCATCTGCAAAACAGCTGCTTCTACTTGTGTTTGCTGGGCTTTTGTCGTGTCATTAGTAGTCTTAACTAAATTCTCGTTCACATCTGCCAGTACGCTTCTTATCTGTTCACAAGTTGCTGTTAATGTAGCATTCTGTTTTTCTGCTGCACTATCAATTGAGCCTTTCATTACAGACGTTACCTCTGCTATTACACGCGAAAGTTCTCCGCCACCAGCAACGGCTGCTTTACTCATATTATCTGTAACTTCCTGCATCTTTTCAGCCATCTTTTCTATCTGCTCATTTTGTGCTTTCAAAGCATCACTAGACCCTTGTGCTATTTTCTCAGTCAATTCGTCAACCATATTAGACAATTTTTCATTAGCGCTTGCACCTGTTTGTTGTGTAGCAGCAAAGCTTTTTTGCATACTATTCTGCAAGTCAATCAAGGTGTTGGCAAACCCTTTCAATTCATTACCAACGCCATCATTAATACCTTCACCAATAGCCTTTACGCCACCATTATTCAAATTATCTAAGCTTTCCTTTACTCCTTGTAAAGTAGGAGCTAAATTTTCTTGCATTATCTTTGCTAAATCCTTAACAAGTCTATCAAAACTAGGACTCAATTTTTGTTCTAACTGATCTCCTAATGCAATTGCTAATTCAGAACTTAAATTCTGTAACGCCTCCGTCTGCTGCTTATTTTGAATTAATGTATCAGCTAGCCATATCTCCTGAGTTCTGCGAGGATACATATCCTCTAATATTTCTACAATAGTAACAATGTTATCTTTAACATTCGTTACACAGCTATTATGAAAATAATTAAAACCCAAAGCACAAAAAACACCCATAACTGACGTCAAAAATGCTGTTGAAATACCACTGAGCAAATTACCAATGCTTGCTTTCATAACATCAATATCAGCTGTAGTTACATCAACTCCGAACAAACCAATAACAAGTCCTGCGAATGTACCAAATATACCAATACCGGTAAAAATACCACCAAGATTTTGCCAAAATTCAATATTTAAATTTCTAACAACTGTATAAAAGTTAATATAATCACTAGTTGCTTGTGTAGAATATAAATGCACAATATCTGAATTCTGATAAGTAGTCAGAGTCTTTTTATATTCATTCCAAGACTCTTTCAAAAATTTATTTTCAGAAATTATATTATCAATATCGTAATACCTTAATTCATACTCATCTTTTCTAATTTTCTTTAATTCTTGTGCTGTTTGCTCAAGAGCCGTACTGATTTTATCACAATGACTATAAAACTTATCATAGTACTTTTTAATTACCACAACCAAAATAATAGCAAACGTAATATTAACAATATAAGCTTGATAAGCCATAAAAAACTCCATTAACACACTCTCCTCTAAATAATTTATTCATTTCTAATTATAGCACCGTTTATCTTCAACAGCAATTATTTGTATTTCACTATATCTTATTAAACCCAATATTGATTTACAAGCAATTTCACCAAGAATCTCATTAATATAATCCATAACAGCAACATTTTCCATATCTACTGACTTTCTACACTAAAAATATTTTTTGAAAACTTCTTTAATATATTTTTATAATAAAAAACCAACCTTCTAGAATTAAATTTCAAAGAATAATTCCAAAAGGTCGGTTTACGTAATTCAACTGTCAATTTTTTCTTTTTACCGTGCTGCTTACGCAGCACGGCTTATTTTTTATTAAGCAAGAATTTTATTCCTTGCCTGCCAGCTTTTTGTAGCCGTCCAGACGAGTCATAGCGTCTTTCTCGGTCTTCTCGAACAATGCTTCCGCAGTATCCGGGAACATCTTCTGCAGAGAGCTAAAACGAACTTCGCCCATCAGGAAGTCACGGAAGTTTGCGGTAGGCTCTTTGCTGTCCAGAATGAACGGATTCTTGCCTTGCTCCTTCAGTTCCGGATTGAAGCGGTAGGTTGCCCAGTAACCGCAATCAACAGCACGTTTTTCTTCGAGCTGGCTGCAGCCCATGCCAACCTTCAGGCCGTGGTTGATGCAAGGTGCGTAAGCAATAATCAGGGACGGACCATCATAAGCCTCTGCTTCGGCAATAGCCTTCAGAGTCTGGTTCTTGTCGGCGCCCATAGCAACCTGTGCAACATATACATAGCCGTAGCTCATAGCCATCATGCCAAGGTCTTTCTTCTTGGTCTTTTTGCCGCTGGCAGCAAATTTAGCGATTGCCGCAGTCGGAGTAGATTTGGAGGATTGACCGCCGGTGTTGGAATATACCTCGGTATCGAATACCATAACATTGACATTCTCGCCGGATGCCAGTACATGGTCCAGACCGCCGTAGCCGATATCATAAGCCCAGCCGTCACCGCCGAAGATCCAGTGGCTGCGTTTAACGAAGAATTGCTTCTCGTCATAAAGAGCAGCGCATTTATCGCAGTTGTCTTTGTATTTTCCCAGTGCTGCAGTCAGTGCTTCGGCACGCTCACGGGTGCCTTCGCTGTCGTTGACATGCTCCAGCCAATCGGTCAGCGCAGCCTTGAGATCCTCAGGCAGCTCGCCTTCCAGCATAGCTTTTACCATGTCTTCTACACGCTCACGGGATTGTTTAACGCCCAGGAACATGCCTAAGCCATATTCAGCGTTATCCTCGAACAGGGAGTTTGCCCAGCTCGGACCATGACCTTTGCAGTTTTTGGTGTACGGCATGGACGGAGCGGATGCACCCCAGATAGAGGTACAGCCGGTTGCATTGGCAATCATCATACGGTCGCCAACCAGCTGAGTTACGAGCTTAGCATACGGAGTTTCGCCGCAGCCTGCGCACGCACCGCTGAACTCAAGCAGCGGCTGTTCGAACTGAATACCCTTCATGGTCTTCTTATTGAGCGGATTTGCCTTAGGAGCAACCTCTTTCTGGCTGTATTCCCATGCAGCAGCTTTATCAAGCTGAGTATCGAGCGGCTTCATAACGAGAGCTTTGGCTTTCGGAGCCGGGCATACCTGAGCGCAGTTGCCGCAGCCGGTGCAATCCAGCGGAGAGATGCTCATGCTGAACATCAGACCTTTAGCGCCGATAGCAGGCTTGCTCGGCAGAGTTGCCGGAGCCTTGGCAGCTTCTTCCTCAGTCATGAGAACCGGACGGATAGCAGCATGCGGGCAAACGAAGGCGCACTGGTTACATTGGATACAGGTGTCCATCTGCCATTCCGGTACGTCGATAGCGATGCCGCGTTTTTCATAAGCAGCAGTACCACTCGGGAAGGTGCCGTCAGCATAATCTGCAAAAGCACTTACCGGCAGCTTGTCGCCTTCCAGCTTGTTCATCGGAACGAGCAGCTTGTCAACGAACTCGTTACCGGTTGCAGCTTCGGCAGCAGTATCGTCGGCCTCAGCCCAGCTTGCGGGAACATCAACGGCAACAATAGCGTCAATGCCTTTGTCGATAGCAGCATTGTTCATGTCGACAATGTTCTGGCCCTTCTTGCCATAGGAATGCTCAACAGCATCCTTCAGGTATTTCACAGCGTCAGCCAGAGGAATAATATCAGCCAGCTTGAAGAAAGCAGACTGCATAATCATGTTGATGCGGCCGCCCAGACCGATTTCCTGAGCAATCTTAACAGCATCAATGATGTAGAATTTGATATCGTTTTTAGCGATGTAGCGTTTGAGCTGACCGGGCAGCTGTGCGTCGAGCTCTTCAGCACTCCAGTTGCAGTTCAGCAGGAAGGTGCCGCCCTTTTTCAGGCCCGCGGTTACATCGTATTTATGAACATAGGACTGATTGTGTACTGCAACAAAGTCAGCGGCATCAATCAGGTAAGGTGCCATAATCGGAGTATGACCGAAGCGCAGGTGGGAAACGGTTACGCCGCCGGATTTTTTACTGTCGTAGGAGAAGTAACCTTGAGCGTACATATCAGTGTGGTCACCGATGATTTTGATAGCGCTCTTGTTGGCGCCTACGGTACCGTCACTGCCCAGGCCCCAGAATTTGCAGCCCTTGGTGCCTGCAGGAGTTACGTCCACGCCTGCTACGCACGGCAGAGAGGTATTGGTTACATCATCAGTGATGCTGATGGTGAAATTGTTTTTCGGTTCTGCACTTGCCAGATTATCGAATACAGCTACGATATCGCCGGGCAGCAGGTCTTTGGAGCCCAAGCCGTAACGGCCGCCGATAATCATAGGCTTGCGGTCGCTTGCATAGAAGGCAGCACGCACATCAAGATACAGCGGTTCGCCGAAAGCGCCCGGCTCTTTGGTGCGGTCCAGTACAGCGATGCGTTTTACGCTTTGCGGAATTGCGCCCATGAAGTGTTCGATGCTGAACGGACGATACAGGTGAACTACGAGTACGCCAACCTTTTTGCCCTCTGCGTTAAGCTTTTCAACAACAGTGCGGACAGTTTCGGAAGCAGAGCCCATGATGATGATGATATCTTCTGCATCCTCAGCGCCGTAGTAGTTGAACAGATGATATTCACGGCCGGTCAGCTTGCTGATTTCGCCCATGTAATCCTCTACGATTTCCGGCAGAGCATTGTAATAGGTGTTAACAGCCTCACGAGTCTGGAAGTAAATATCCGGGTTTTGTGCGGTGCCGCGGATAACAGGATTATCCGGGTTCAGGCCGCGTTTACGGAATGCATCTACCGCATCCTTATCCAGCAGCTTTTCGAGATTAGCATAATCCATAACCTCAATCTTCTGGATTTCGTGGGAGGTACGGAAGCCGTCGAAGAAGTTCAGGAACGGTACACGGCCTTTGATAGCACTCAAATGTGCTACGCCTGCCAGATCCATAACCTCTTGTACGCTGCCTTCAGCCAACAATGCGAAGCCGGTCTGACGGGTAGCCATAACGTCCTGGTGGTCACCGAAGATAGACAGAGAGCTTGTTGCCAGTGCACGTGCGGAAACGTGGAAAACTGCGGGCAGCAGCTCGCCGGCCATTTTATACATATTAGGAATCATCAAAAGCAAGCCTTGAGATGCGGTGTAGGTAGTAGTCAGCGCACCTGCCTGCAGGGAGCCGTGAACTGCGCCGGAGGCACCTGCCTCGGACTGCATTTCCATCAGCTTAACGGTTTGCCCGAAAATGTTCTTTTTGCCTTGGGCAGCCCATTCATCGACAACCTCAGCCATCGGTGAGGACGGAGTAATAGGATAAATTGCAGCAACATCGGTAAATGCGTAGGAAATATACGCAGCAGCTGTGTTGCCGTCCATTGTTTTCATTTTTACCATTGGATTCCCTTCTTTCTTGAAATCACAAAATTACTTGACCTTGATTTTTACAGGAAAAACTTTCCGGTTCATACAATTAGTATACACTACTCAGCCTTGTTTGTAAAATATCTGCATAAATGTATACAGCATTTTTGCGTAAATAAAATGTGAAAAAAGATGCCGCCGGTTAAGCAGCATCTTGAAAATATTTATGCTTCCAGATAAATCGCACTGTCAAGCTTTTCGGTCACATAGCCGATAATCTGCGTGCTCGGAGCAACAGCCCGCAGCTCTGCCAGACAAGCTTCCGCCTCCGCCGCAGGAACAGCACATAGCAGGCCTCCGCTCGTCTGCGGGTCGTAAAAAATATCCTGCAGCGCACGCGCGACAGCTCCCACAACGCGCACACCTGCTTCGGCAAAATCACGGTTACGATAGGCGCCGGCAGGAATAAAGCCCATATCCGCCATCTCGTATGCTTCCTCGTGGTAGGGCACAGCCTGCGCCTTCAGGTGCACGGTAACGCCGCTGCCCTGCGCCATCTCCAAACTGTGGCCCAAAAGCGCAAAGCCTGTCACGTCGGTGCAGGCATGCACGCTGTATTTCACAAGCACATCATGCGCATATTTATTGAGCGTGCTCATCTGCTCATACAGCTTGTCGAGCAGCTCCTGCTCTACTAAGCCGGCTTTCGCCGCCGTCGTCAGAATGCCTACGCCCAAAGGCTTCGTCAGTAGCAGTACGTCACCGTGTTGCGCGCCGCTGTTCGTCCATACATTTTCAGGCTTCACAAAGCCTGTCACCGCCAAGCCGTAAATCGGCTCCGCGCCGTGAATGGTGTGGCCGCCGGTGATAATTGCACCTGCTTCATAGGCCTTGGCATAACCGCCGCGCAAAATCTCCTGCACGGTTGCCTTATCCATCTTCTCGGGGATGCACATAATATTCAGCGCCAGCTTCGGTTCACCGCCCATAGCATAAACATCACTCAGAGCGTTCGTCGCCGCAATCTGTCCGTACATAAAGGGATCGTCGACAATCGGCGGAAAGAAATCCGTTGTCTGCACAATCGCCAGCTCGTCACTCACCCGATAAACACTGGCATCATCGCTTTTATCGTAGCCTACCAAAAGATTAGCATCATAATGCGTCTGAAAGCCTGTCAGCAAATTGCACAGCGTACCGGCACCCACCTTGGCCCCGCAGCCCGCACAGCTCGCCAGCTTCGTCAGCTTTACTTCGTTTTCCATAGCTCAAACCTCCGCTTATTCGGCAGCAGTATACAAAACCTCGTAGCCATTCTCCCGCTCACGCACTATCTGCTCCAGCTCCGGTGTCTGCAAAGACGCTGCATCCTCCAACGCCTCCGCTTTAAAAAATACGCAGGTACCGCAGCTGCTGCTCAAACTGCGCGGTACGGGGCGCACCTGCGCCTGCCAGCCGCGCTCCGTGCACAGATGCTGAAAGCGCACTGCACCGAAGTGTGAAAAGAACGTTGCAATGTACTGCATCATTTGCTCAGGGACAGAGTAAATTCGCCGTCCTGCTCCGTTACCGCCACACTGTAGCCCTGATGCTGCGCATAGCGTGTCACATTTTCTTTGGAGGTATTGTTATCCACGATTACCTCATAAGCAGCCTCGCCGCTCATCATGGCCTGACGTGTCAGGATAACAGGTTCGGGACAGGAAAGTCCTCTTGCATCAATAGTTTTCATAGCGTTTCCTCACTTTTTATATGTATTCAGATAAGCAATCACAGTAACAACAACAATACCGATAACAACAGCAATCTGACCGTTAGCAGTAGGACCGTTGCCGCTGGAGGCCAGACCAAAGTTATGCGCAAAGGCCGCGCCCACGATAAAGCCCAGCAAAGTTACGGCGCTGTCGGAGTTACCTTCGCCGGACAGCACCAGCTGACGCATCGGGCAACCGCCCAAGAGTACGCAGGCAAAGCCCGCCAAGAAAAGTCCCAGCACGTTCCACAGCGCATCGGTGTGCGCAATAGGCTGCGCCGCAAAGCCAACCTTGAAGAAGGCACCGCCGGTTACGGAGGTCAGCACAACATTGCAGGCAGCAGCTGCGCAGTGGAGGCAGCCCCCTGCCGCAACAACAGCCACAAAGCCCCACAGCATTTTAGTTTCTCTAAAGAGAATAAAATCGCGGATACCGGCAATCATGCAGAAGCGTGTGCGCTGCGTAAGATAACCGACTACCACTGCAGCAATCAGGCTCACAGCAACAGCCGCATGCTTGGCACCGGGGCCGCCACCCGCCTTGGTAAAGTGGATGAAGGCCGGTGCAGCAACGAGCAGCACCAACAGTACAACGGCAATCACCGACATAATGCTGCCTTCCGTCGCCGTCATCTATAGGTACGCTTCAGGCTGTAGCCTCGGTTCAGAAAGAAAATGCCGGCATAAATGCCTGCCGCAAAGCCAACTAAGCCCACAACAGCGTTCAAATCGCCGCCGGCAATACGCAGCAGCATTCTGAACGGACAGCCTAAAAACATCAGGCAGCCAATCATCGCGAAAAAGGCCAGCATAAAGCGTGTCAGCGGCGAGCTGCCGCCCTTCGGCGAAAATTCGCCGTGCAGATAGGCAGCGCCGAGTGCGCCCAAAATCAGACCGCTGATTTCCGGACGGATGTACTGCACAGCCTTGGCTGCATGCAGACCCAAGCCGCCGGCAGTATCACGCAAAAAGCAGGCAATGCACAGGCCCATGTTGGCCGGATTGCCGAAAAACACCAGCATTGCTGCCACCAGACCGATAACCGCACCTGTCACAACAATCGTTACTTGTTCATTTTTCATAAAAAGCCTCCCCAAAATATTTCTTCGACAAAAGTATATCATAGCCCACATGCTTATACCAATATCATTTATAGATAAAGCTGATTGATTTATTAGCTTTTCAGATAATTATATGATAGAATAGGCGTAACATGAGGAGGTACGGAAAATGCAGCAAATTTATCTCGATAACGCCAGCACCACCTTTCCCAAGCCACAGGCAGTTGCTGACGCAGTTTATCAATATATTACGCAGGTAGGCACTAACATCAGCCGCGGAACCTGCGCCGCAAGCAGCGAGGAGCTGGTCTTTGCCGTGCGCGAACAGCTCTGCCGTCTTTTCGGCGGCGAGGACAGCAAAAATGTTGTCTTTACGAAGAACATCACCGAAAGTCTGAATATCATCATCAAGGGACTGCTGTATAGCGGTGACCATGTGCTGGTGAGCGCTATGGAGCACAACGCCGTCATGCGTCCGCTCCAGCAAATCGGCGCCGAGCTGACTTTGGACAACGCTCCTGCTGATGCCATCACCTTCAGCCGCATACCCTGCAACGAAGAGGGTGCGCTGTGCTTAGACACCTTGCCGCAGCTTGTGCGCCCCAACACCAAAGCAATCATCATGACGCACGCCAGCAATGTCTGCGGCACGCTGCAGCCTTTGGCGGCAATCGGCAGCTTCTGCCACAAGCATAACCTGAAATTCATCGTCGACAGTGCGCAAAGTGCCGGCGTTGTTCCCATCAACATGCAGGAAATGCACATCGACGCTCTCGCCTTTACGGGGCACAAGGGCCTCCTAGCACCGCAGGGCATCGGCGGTTTTGTGCTGCGTGAAAGCATGATTGACGAAATAACACCGCTCATTGTCGGCGGCACCGGCAGCCCCCCCCCCTAGCCTCAGCCACACGGAGCACACTCCCCGCTTCATGCCGGATAAATTTGAGGCAGGCACGCTCAACCTGCCGGGCATCGCCGGCCTGCATGCTTCGCTCACCTGGCTGCAGCAACAGGGAATCGACAAAATCCGCACGCACGAGCTTACGCTCACACAGCAATTTTTGGACGAACTGCAGCAGCTGGAAGCGCAAAAGCTGCTGCGCATCATCGGCAAAAGGGACTGCACTGACCGCGTCGGCGTTGTTTCCATCAGCACAGACATAATGGATATCGCAGAGCTGGCCTTCATTCTGGCGGACAAATACGCCATTGCTACGCGCGTAGGCCTGCACTGCGCCCCCAACGCCCACAAAACGCTCGGAACCTATCCCACGGGCACACTGCGCTTTTCCTTCGGTTGGCACAATACTGCCGAGGAAGTCAATGTTGCCCTGCAGGCATTGAAAGATGTGCTCGCCCATGGACTTTAAACAGCTGCAAAGCTTTGTCACCGTAGTGCAGGAGGAAAGCTTTACGCAGGCCGCAGGCAGGCTTTTCGTATCGCAGTCTACAGTCAGCACGCACATTCACCAGCTGGAAAGCGAGCTTAACACCAAGCTGATTCTGCGTACCACCAAAAGCCTGCAGATAACACCCAAGGGACGCGAGCTTTACGAATACGCGCTGAACATTCTGGAGCTGAAGGAGCGCATGATTCAGGCCTGCTCCATCGAAAGCCGGCGCATTATCCATCTCGGCGCTTCCACCATTCCTTCGGCCTATATCCTGCCGCAGCTTTTGGCAGATTTCGGCAAATTGCATCAGGATATTTACTTTATCATTCACCAGAGCGACAGTCAGGGCATCATCAACGGCCTTAAGGATGGTCTCTTCAACCTTGGCTTCATCGGCATGAGCTGCGAGGACAGCGACTTCTGCTGCCAGCCCTTCTGCAAGGACCGCATGGTAGTCATAACTCCGGTCAACGAGCATTTTCTGCAGTATAAGCAGCAAAAGGAAAATGTGCTGCCGGAGCTTTTACGCGAGCCGCTGATTCTGCGCGAAAAGGGCAGCGGCAGCAAAAAAATGGCGGATAACTTTCTTGCCAACAGCGGTATTGCCGAGGACGAGCTGCAGATTATTGCCCGCGTCAACGATCAGGAAACAATCAAAAACCTTGTTGCCGGCGGTATGGGCATTTCCATCATCTCCGAAAAGGCAGCGCACAACTTTCTGCAGGAAAAGCGTCTGCTGGCCTTTGAGCTGCCGCAGGCTTTTTCCGAGCGCAGTCTTTACCTCATCTACCGCAAAAATTATCTGCTGCCAAGCTACGTCAAGGAGTTTCTGGCTTTCATCGGCCACAGCAATTTATAAGTATAACAAAACGAGTACGCACAGGACGAACCCAAGCGTACTCGTTAATTTTTTGCATATTTACTTTACAATGGTCACAGGCACGTCAGCGTTTTCAGCGATAACATTGCTGACACTATTGCGGAACAAGCCTTCCAAAACTCCCATGCCTCTGCTGCCCAGCACGATACCGTCACATTCCTGCTCATCTACAGCACGCAGGATGCTTTCGGCAATATCGTTGTCGTTTTCCAGCAAATAGGTGCAGTCAATGTTCTTGCCGCTGAGAATCGCATGTGCGGCATCAAGCACTTCATCACCCATCTGAGCATACAGGCAATCGCTTCCAAATTCCACATATGCTGTTTCATTCTGCCGGAAACCACCGTCATAATTACCAGCGAGCCGCGCGTATAGCTTACAAGCTCACAGGCATATTCCAATGCTCTCCAGGAATGCTCTGTACCGTCAATAGGTACAAGAATGCGTTTCAGCATTTTATTTTACAATCAGCACAGGTACATTTGCATATTGAGCAACCTTAGAGCTTACGCTGCCAAGGAAGAATTCAGCAATACCGGAAAGGCCACGGCTGCCGATTACGATAGCATCTGCGCCGGTCTTTTTAGCCATAGCGATGATGCGTTCGGACGGATGGCCAACCTCCAGACTGAATTTGGTTTCGCCTTCGTAGGTTCTCAGACGCTCCTGCGCCATTTCGAGAACCTTGTCACCGATTTTTTCCAGCTCACTGTTGCCTTGGCTTACAGTTGCATGATCAAGAGGCACTGCCAGCAAAGCAGCATTATTATATGGTTGGATTACATTGATTACATGCAGTTCACCGCCAAACTTTTTGCCAAGCTCTACAGCAGTATCCAGTGCTCTCCAGGAGCCTTCACTGCCATCTACAGGAACAAGAATCTTTTTAAACATAACAACGCACCTCCATAATAATGCACATGTTGTAATTTATTTATTATATTTTTTACAAGAAGAGGCTTTTTTCTTCTTACGTTATATATTCTGCCTTAGCGCAAAAAATCCTGCCTGAATTATTCGCGACCGCGATTTTTTCTTTTTTCGTGGATGCGGGCAGATTTCTTGCTGAATTTTTTTGGCTCGTCAGCCAGCTTTGCCAACTCGGAGGGGGATTGCTCCTTAGCCTCAGCAAAGTTTTCGCCCTTCACGAAGCGGAAGTAAATCGCAATGCCAGCAATCAGCACCAGAGGAATGCTGCCGATAATATAACGGTAGCTTTGCGGCGCAGCCATGGTGATAAAGTCATAGATAACGATACATGCAGGCACCAGGATAATCTGTCCCATGCGGGCGAGGAAGCCGTCCTTACCCATAAAGCGCACTACCATGCCATAAGCCAAAAAAGCTACCGCAAAGGAAACGAAAGACATAAATACCAGAAACGCAAAAAACTCAAAATTCATCTAAAAAAGCACCTTCCTTAATTCTTCTGTCCGCAGGCACGGGCACCAATGACGCGCGCCGCCCAGACCCCGCTGGCACTCGCCTGCGATAATCCGCGAGTAATACCGGCACCGTCGCCTACCGCAAACATATTCGCAACCTTGGTTTCCAGATTGCTGTCCAGCTCGAGGCGTGCGCTGTAGAATTTTACCTCTACGCCGTAAAGCAGCGTATCCGCATTCGCCATACCGGGAGCAATCTTATCCAAAGCATAAATCATTTCAATAATATCATCTAGATGGCGTTTAGGCAAGACCAAACTTAAATCACCCGGCGTTGCACTGAGCGTAGGCTTGGTAAAGCTCTTGAGCATACGCTTTTCATTCGTGCGTCTGCCCTTCACCAGATCGCCGAAGCGCTGCACCAGCACGCCGCCTCCCAGCATGTTGGAGAACGAAGCGATACGCTTGCCGTACTGCAGCGGCTCATGGAAGGGTTCGGTAAACTTGCTGCTTACCAAAAGCGCAAAATTGGTGTTCTTGCTGTGCATCTTGGGGTCGCGGTAGCTGTGGCCGTTAACAGTAATAATACCGTCCGTATTTTCCGCTACCACATAACCGTAGGGATTCATGCAGAAGGTGCGCACAACGTCATTATAAAGCGAGGTGCGGTACAAAATTTTTGCTTCATACACCTCGTCGGTGATATGCTTGAACACCTCTGCCGGTACCTCCACGCGCACACCGATATCCACCTGATTGTTGATAAAATCAAGGCCCATCTTAGCGCACTGCTCAGTGTACCATTCCGCACCGGCGCGGCCGGGAGCAACAATAAGATACTTGCAGGCAACCTTCTCGCCCTTGTTCAACTCCAGTACGAAGGTTCCGTCCTCCTGACGGCAAATTTCTTCAACCGAGGTATTGCAGCGGATTTCAATTTTATCCTCCAAAAACTTATGGATGTTTTCCATAATCACCAGATTATTTTCCGTACCCAGATGGCGTACCTTGGCGTTCAAAAGATGTAGGTCGTATTTAAGCGCCTGCACGCCTATTTTGCTGTTTTTGGTAGAAAAATATTCACCGGGAGCACCATGACGGCAATTCAGCTCATCAACATAATCAATCAGCTCGATAACCTTGTCCTCCGGCAGATATTCGTTCAGCCAGCCGCCGAATTCCGTCGTAAAATTATATTTGCCGTCCGAAAAAGCACCGGCACCGCCAAAGCCGCGCATAATACTGCAGGGGTTGCAGTTAATGCAATGGTCAACCTTCTTGGCTGCCAGCGGGCAGAAACGCTTTTCAATCGTATTGCCGGCCTCCAGCATAATAACCTTCAGCTGCGGATACTTCAGCACAAACTCATAGGCGGCAAAAATTGCGGCAGGACCGCCACCGATAATAGCTACATCATACATAAATTCTCCTCCTTATTATATCCCATAAAAAAACCGCAGCCTCATTTTTTTACTGCGGTTTATCAGCTTATTGCTGTTGTTTCTTTTGCTTACGCAGGTAGCTTGGCTCCGGTGAGCCGTTGTTGATATCCTTGTAGCTCTCTGCCTTACGCATAAAATCGGTTACCAGGTAATCGGCCTCACCCATCACCACCAGAGCATGGGTAGCGTTCTTTTCCAGAAACGGCAGAATCTTTTCGAGGTTTTCCTTTTTATCTACCAGCTCCACAATTACCGGAAAATTGGCATTGCCGCTGATAAATGTGCTGACAGCACGGCCGACGCCGCGCACCTTGGTAGCATAGCCTTCAATACCCTTGATAACAGTACCGCCGGCAAGGCCCAAAGAGCGTGCTTCACGCAGAATTGCTTTATAAAGCGGAATATCCTCAAAGAGAACATCCTCGCCTGTATAAATCTTTAAATACGAGGTTTTGTTAAATTCTAAAGCCATGGTTCTACACCTCCAGCTATCATTTCAATTTTGCTTATATTATTATAATTCGGCGCTAAGCAAACAATTCCTGCAATATACAGGCAAAAAATTCTTATCCTTGCATTTAGGACTTGTCAGCAGAACGATAATACTTTATGATATAAGCGTATGATTTGATTATTGAAAGAGGGTATTAAGCATGACAAATTTACATACCGGACTTACCGGCACCGCTAACGTAACCGTAACCGAGGCTAATATTGCCGCTACTATGAAAAGCGGCTCTTTGGCTGTTTTTGCCACTCCCGCTATGTGCGCGCTGATGGAGGAGGCTGCCTGCACCGCAGTCAATGCTCATCTGGAGGAGGGCAGCGGCACTGTAGGCATCAGCCTGAATATTACGCACGACCGCGCTACCGCTATGGGCGACAGTGTTACCGCTACCGCTAAGCTGACTGCGGTTGACGGACGCAAGCTGACCTTTGAGGTGAGTGCTGCTGACAGCAAGGGCGTTATCGGTAAGGGTACGCATGAGCGTTTTATTATTGATAATGAAAAGTTTATGGCGAAGGTGAATAGATAAGGTCAACAAGGCCAAAAATAGAATACTGAAAGTTAAAAAGCTGTTTCCACTCAAACATGGAAACAGCTTTTTCTTCTTGGTGATCCCGGCCACGCGTACCCGCAAGGGTGAAATCGAACTGGCGACTTTTCCTCTCTGGTAAGCATGTACGGCAATCTTATTCTCTTGGTGATCCCGGCCAGAATCGAACTGGCGACCTACCGCTTAGGAGTAGACCCGATACGACATCGGGAAGTGGCATCTAATGCTTAAAAATGCTTGGAAATACAAGGTTTTTCAGCATTTCAAATCCCATCTGATACTACGCTGTGATAGCTAATTCAGAGGGATTTTACACCGTCCGATTGGCTCGAAATTAGCAAGTCTTTCGATTTTTGGTGGACGTTGCAAGTGCAAGTAAATGTCACTATGTAACTTCTCGTGATGCGAAATGATAGGAAATCCTATTCATTCTCGTGTGAGGGTGCGGGTGTCCTTAGACACAGATTTCAGTCTGTTTTATATATCATTTCAAAATGAATTTTTCAACCAGAATTATTAAGAATTTCAAAGGTTTTTCAGACTCAATGATTCTATGTAATTTAGACCCGCCGAAGCAGGTCTTTTTTTATTTCAGCATAATCTCTCTATCCTCAGCGCCGAGCATATAAGCACCCTTGGCAAAAGCATCCCTTGCAAGAAGCTCTGCTACATCAACCCTATCGAACAGCATCCATATTTCTTTCTCTTTCGGAGTCAGTTCATGGCTATGGTCAAACAAATGCTCAAGTCCCAATCCTTCAAGCAATGCCGACTTTGCTGCTTTGTATTCCTCAGCTCTGCCAACATATTCGTCGTTCCTTTCCTTGGAAAATGCCTCGATATTGTCAGCTCTCAGATGCTCGTAATACTCGTCCATAAAGATTCTATCCATACTCGTTGACCTCCATAACAAAAAAATAAGGGCAGACCCTTTTACAGCTATTGTAGCTATGTAAAAGGATC
>ERZ791624.679-NODE-679-length-21615-cov-2.402551_pt1 | contig 21615 bp, 13 predicted proteins | sample MGYA00510058_ERZ791624 | MGnify/ENA primary metagenome ERZ791624 (study PRJEB30046, sample SAMN00715158) | human gut metagenome | study: EMG produced TPA metagenomics assembly of the A metagenome-wide association study of gut microbiota in type 2... | reverse complement strand
AAGGCAACCTCGGCCTGGCCAATGCGGTCATGCAGCACCTGGCCAGCAAACTGCCGGTTTCCCGCTGGCAGCGCGACCTGACCGACTCCACCGTCCTGCGTAACCTCGGCGTGGGAATCGGCTATGCGCTGATCGCCTATCAGTCCACCCTCAAAGGGATCAGCAAGCTGGAGCTGAACCAGGATCGCCTGCTGGACGAACTGGATCACAACTGGGAAGTGCTGGCTGAACCAATCCAGACAGTTATGCGTCGCTATGGCATCGAAAAACCGTACGAGAAGCTGAAAGAGCTGACTCGCGGTAAGCGCGTTGACGCCGAAGGCATGAAGCAGTTTATCGATGGTCTGGCGTTGCCAGAAGAAGAGAAAGCCCGCCTGAAAGCGATGACGCCGGCTAACTATATTGGTCGAGCTATCACGATGGTTGATGAGCTGAAATAAACCTCGTATCAGTGCCGGATGGCGATGCTGTCCGGCCTGCTTATTAAGATTATCCGCTTTTTATTTTTTCACTTTACCTCCCCTCCCCGCTGGTTTATTTAATGTTTACCCCCATAACCACATAATCGCGTTACACTATTTTAATAATTAAGACAGGGAGAAATAAAAATGCGCGTACTGGTTGTTGAAGACAATGCGTTGTTACGTCACCACCTTAAAGTTCAGATTCAGGATGCTGGTCATCAGGTCGATGACGCAGAAGATGCCAAAGAAGCCGATTATTATCTCAATGAACATATACCGGATATTGCGTTGTCGATCTCGGATTGCCAGACGAGGACGGTCTGTCACTGATTCGCCGCTGGCGTAGCAACGATGTTTCACTGCCGATTCTGGTATTAACCGCCCGTGAAAGCTGGCAGGACAAAGTCGAAGTATTAAGTGCCGGTGCTGATGATTATGTGACTAAACCGTTTCATATTGAAGAGGTGATGGCGCGAATGCAGGCATTAATGCGGCGTAATAGCGGTCTGGCTTCACAGGTCATTTCGCTCCCCCCGTTTCAGGTTGATCTCTCTCGCCGTGAATTATCTATTAATGACGAAGTGATCAAACTGACCGCGTTCGAATACACCATTATGGAAACGTTATACGCAATAATGGCAAAGTGGTCAGCAAAGATTCGTTAATGCTCCAACTCTATCCGGATGCGGAGCTGCGGGAAAGCCATACCATTGATGTACTGATGGGACGTCTGCGCAAAAAAATTCAGGCACAATATCCCCAAGAAGTGATTACCACCGTTCGCGGCCAGGGCTATCTGTTCGAATTGCGCTGATGAAAAAATTACTGCGTCTTTTTTTCCCGCTCTCGCTGCGGGTACGTTTTCTGTTGGCAACGGCAGCGGTAGTACTGGTGCTTTCGCTTGCCTACGGAATGGTCGCGCTGATCGGTTATAGCGTCAGTTTCGATAAAACTACGTTTCGGCTGTTACGTGGCGAGAGCAATCTGTTCTATACCCTTGCGAAGTGGGAAAACAATAAGTTGCATGTCGAGTTACCCGAAAATATCGACAAGCAAAGCCCCACCATGACGCTAATTTATGATGAGAACGGGCAGCTTTTATGGGCGCAACGTGACGTGCCCTGGCTGATGAAGATGATCCAGCCTGACTGGCTGAAATCGAATGGTTTTCATGAAATTGAAGCGGATGTTAACGATACCAGCCTCTTGCTGAGTGGAGATCATTCGATACAGCAACAGTTGCAGGAAGTGCGGGAAGATGATGACGACGCGGAGATGACCCACTCGGTGGCAGTAAACGTCTACCCGGCAACATCGCGGATGCCAAAATTAACCATTGTGGTGGTGGATACCATTCCGGTGGAGCTAAAAAGTTCCTATATGGTCTGAGCTGGTTTATCTATGTGCTCTCAGCCAATCTGCTGTTAGTGATCCCGCTGCTGTGGGTCGCCGCCTGGTGGAGTTTACGCCCCATCGAAGCCCTGGCAAAAGAAGTCCGCGAACTGGAAGAACATAACCGCGAATTGCTCAATCCAGCCACAACGCGAGAACTGACCAGTCTGGTACGAAACCTGAACCGATTGTTAAAAAGTGAACGCGAACGTTACGACAAATACCGTACGACGCTCACCGACCTGACCCATAGTCTGAAAACGCCACTGGCGGTGCTGCAAAGTACGCTGCGTTCTCTGCGTAGTGAAAAGATGAGCGTCAGTGATGCTGAGCCGGTAATGCTGGAGCAAATCAGCCGCATTTCACAGCAAATTGGCTACTACCTGCATCGTGCCAGTATGCGCGGCGGGACATTGCTCAGCCGCGAGCTGCATCCGGTCGCCCCACTGCTGGACAATCTCACCTCAGCGCTGAACAAAGTGTATCAACGCAAAGGGGTCAATATCTCTCTCGATATTTCGCCAGAGATCAGCTTTGTCGGTGAGCAGAACGATTTTGTCGAGGTGATGGGCAACGTGCTGGATAATGCCTGTAAATATTGCCTCGAGTTTGTCGAAATTTCTGCAAGGCAAACCGACGAGCATCTCTATATTGTGGTCGAGGATGATGGCCCCGGTATTCCATTAAGCAAGCGAGAGGTCATTTTCGACCGTGGTCAACGGGTTGATACTTTACGCCCTGGGCAAGGTGTAGGGCTGGCGGTAGCCCGCGAAATCACCGAGCAATATGAGGGTAAAATCGTCGCCGGAGAGAGCATGCTGGGCGGTGCGCGGATGGAGGTGATTTTTGGTCGCCAGCATTCTGCGCCGAAAGATGAATAAATATGCCCATACTTCACGCATTACGTTAAGCATCCGTTATAATCGGTTGCAGATACCAGCCTGTGGATGCTTAACATGGAATACCAACTCACTCTTAACTGGCCCGATTTTCTTGAACGTCACTGGCAGAAACGCCCGGTGGTGTTAAAACGCGGCTTTAATAATTTTATTGACCCGATCTCTCCAGACGAGTTGGCGGGTCTGGCGATGGAAAGCGAAGTTGACAGTCGACTGGTCAGTCACCAGGATGGCAAATGGCAGGTCAGCCACGGCCCGTTCGAAAGCTACGATCATCTCGGTGAAACCAACTGGTCATTACTGGTACAGGCAGTGAACCACTGGCATGAGCCGACCGCCGCGCTGATGCGACCGTTCCGTGAACTACCGGACTGGCGTATTGATGATCTGATGATTTCTTTTTCTGTACCCGGCGGCGGCGTCGGCCCGCATCTCGATCAGTACGACGTGTTTATCATTCAGGGTACCGGACGTCGTCGCTGGCGAGTGGGCGAAAAGCTGCAAATGAAACAGCACTGCCCACATCCGGATCTGTTACAGGTCGATCCGTTCGAAGCCATCATCGATGAAGAGCTGGAGCCTGGTGATATTCTTTATATTCCGCCAGGATTCCCGCATGAAGGCTACGCGCTGGAAAATGCGATGAACTATTCCGTGGGCTTTCGCGCGCCAAATACGCGGGAACTGATTAGTGGATTTGCCGATTATGTGCTGCAACGTGAACTGGGCGGCAACTACTACAGCGATCCGGATGTTCCACCTCGCGCTCATCCTGCGGATGTTCTGCCGCAAGAGATGGATAAACTGCGTGAGATGATGCTCGAATTGATCAACCAGCCGGAACACTTTAAGCAATGGTTTGGCGAGTTTATATCCCAGTCACGTCATGAACTGGATATCGCGCCGCCAGAGCCGCCTTATCAGCCGGATGAAATCTACGATGCGCTGAAACAAGGTGAAGTGCTGGTGCGCCTGGGTGGTCTGCGCGTATTGCGCATTGGCGACGACGTGTATGCCAATGGTGAGAAGATCGATTCCCCGCACCGTCCGGCACTGGATGCACTCGCCAGCAACATTGCGCTGACTGCGGAGAATTTTGGCTGCGCGCCGACCATTTTGGCGATGCGCTGGAAGATCCGTCATTCCTCGCGATGCTCGCGGCGCTGGTCAATAGCGGGTATTGGTTCTTCGAAGGGTAAGTTTGGATTTAAGCCGGATGCGGCATCACATGCCGCATCCCTTTCGCTTACTTCCGTTGCGCCGTTAACTCGGCAATACGGACGATCACCTGCACCGCTTTTTCCATACCTTCCAGAGTCACAAACTCATGCTTACCATGATAGTTGTAACCGCCAGTGAACAGGTTCGGGCACGGTAATCCCATAACGACAACTGCGCGCCGTCGGTACCACCGCGGATCGGTTTCAGTTCCGGTTCAATAACGCAATCGCGCATCGCCTGCTGGGCGATATCGAGAATATGCGGATGCTCAACCACTTTCTCGCGCATATTGTAGTAACTGTCTTCAATCACCAGTTCAATGTAGCAATCAGGATGTAACCCTTTGCCCACTTTTTTGGCGATCTCCATCATTTTACGTTTACGCGCTTCAAACTGTTTACGGTCGAAATCACGGATGATGACGTATGGGTTGGTAGAGAATCCACCCTTGAAGTATGGACCCACTGGAGTTACGAAGATAAGGAAGCAATACTCCTTAGAAGGATGAACACCCACCTGAGCACTTGTACCGATGAGCAGCGGACGGATATAGAGCGTAGCACCACTCTCGTAGGTAGGAATCCACTCCTGGTTCAGGCGGACCACCTTCTTCACCATTTCCTCGAACATTTCTGTAGGCACCTCTGGCATCATGATACCACGACATGTGCTCTGCAAGCGGGCAGCGTTCTCGTCCATACGGAACACGCGCACCTTACCGTCTGGGCAACGATAAGCCTTCAAGCCCTCGAATGCCTCCTGACCATAGTGCAGACAGGTTGCAGCCATGTGCAATTTCAAATACTCATCAGAGCAAACTTCTATTTCGCCCCATTTGCCGTCGCGATAGTAACAGCGAACATTGTAGTCAGTCTGGCGATAGCCAAATGACAAATTAGACCAATCTAAGTCTTTCATAACATCTATATTTTTAATGTTCTACTAATATTTTAGATGCAAAAGTACAAAATAATCTATTAATCTGCAACTCTTTTATAATATTTTTAATGAAAACGTTATCTTTTTATTCATTTCTGCCATTTTGGGGCATCATTTTACCATTTTAGGGGGTTCTTTTATTGTAATTGAGAGATTGTATTTCTGAAAAAGAAAAAAGCTGCACCCATTCTTCGCAAACAGGATGCAGCTTACTAACTAACATTAACTATATATCAACTATTCTTTAAACCTATCATCTTATATTGCTATATAACCAATAGGGGAAGCGGAGTTAACGGGTGTATTCCTCAGGAATCTGAGGCATCGCTCCATTCTGGGTACAAACGTAGGCACTCACCTTAACGGCAAGTTCGTGAGCCTCCTGAATGCTCTTGCCCTTCAGGATGCTGGCACAGAATGTACCGGTAAAGCTGTCGCCTGCACCTACTGTATCAGCCACCTCAACCTTTGGAGTCTCCTGGAATGACTTCACACCCGGAGCAAAGACATAGCTGCCGTTTACACCGCAGGTCAGCACGAGCATATCGAGATTATACTTGCCGAGAATCAGCCAGCACTTGTTCTCGATATCCAATCCTGGATAACCAAAGAGACGGCCGATGGTAATCAACTCCTCATCGTTGATTTTCAACACATTGCAGCGCTTCAAGCTCTCGGTAATCACCTCTGGAGTATAGAAGTTCTGACGAAGATTGATGTCGAAGATCTTCAGACAATCCTCTGGAGTATAATCGAGGAACGTATAAATGGTCTTACGGCTAACCTCACTGCGCTGTGCCAGAGAACCCCAGCATACAGCTCCAGCATTGACAGCAATCTCCCTAATATCACTGGTGAACGGGATATTATCCCAAGCTACACCCTGCTTGATATCGTAAGTAGGAACGCCCTCCTTGTCGAGCTGCACCTGAACTGTACCGGTAGGATAATCTACTTCAGGCATTACATACTTCAACTTCTTCTCATCGAGAATGCGAAGGGCTGTTTCGCCCAAGGCATCCTTACCCACAGCACTCACGGCTACAGAATGCAAACCATGCTGACCTGCGTGGTAAGCGAAGTTGGCAGGAGCACCGCCGAGTTGAGAACCACTAGGGAGAACGTCAAAGAGGATTTCGCCCAAACCTACACAATATTTTGTATTTAAATTCTTTGTTTCCATAATTACACCTTATTATATACGATATAAACGATTGCGGATGATTTATATTATAACTTGCGGATATAAGTGAAGAGATAAGCGACTCCCACAGCCATGACAGCCACAGCACCAGCCTGACCGATAGCATCACTGGCAAAGCCATAATCAAAGGGAAGACGGTACCACCGAAGAGTCCCATGATCATCAGTCCACTCACCTCGTTCTTCTTATCAGGCATGGCAAGAAGTGCCTGAGAGAAAATCATGGAGAACACGTTAGAGTTGCCATATCCCACCAGGGCGATGGCGATATAAAGCATCATCTTGCTCTCGCCTACCCACATGCCTATCATACTCAGAGCCATCATCACTACGCTGATAACGAAGAAAGTGCGGGTCTTCATCATGCGGAGGAAAACAGTACCGGTGAAACATCCGATGGTACGGAAGATGAAGTAGAGCGATGTAGCGAAGGCAGCCTCGTTCAGCGTCCATCCCAGACGCTCCATCAGAATTTTAGGAGCTGTGGTATTGGTACCTACATCAATGCCTACATGACACATGATACCGATGAAGGAAAGCAGCACGATAGGTTTGCCGAGCAACTTGAAGCACTCACCAAAACCAGACGCCTTACCCTCGTTCTTCTCCTCCTCGATAGGTGTACCAGCCAAGAAGAAGGTAGCTGCGATTCCGATAACCATATAGATTGGGAAGAGGATTCTCCAGCCTAAACCAAAGGTAGGAATGCTTGCCATGGCGCCCCACATAGCGATGTATGGAGCCAGGAAGGAAGCTATCGCCTTGACAAACTGACCGAAGGTCAATGTGGATGCCAGGTTCTGACCTGATGTCACCACCGAAACCAGTGGGTTCAGGGAGGTCTGCATCAAGGCATTTCCGATGCCGAGCAATGAGAACGACACGAGCATCAGCTCAAAGTTTTCGCCAAAGATGGGCAAAAGGAGTGAGATAACGGTAACGAGCAAAGACAGGAGTACTGTCTTCTTTCTACCTATCTTATTCATCAGGATTCCCGTAGGAACCGAGAAGATGAGAAACCAGAAGAATACCAGCGATGGGAACAGATTGGCTGTTGCATCATTGAGGTTGAGATCTTCCTTTACGTAGTTGGAGGCAATACCTACCAAATCCACAAATCCCATGGCGAAGAAACAGAGCATCACCGGGATGATTGATAACTTTGATGATTTATTCATAATTGTTAGCGTTATTGTTTCTATTTTGCTGGTGCAAAGGTAGCGATAAACGATACAATATATCATAAAATATCGTTCATCGACTACCATTTATGTTGCATTGTTACATCTGTAACACTCTTAGAAACAATTATCTTATAGATTCAGTTCTTAACAGATGAGGTTACTTGATGTCGTAAACCTGATACTTACCCTTTCCCTTTACAGTAACCTTGTTGTAAGGCTTGCTTGGGAACACGAGATTGGTCATTGCCATCTTGCCATCGGCATCCAGTGCCTCGATGCTGCTCTTGTCGATGAAGATGCGCAGCTGGCTGATCTTGCCATAGGTTGGAGCCTTGGTGACTGCAGCGAAGTCTTTGCTGAAATCCATCTTACCGCTCTTGGTTCTATCCATAGAGAAAGTCTCAGACTTGGCATCGTAGTTCATCACTACCTTCTCGCCCTTGTCGTTGCTCAAAGTGATAGTAGCATTTCCCTTCAGATTCACTACCATCTCGCAAGATTCTGTGAGTTTCTTGCCTGCCTTCTTGCTTCTTGCTGCTGTCATCTCTGGAGATGGAACCACGCTGCAATAAGTTTCACCCTTATACTCGAAGAGACCTAAGTCGCGAGGAATAGAGTTGCCTGAACGGTACTGCTGGGTAGGAACCTGATTAGCATACTGCCAGTTGCTCATCCAGGCGATAGCAACGTGGCGACCTTCTGGCGCGTTATCAAAAGTAACTGTAGCATAATGATCCTTTCCGTAATCCATCCACTTGGTTACCTCTGGCTTGCTGTCGCAAGTAAACTTGTGTCCATCGAAATCACCTACGAAATACTGGGTTGCAGAACCTCCGGAAGGGCCACCAGGGTTGATGTTGCAGATGAGCATCCATTTCTCCTTATCGGTGCCACGAACCTTCAACTTCATCAGGTCTGGGCATTCCCAAACACCGCCATGATTGCCATACTTCTCACCAAAAGAGCTTTCAAGTTTCCAGTCCTTCAAATTATCAGAAGTATAGATTTCCATGTGCTGACCGGCAGCCAGAATCATATTCCACTTCTTGATGTCCTCGTTCCAGAACATGTGTGGGTCACGGAAGTCTGGCACAGTACTGGTGATAATAGGATTTCCTGCATATTTTGTAAAGGTCTTGCCGTTATCTGTACTGTAAGCCATGCTCTGGGTCTGGTTTTCTGCAGCAGAAGTATAAAGTGCAACCACAGCATCCTTTCCGAAACCCGAGGTATTGTTCTTGTCAACCACGGCAGAACCACTGAAGATAGTACCTACAGCATCAGGCTGTATAGGAGTACCCTGGAACTTCCAGTGAACCAAGTCGGTGGAAGTAGAATGTCCCCAGGTCATATTCTCCCACTGTGATCCGTAAGGATTATACTGGAAATAGAGATTCCATACACCATCCTTATAGAACAAACCGTTAGGGTCGTTCATCCATCCGTAAGCAGGAGTGTGATGGAAATCCGGACGATACTGCTCGCGATTCTTCATATCGAAAGTATCAGAGAACTTCATGTTCTCCCAGCAAGTGAGGGCGTTCAGTCCTTCCTTGCTATAATCACCATTGACATGGATATCGAGAGCCAGGCCTTTCAAGCCAGCAAACTCATCCATATAGAGAGGTACGAAATAATCTACGTGGTCTTTAGCCAACTTCACATTGAGGGCTTTCACCTGCTTGTTGTCAGCTATCACCTTGATATTTGCCATCTCAGCATCCTCCTGTACAGGAAGCAAGAGACACTTCTGGTTCTGACTCTCCTGGCTGATGCGATAGAGACAGTGATTATTGCTCAAGAAGGAAGCCTGCTGGGCATAACTGGCGGTGAAACCGCAAAGAGCGACAAGCGCTGAAACAAAAATCTTCTTCATTGTCAATTTATTAATTGAGTACATTTAAAAAACATCTAATTATTTAAAAATGCCGGTAAGCCATTACTCGTATCCCTTGTTCTGCTTATAAAGACCAGGAATGTAATACAGCTGGTTATATGGAACCGGATAGAACTCGTTCTTGCCCGGTGTGAACTTGGCATCCTTCAGGTATTGAGCGTATGTTTGCTCTCCATACTTATCGTTCTGCTCTGATGCAAAATACTTGTTCAATGTCTCAGAAGCAATGCCCCAGCGGCGCAGGTCGAAGAAACGGCCGTTCTCCATCGCCATCTCCAGGCGACGTTCCCAGCGCAGGCACTTTCTTGCGGTCTCCTTATCCTGGAAATAAGACTCCGGATAAAGGGCAATATCGCACTGAGCCTTGGCATAATCGATATGCTTATCCACAGAATTCTTGGCTCTCTGACGGATATCGTTGATGATGGTACGAGCCTCAGCCAGACGGCCCAACTCTATCAAAGCCTCAGCACGCATCAACATGATGTCGCTATAACGGAGCACATAGTCGTTCATGGCAAACGCCTGCCAAGAGCCATTGAAAGTTTCACCCTTAGAACGCTGTGGAACTTCCTTCAGAGAGGTATAGTAACCGTAAACGTTTGGTGTACGAGAGTTGGCCGTAGTCATCGTGTATTCTGACTCATATTTATATGGGAAGGTAGGCATTCCTACAGTATGGAACAAACGTGGATCCCACTTCTGGTCGGTCACTTCACCATTGACAGGATGATTGCTGGTCTTGTTGTAGTCATCAAACTCAGGAAGTCCATTCTTGGTCTTGAAGGCATTCACCAGATTCTGTGAAGGCTTGTGGAAATCCCATCCGCAAGACCAAATACCCCAACAGCCATTCAGCATATTAGACCAGTTGGCACGTCCGAAGGTAGTATGGTCCTCGCTATAGTCGGAAGTCTGGACAGCAAAAACTGACTCCTTGTTGTTCTTATTGTCTGGCAGGAAGATGTCGCCGAAATCTGCCATGTAACCATAGTCTGAATTCTTCACAACATCGGTGTAATCTACTACCTTCTGCATATACTCCTCATTAATATGGTCAACGCCATTGGTTGCCTCATAACCATCACCCCAGGCAATGGTAAGATAACACTTAGCCAGATAACCTGCGGCAGCAATCTTGTTGACACGACCGCCATCCTTCTGCTTAGCAGGAAGTACATCGTATGCAGTCTGGAAGTCGGCAATCACCTTTTGCCACAATTCCTCGTAAGTAAACTGAGTGTTTGATGTGCTCTCTGTTGTTTTATCCTCATAAACCTTCTCGTCTATCCAAGGAATCTGACGATACATGCTAAGTAACTTGAAATAGAAATGAGCACGGAGGAAGCGAACCTCAGCCTCACGCTGCTTGGTTACCTCAGCACCCAGTGTGCTCTCACCATTCTGTTGCAAAGAAACCAAGGCACGGTTGCAACGGGAAACGGCACAATAGAGACGATACCATAACTCGTCGAGTTCGCCCTTAGTAGAGGTCAAGGTACTCCAGATCTCCACATCGTGATAACCGGTGTCACCGGTGCCACCGCCACCCTTCAAGCAATCGTCTGAAGAAAGGTCACCGTATGGCCAAAGGTTGAATGGGTAAGAATACCAACAGTCGCCCAACATCGCATAGGCACTGTTTACCATCTTGTCTGGCTCGCTGAAAGCCTTGTCTTCATCAACCACAGCTGTTGGGGTGTAATCCAGGAAATCATCACAACTGGTGAATGTTCCTACCAGTGCTGCTGCAAGCACCATTGTATATAACTTTTTCATCTTAGAATTCTCTTTAAAAATATGAAACATTTTAGAAACCTACCTGAAGTCCGAATGATACGGATGTTGAAAGTGGATAGTTCCAGTTTGGATTCTCTGGGTCTGAACAGGTCAGGCTATTGCTCTTGATGGTCAAAAGATTCTGACCTGAGAGATAGACACGGGCACTTGTCATCTTCAACTTAGAGAGGATGCTGCTTGGGATGGTGTAACCCACCTGCAAGGTACGCAACTTCAAGTAAGATCCATTCTCAACGTAGTAAGAGGAAGCACGACCCTCATCAGCTGTATTCATGGTGCTCAAACGTGGGATAGAAGAACCGGTATTGTTGGTATTCCAAGCATCGAGCAAACGGGTTCCCTTGTTAGAACCACCATCAGTAATAGCCCAGAAGTCGGTCTGGAACTTTTGGTTGTTATACACATCCTGGTCATAGACACCCTGCCAGAACATACTGAAATCAAAGCCCTTGTAGTTGAGAGCAATATTCAAACCATAAGAGAAGGCTGGCACAGGGTCGAAAATCCAAGTCTGGTCATCTGAAGTAATACCATTTTTACCATCTAAGTCCTTGTATTTCAATCCACCGACACGTGCGTTTGGCTGTCCAGACTTATCTACTTCTTCCTGATTCTGGAAAATTCCATCGGCTACATAACCTACGATGGAACCATATGACTTGCCACTCTGCACCAGGTTTTCCTTAGATGTGTGAGCGTAAGCACCTGTTGTTGATGCTGGCAAATAAGTAACCTTGTTGCGGAAAAAATCCAGATTGCCGTTCACGTCGATGCCAAGTCCGTTAGCCAAAGTCTTGCGATAGCCCACGGTGAACTCCATACCCCAGTTGCGGAGCGAAGGACCATTCTGCCATGAATTTCCACCTTCACCAGTTGCACCCAGATAAGCAGGATTAATCAACATATCCTTTACATTCTTAATATAGGCATCCACTGTACCATAGAGGCTGTTGCCAAACAGGGTGTAATCCAAACCTACGTTATACTGAGTAGCTGCCTCCCATTTCAAGTTAGGGTTAGCCAACTGTGTGGCACGATAACCTGAAGGGAAGGTACCTGAGCCTTGCAGGAAGAGATCGTATGCAGTAGAGGTTACACGGTCTAGTCCGTAATCCACTACATAAAGACCAAACTGTGCATTGTTGTCGATAGCCTGGTTACCTGTCTGACCCCAAGAGAGCCGCAACTTGGCATCATCCAACCAATCCTTCTTCAGAAGATTGGAGAATCTGAAGCCGAGGGATGCAGCAGGGAAAGTACCCCAGCGATGCGCCTTACCAAATCGGGATGAACCATCATGACGGATAGTAAAGGAAGCCAAGAGGAGATCATCCCAGTTGTAGTTCACCTTTCCGAAGAAAGAAGCCAGGCGATAGCCTACCTTCGCACCCGAGTTACGCATCGTTCCTGTTGCAGCATTTGGCCACATATAATCTTTATCTTCCAGCGCATAGCCTTCTGAATAGGCAGAGAAATCGATAACCGACTGCTTGGAAAATTCCATACCACCGAGTACATCGATGTTGTGCTTGCCTATCTGGGTAACGTACTGGGCTGTGTTAGACCATGTCCAGTTAGTCTCATTGTTATTCGAGAGCGTTGTCTTGGCGATGTCATTGTTGACAATATCGGAATGATAAGTATTCGTCATCGCATTGATAAACGACGTTTTGAAATCCAAACCGAAGTTAGAACGCAGGGTCAATCCCTTGACAGGTTTCAATTCTACGAAAGCATTACCGAAGATGCGCCAGTAGTCGAGGTGGTTGTTGCGGTTCTGATACTGCTCACGACAAGGGTTCTGACGGTCGGCCATACTACCAACAGGACCAGCGAAGGTCTTACCATCTTCTTCGTAAACCGGAACGATGGAAGGCATCTTCAAGGCATTCTCCATCGGATGGCAATCTACCTGAGAGGTATAAGTCAATGTTACATTCTCACCTACGGTTACGATCTTGTTCAAATTCCAAGAGGTGTTCAAACGAGCTGAGACATTCTCGAAGTCGGTATATTTCAAGACTCCCTCATTGTTCTTGTATCCCAAGGAGAACATAGCGCTATGCTTGTCATTGGCATGAGATACAGAGAGGTCGTAGTTCTGCGAGAAACCAGTGCGAGAGATTTCATCGAGCCAGTCGGTATCAGAGAATCGCATGGTTTTCTTGGCATTGATGTAGCCGTCATATCGACCATTGATAGTATAGTTCTGATACTGGTTGGTAGCAGGATTCCAAACGGTGATTGGAGTACCAGAGGCCGCATTCAAGTCGATGCCGTAGTTGGCAGCATAAGCCACAGGATCGAGTCCATCGTTCAGGGCAGCCTGAGCCATCGCAGTAGCATACTGGCTGGAGTTCATCAACTTCATCTTCGACTGGTTGGAATAGAACTGTGCAGTTAGGTTGGCAGAGAAGTCAACAGCCACCTTGCTACCCTTCTTACCTTTCTTGGTGGTGATGATGATGACACCATTCGAAGCACGGGAACCATAGATAGAAGCTGATGCAGCATCTTTCAAAACCTGCATACTCTCGATATCATTTGTATTGAGGGTATTCAAAGCCATATTGGTAGGCACACCATCTATGATATAAAGCGGATCCTGAGAAGAGTTGAAAGAACCGATACCACGAATACGCACGGTTCCTGAACCAATAGGAGAACCATCGGTAGTAACAGTCATACCAGGAACACGACCCTGCAAAGCACGCATCGGGTCAGTCTCTGAACTTGTCTTCAGGTTCTTGGTTGAAACCACAGCCACGGAACCGGTCAAGTCAGCCTTCTTCTGAGTGGTATAACCTGTTACAACTACTTCCTGCAAGTCGTTGGCATCTTCCTGAAGTGTTACCTCCATATTTTCTGAAGCCTTTACTTCTTGCGTCTTATATCCAATATAAGATATAACAAGTGTGGAACCAGGAGCACATTCTACATGGAAGTTACCATCAAAGTCGGTAACAGTACCAGTCTTTGTGCCTTTCACCATGACAGATGCACCAATGACTGTCTCACCAGCAGCATCTTTCACAATGCCATTTACATTTACCTGTTGTGCACTAGCTACGGTGCAAACAGTACAGAGCGCAGAGCTCATCAGTAATCTTGAAAGATTGTTCATACTATTTCTAACGTTTTAAGTTTCAAAATTGTTTTGTTTTAATTTCTGCTGCAAAATTAGGCAAAGAATGGTAACATAAATAAAAAAAATCGTTCCTGCAACAGTAATTATGTTACATGAAACGATTTTCGAATCTTACGCCACGATTTTAAAATACTTATTTTAAAGGAGTTAGAAAACTATTTCTTTTTAGATGCCTGTTCATTTCTAAAATCGGTAGGAAGAACTCCAAACTGCTTCTTGAAACAGGAAGAGAAATAGCCCGGTAACGCAAAGCCTACTTCTGCCGAAACTTCAGAGATTGTCTTGTCTGTTTGCTGCAAGAGGGTATAGGCTCTCTGCAGGCGCATCTCTTTCAGGAGCTCGGCAGGCGTTTTTCCTGTCATAGCCTTCACCTTGCGATAGAGCTGCACCTTGCTCAACTGCATCTGGGCTCCCAAATCATCCATCTTCATATCAGCATTGCCCATATTCTCAAGGATCTTCTTCTTGAAACGATCCATGAAGTAACGATCACTCTCATCCAGATGATTCAGTTCAGCAGCCCAGCCCTCTTTGTTCTCGATGAATCCACGAGCCACGGCTTTCTGTTTCTGCAGCTTCTTTCTATATACCTTATATATATAGTAGATGACAAAGAGCAGAACCAATACGATGACGATGGCAACAATAATCATCCATTGCTGAATACGGGAAACCTCTGAATAAGAATCAAGACTGTCAGAAATCTGATCCAGATTCTTCATCTTGGCTTCCAAATCCTGATATTGTAGGGCGATGGCATCGCAGTTTTCCTGGGTAGCAAGAAATGATTTCATCACATTATTCTTCTTATAGGGTTTACCCTGAAGGATATTCATCGCCAATTCCATAATCTTTTCGCCCTGGGTAGGATAGACATAAGAAGCTGCAAACTGTCCTCTCTTCACTCTATCCACTCCTTCCCATTCTCCAGGCAATCCATCAATGCCTACTATCAGTATCTGCTTATCAATGCCTCGTCTCTCTGCTTCCAGAAAGGCTCCTATGGCACCCAAGTCGCTATGTCCGAACACGCCATCCGCATGTCCGCCCTTATCCAGATATTGCTTCATTAACTCCTGGGCACGCTCCATCTTCCAGTTGCTTTCCAGGGTAACCACCTTGATTCCCGGATAATTCTTCATCACCTCGTGGAAACCACGATGGCGCTCAATGACAGGGGAAGCATCCTTCAAGCCCGTAATCTCAACAACGGTACCTTTTCCATCCAGTTTACTGGCAAGAAAGCGTGCTACTTCCCTACCCGCTTCTACATTATCGCCACCGATGGAAGCTGTATAATGGGGTGTCTTTACCTTTCTGTCGAAGAGAATAACCGGGATATGCGCACGATAAGCTCGCTCGATGGCAGGAGTTACATCATTCACGTTATCAGGAGCCACCACGATTAAATCTACCTTCCTGGCTATCATACTGTCTATCTGGCGAGCCTGTAGCTGCCCATCATTCTCTGCCGTAGTGAACAGCAAATCCACATTCTTATATTGATACTGCGCCAGTCGCATCTCCTTATTCACCTTCTCGCGCCAAATTCCACCGCAACATTGCGACACACCAATCACTACCTTCTTCTGGGTGCAAGAACCTAGAAGAAGAATACTACTAAGTAGTACTATTAAGATAATATTGATTCTTTTCATTGATTTTATACTTCTTCCATCCGTTTAAGTTCCCACCCCTCAAACTGCATGATGATGAGATGGAGTTTTGTGCCTTGGCGCAAAGCCTCAACCCTTGGAGCCTCAGCATATCGATGAATCTGTTCTACAGCCTCACACCACTGTTTCTCTGCCTTGGTCATAGGCTTGCCATCTTCCGTAAACTCACCTTCAACTATCGCAGAGAAATCTTTCTTAGAAAGAACCTTCAACTCCAGGATGTAGCTATGCTGACTGGCATAATGGGTAAGGTCTGGCAAAAGGAAGAAATCACAATAGCCATGATTCAACTCCAACTCTGGAGCCGTGATATAATAATCATTCAGATTCAGATAAGCCATGAAGAATCCCTGCAGGTTTCGCTCAGCCTCAATGCCATCACGCACCGATGAAACCTTGGCATAGGCATCTGCCATGAAGCGCAATCCTTCTTCCCACTTACCATCGTATGCCATGTCATAATAGTAATCGGTGAGCTGGTTGACATCCACATAAGCCTTTGCCTGATACTCCTCTTCCAGATAACCATAATACTGCTTGCGGACATTATTGTTTGGAATGCCCAGAATGAGCTTGGAGCCACGAGTTCCCTTGATGGTCAACATGCCATAATAGAACAGAAGACTTGGGAATATCTCTGCCTTTGGAATCTGATACGCAGAAAACGACTCATAAAGCTGGGTAACAATCTGCTCCTCTTCTGCTATCTTGCGGATAATGCCCTTACGCTCTCCATCCAGCTTGTCAAACTGCAAGAGTTTCTTCATCTTGCCGTAATCGGTACGGGTATTCGGGTCTATCATCTCTTCTGGCGGACATCCGGCATCCATGTAATTGCGAAGGTAATAAAGAACCATATCACAATTAAACATACGAGTCTTTTTCTTCAATGCCTGCTTGGCGAAGCAATAGTTATCATACCATGGCTTCATATCGTTGACAATGGCATCAATATCACTATCGACAGGAATACTACCATGCTCCTTATAATAGGTAAACATCTCCACCACATCAGTGGTAGAGAAGCCCAGCATCTCATCAAACTCCGGCTTGATAGAAATGTTCCAACCTATATTGAATCCACTCGTCACATCATCCAGGGTTACAGGGCTCACACCCATCATGAAGATACGCTCAAAATTACCCTTGAACTTCTTGAAGACATCACGATAAAAGCCGTCGGCATGGGTAATCGCATGATACACATTTTCACCACGTTCGTTGAGTATGACATTCGTGAAGTTGTCATACTCATCGATGATGAGATACAGATGATACTGGTGCGCCTTGGCAGCCTTGAATATCAGTTCCATCTTTTCCTCGAAATCTTCCTGCGCCAGGATTTCTTCCATCTCTGCCTGATAATATTCTGAGTATTGACGAACAAAAGCATCGAGGTTGATGCTGAGATAAGAATTAAACTTAGTCTCAAGCTTGTCGATATTACCCGTAATCTGGGAGAAATCGAGGAACAGCACCTGATACTTTCCCTGCAAAGGAGTAGGATGCTGGCCTATCCACAGATTTCCAAAAAGACTCTGGAACTTGTGGCTCTGCGTACAGTCATAGTAAGAATAGAGCATACTCAAGAATATGCTCTTACCAAAACGACGAGGGCGGATGAAGAAGAGATTGCGAGGCTGCTTCTCCAGCTCCGGGATAAACATCGTCTTATCCACATAATATAGATTCTGCTCTATTACCGTAGCAAAATCTGCCACCCCATAAGGTACTAGTTTTACTTGCTGTTCCATCATGATCTATCTTTTAAAAACTTATCTGTGTGCAAAGATAGCATAAAAAAACGAAAAAGCCACAGTTTGCGTTTACAAACTGCGGCTTTTATTATATTTTTTCCGAAACACTCGATTTTACGTGATTACAATCCAAGCTTATGAACCTTCAGGTTCTTGAACTCAGCCTTGCCACCCTGGGTGTAGAGCTTCACATTCTCGTATGGAGCTACTGGGAACACGAGGTTGGTCATGGCGATGCGGCCGCCATCTACGAAGAGTTCAACAGATGACTTATCTACGAAAATATCAACATGATAGGTCTTCTTGCCATCCTCGCAAAGACTCAACGGAGCCCAGGTAGCCAGAGCGAAATCGTTCTTGTAGTTGATGGAGTTGGCAATGCGGGCAGGCTGCTTGCCTTCTGCAGCACGCTGCTTGTCCCAAGCCAACTCGATATCGTGAGGAACTGCCTGCTTGCCGAAATCGGTCAAACCGCTCTCTGTCCTATCCATAACCACCTTGCCCTGCTTCATATCGAAATAAATCAGGGTGCGCTCACGCTTGTTGTTTGAAATCTCAATACCGGCAATGCCGTTGGCATCTGGAGTTACATCGGCCTCGATTTCGAAAGCACCCTCCATATTGGCAGCAACACCAGCAAGCATCTTTTCGCCAGCAACAGAAGCATCTACTACATTCTTGGTGTCCTTACGCAATGCATAAACCTCAGGAGCTACATCTTCTGAAATATAATACTTGCCATTCTTCTCGTAAAGCTTCAACTCTCGAGGCAAACCATTGGCACCACGGTTCTGCTTGAACGGAGTAAGGTTGGCATACTGCCAGTTGCTCATCCAGGTGATACCCAATACTCGGTCGCCTGTGTTTGAGAAGGTAACGGTAGCATAGTGATCCTTACCCCAATCGAGCCACTTTACTTCGTCTGCATCAGGACAAGTGAACTTCTTGCCATCGAAATCACCTACAAAATACTCGGTAGCACTGCCACCAAACCAGCAACCAGGATTGATATTCATGGTCATCACCCACTTCATCTTCTTCTTATCACCATTTACAGGCAACTGGAAGAAGTCTGGGCACTCATACTGACATGGCTGCTGTCCCAAGCCCTTACCGAAGGCACTCACGTAATCCCATTTCTTGAGATTCTTTGACTTGTAGAAGCGGGTCTCCTTATCAGCAGAAACTATCATATACCAGCATTTTCCCTTCTCATACCAGAACACCTTAGGGTCGCGGAAGTCCTTCAAACCGTCGAATGGAGTCAACACTGGGTTGCCCTCGTACTTGGTAAAGGTGCGACCATTGTCGTTGCTGTAGGCGATGCACTGCACCTCACCGTGGTTTACACTGTGGTTGGTATAGATGGCGATGATGGCATTCTTGCCGAAACCTGCCGTATTCTTCTTATCCACAACCGAACTGCCAGAGAAGATATGACCTACAGGGTCGCGAGCGATGGCTGGGTCGAGGTGCTCCCAGTGAACCAGGTCCTTGCTTACGGCATGTCCCCAGTGCATGTTGCCCCACTTACTTCCGTATGGGTTATACTGGAAATAGAGATGATACTCTCCATCCTTATATACCATACCGTTAGGGTCGTTCATCCAACCATAGAGCGGAGTGAAGTGATAAGATGGGCGATAGTAATCGGTATTGGTGGTGTCGAATGTATCGCTGAGCTTGAGCAAGTTGAGTGCCAAAGCATCCTTCTTCAGACCAAGAATCTTGACTGTAGCAGTCTTACCCTTGCCCAAAGCAAAAGGCACATAGTAATCAGAACCATTCTGAGCCAGGCGAACGTCCATCCAGGTATCATCCTTAGAACCTGTATCGAGCAAAACCTGGGCCTCATCCTTCTCTTCCTGGATAGGGAGAAGAAGATACTTGGTAGGATTCTCCACCTTGATGATAGTAGTATCACCCTTGTGTTCGATGTTCATCTTCTGTGCAAAAGCAGAAGTGGTAGCTGATGCCATCAACATGAGGCAGGCAGCCTTTGTAATCATTGAATTGGATTTCATGATCTTTTCTTTTTTAAATTGTTAGTGCTATTGTTTAAATTCTGCTGCAAAGGTAAGGATAAAACTGGAATTATCATATCAATTTCGTTTCACCCGATACAAGAAATCGTTCATGCAACATCTTTCGCAGTGCATGAACGATTCTTTTTCTCACATCTCCTTGGAGGCAACAAGACTATACTTCCCCCATCAGCCATTTCAACGCATTGATTCGCTTGATACCATCATAATCTGCCGTCGGGTCTTCATCGAGCGTCAAGATATACTTGGGATATTGGTCCTTGATTTGCTGAAGCGAAGCAAGTTCACGCTTCAAGGTCTTCTCATCCCTTACCGTTGCAGCTACCTGATAATAGGTTAAGTCATTCTCGTCGATAGCAACAAAATCAACCTCCAAGTTATCCATCTTGCCTATATACACTTTCTTCTGCCGACGCAAGAGTTCCAGAAAAACGATATTTTCCAAAATACGCCCTGCATCAAAAGAGCGAGAGCCAAGCAACATACGTCGCAAACCAATATCCACCAGATAGTATTTTCCCAAAGTTTTGAGGAGTTGCTTACCCTTGATGTTATATCGCTTCACTTCATACAAGAAGAAAGACTCGCAAAGGGTTGACAGGTATTTCTCCACGGTCTTTTGGTCAATCTTTCGCCCATCAGCCGACATCAAGTCTGCAATACGTTTCGTCGAGAGAATATTGCCGATATTATCTGCCGTGAAACGTATCACGCTCTCCAACATCATCACATCGGAAAGTTTATTTCGACTCATGATGTCCTTTACCACTATCGTATTGTAAACAGCATTCAAGTAATCGCTAATCTCATTCGCCGTATCCAACTCCAATGTATATGGGAAACTGCTCTTGCTCACATATTCTATATATGTCTGCGGAAGATGATCCGTACCACCGATACCTTCCGCATACTCCTTGAAAGACAACGGAAGCATCGCAATCTCTACATACCTGCCAGACAAGAGTGTAGCTATCTCGCTAGAAAGCATGTAGGCATTCGAACCCGTCACATATAAATCAACTGTTGGCTTCAAATTAAGACTATTGATGATATCCGGAAAATCCGTGACATGCTGTATCTCATCAAAAAAGATGTAAGTCATCTTATCTTGCTGTATCAAAGGTTTGACATAAGAATACAGTTTTCTTGGGTCTCGCAATTCAAAATAGTCATAGTCCTCAAAATTGAGATAGATGATTTGCTCTTGCGTTACTCCATGAGCTATCAGCCAGTCACGATAAATCTCCATAATGGTCGATTTACCACAACGGCGGATGCCTGTTATCACCTTGATAAGCTTTTTATCCTTGAAAGCTATCAGCTTTTGCAGATAGTTATGTCGTTCTATTCTCTTCATTTTTGTATTTTTACATGTCACGCTGCAAATATACATATTTTTTAGGAATCTACATACTAAAAGTACGATTATTTAGAAAGTTTTAGGAATTGGTTCCTAAAACTTTTCTTTTCGGACGTTTTTAGGAAAACAAACACTAAAACTTCTCCATTTTATTAATCATGACTAATAAAAACACTCTTTTCACCTATTTTATTAAGTATGATTAATGGAAAACAGCGTTTTCTCCAAAGTTCAAAATCCAAACAAGAAAAAGGCAGCACTATACAATATCACCCCCTCGGAACGGTAGACCTTTATGATTGGCCACATTCCTTCGTAGTAGTAGTTTCGTATGCTGAACTTACCAAGCCCCAGAGCCCGCAATGCATCCAGCACTTTTGTGCATAGAACATCAAATACAATTTCATCGGACATAAAAACACCTCTGAATGCAGTTAGTCGACTTTCGCCGCCAACTCCATTATAGAGGTATTTTTATAATTTTTCTTATCTGGAGGTTATTTATGAACAACACACAAAAACATTGATAAACCAAGACGTTTGCGAACAGACCACGCCTAATCTCGGGATAACTCAATCCTCGGGATTAGATCATTTATCTGGATATCCAGATAAGTGATCAGTGGCCGT
>ERZ791624.677-NODE-677-length-21651-cov-2.160307_pt1 | contig 21651 bp, 16 predicted proteins | sample MGYA00510058_ERZ791624 | MGnify/ENA primary metagenome ERZ791624 (study PRJEB30046, sample SAMN00715158) | human gut metagenome | study: EMG produced TPA metagenomics assembly of the A metagenome-wide association study of gut microbiota in type 2... | reverse complement strand
GGAAAAAAGCACACAAGATTTGTTCCTCTATCTATTTCGTTTGCACGCTGATTTGTCAGCAGTCGCCCAAACTCGTCCTTGCGGACTCAAACAAGGGCTTGATGCTGACAGCTAGTGCAAACCTCATAACGAAAGTTCCACTAATGTTTCAATTCACCTGCCACCAGCCATAGAGTTGGAAACAGGTAGGATGTGTTTAAAGAATAACGCCTGCTGGTTGTACCTAAGGAATATCGTATATTCCATGGATACAGCCAGCAGGCGTTTTTGCTTTATGTGTTATTGTTATAAAATAGTTTATTTATTGAGGGCGGCAAGCTGTGCTTTTAAAGCTGCAATCTCAGAAATCATTGCGTTCTTCTCAGAAAGAACAGCCGCAATCTCGGCATCCTTTTCGGATATCAGAGAGTCTTTCTCGGATATCAGGGAGTCCTTTTCAGAGAGAGCCGCTACCGCTTCATCTCGTTCCTTTTGTAGTTCATCGATCATATAGTGAACCGTATTCTCATCTAACATTCGAAGTGCTTCTGAAAACATGGTGATTACCTCCTCCGGATCATACATATATTCAGACATATCCTTACAGATGGCTTCCATCCAGGGATAGTCAGATACCAGTGTAGCAAGGTCGTCAACCGACTGTGCAGTCAGTAATGACAGCCATGCATTAAGTTCATTGATATCTTTAGCATACTTACTTTCACGGAAAACGTCAAGGGCAACCACATAGAATTCCTGTAAAAGATTCAGTTTGATGCCGGTATCAAAAACAGTTTTCCCATGATGCAGATAAATGTCTGATACCTGTGTCTCTTTGCATTCATTAGGACTGTTTTCAAACATCACGATCGTGTAAACCGTTTTCAGATCCTTGTAGGTAAAGGCGTTTCCTTTCAGGCTTTTCACTCTTGTATACTGACGCAGCATGAGATCGGAGGAGTAGCAGGACATACGTTCACCCGGGAAAGCGTATGGGATCTTCTGGATCTCGACATTTGCGATCGAGCCATCTTCTAACTGGACAAGGATATCCAGAAGCAGGAGCGAGGTGGACGGCAGCATGCTGTCTTCATTTGACAGGATGCACTGAACTGTTACCTTTGTGCCGATGATACTGCTGATCAGACTGGATAATCGCTCCGGATAGATGTCCGGGTTGAACAGCTTCTTGAAAAATGGATCATAAGTTAAAGGCAGAGTTTTTTTACCCTCCATAAATCCCAGAAAACGGTTCTTCCATTCCTGTGTCATGTTCTGATAGGCAAAGTAGCTTCGCGGATGCTTCCGGAGCTCCGCAAGACATTCCTTTTCCGTGCGAGTAGGAAAGAGCTGGTGGATGTTTATTGGAGAACCATTGGTTGGTTGACTGGCATGGTTATGGTTGGTAATTTTTTCGTTTGATATCGGTTGATTGTTAAGGTGATGATTGTTGTTTTGGTTATACATAGATTTTATTCCTCATGATTTCCGGCGCCTGTTTTGTCGACAAAGGGAGCATAGCATAAAAATAACAAGAAAAATCGTAAATGTAACAAATGGTATGTCTGGATGTAACTTTCGGTAATTTTTGCTGTTTATCCCCCCATAACCCAAGATTATATCAATGTTGTTGAGAGAAAAAAGGATCTATGCTACAATGGTGGCGTGAATTTTGAACGGACAGAAAGGCAACACTATGTATAAATACTATTTATTTGACCTGGACGGCACAATAAGCCAGTCCGAGCCGGGCATTCTCAACTGCATCCGCTACGCACTGGATGCTGCAGGACTGCCGGAGCCATCGGAGAAAGTGTTAAAGACATTTATCGGACCATCGTTGTACGATTCCTTTACATCCAAATGTCATGTTGACCACGATCAGGCACTCTGGCTGGTGGACAAATACAGAGAACGATACAATGTGACAGGTCTGTATGAGACATCTATCTATGATGGCATTCCACAGACACTTAAGGATTTAAAAGAAAAAGGCACGAAGATCGGAGTGGCGACCTCCAAACCGACAGAACCAACGGAGAAGATACTGGCGAAATTCGATCTGGCACAGTACTTTGATGTTGTGGTAGGAAGCAATCCGGATGGAACCGGCTCGGACAAGCAGGTGCTGATCGCAGAGTGCCTGAAGCGGTTGAAGGAAGCCGATGCGAAGGTACGGATATGCCACAGGCAGACCGGGAAGAGGCAGTCATGATGGACGATTCCAAGCCAGAGGTTAAGACACAGATACATGAAAAGGATGCCGTGATGATCGGTGACCGGATGTTTGACATTGATGGCGGACATGCCTGCGGAATTGATACAGTCGGTGTTCTGTATGGATATGGAAACCGTGAGGAATTTGAAAAAGCTGGCGCGGAATATATCATCAGCCGCCCGGAGGAACTCCTGACATTGTAAGAGAGATCAGACAGAAGCCCTTTTGATATTATAAGGAGACTTTTAATGGGTATTCATAAGGATATTAAGGGTATATAGAAGGCAAATGCAGGCATATACCATAAAAGAGGAGACGAAAACGTGAGAAAATTATTGACGCTTGAGGATATCCATGAGCGTGAGAAAACAATGGTGTTCATGTTCCATGATCTGTGTGAGAAGCATGGGCTGCGGTATTATCTGTGCGGCGGCACGCTGCTTGGAGCAGTCAGACATCAGGATTTTATTCCGTGGGATGATGATATCGACATTCTGATGCCACGACCGGATTATGAGAGATTACAGGAAGTGATCAAAGAGCAGCCGTTTCTGCCGGAGCATAAGTTCCTGTCAACAAGCCTTGGCAATCTGGATGAGCCATATACGAAGCTTGCGGATACGAGGACAAGGCTGGACAAATATTATACGAAAGACAAATACGACATCTATCTATGGATGGATATTTTCCCGATGGACGGACTGCCGGATGATGATGCCGAGATTGAACGGATCTATAAAAAGGCACATTGGTATCGCCGCATCATCCAATATCTGAAGATGAAGACAGGGCGGGGCGGTAATCTGGTCAAGAAGATCGTGAAGCCGATCCTGAAACCATTTGCGCATTTGATATGGGGCAAGAAGCGGACAGTGAAGAAGCTGATCCGGTTATGTACACAATATGATTTTGAATCATGCAAATATGTTGGCGGCATTGCCTGTGGCTACGGTCCGCAGGAGAAGATGCCAAGGGAAGAATATGTAAAACCAATGAAAGTGACATTTGGCGGACGGGAGCTGATCGCACCGGGTTGTACCGATTACTATTTGACATCCCTTTACGGTGACTATATGAAGCTTCCGCCGGAAGAAGACCGGAAAGCTCACATTATCAAAATGTATCAGGTGGAAGAATAATAGATATTTGCACGGCGGGCATAGCAATATGCCGAAAGTGCTTTCCATGACAGGATAACAATTCGTACAGATATTTAGAAAAAATATTGCAGGAGGAAATAATAATGAAAGATAAGATTTTAGAAGAAGATCTGTTGTATATTGCAAATGCAGGTGGAGATTATGAGAAATTATACGGCAAATCCATCTTGATCACAGGAGCAACCGGACTGGTTGGTTCACAGATCGTAAAGGCACTGCTTAAGATGAACGAAGTAAAGAATGCTGATATCACGATCTATGCATTTGTCAGAAATGCAGAAAAGGCAGACAAGATCTATGATGAATTTGCAAAGGATAAGCTGGTGTATGTGATCGGTGATGTCGGAGATCCGGTTACCGATGAGACTGTAACCCTGTCAAATGGCAAGAAGATCTCAGAAGTACAGATCAACTACATCATACATGCAGCAAGCCCTACAGCATCCAAGTTCTTTGTGGACTATCCGGTGGAGACGATCATGACTGCGGTAAATGGTACAAAGAATATGTTAGACCTTGGTAAGGAGAAGCAGTCCGAGGGTGTTGTATATATATCATCGATGGAAGCATTTGGCGCACCGGATCCTGAAAAGCCATATGTAAAGGAAGATGATCTGGGATACATCGATATCCACAATCCAAGAAGCTGTTATCCGGAGGGCAAACGTCTCTGCGAATGTATGTGTTCTTCTTACGCAAGTGAGTATAAGCTGCCGGTTCGTATCGCAAGATTGTCACAGACATTTGGCGCAGGCATCAGCTATGAGGAGAACCGTGTATTTGCACAGTTTGCAAAGGCTGCTATGAATAAGACAGATATCGTTCTGCACACAGCCGGAAAATCCGTTGGCAACTACTGCTATACCAGAGATGCCGTAATGGGTATCTTACTCCTTCTTGTAAAAGGAAATGATGGTGAAGCCTATACCGTAGCACATCCGGAAGCACACATCACGATCGGAGATATGGCAAAGATGGTTGCAGAGAAACTGGCAAATAATGAGATCAAGGTCGTATTTGACATACCGGAAAGTGCCATGACATTTGGCTATGCACCGGATGTAAATATGCGATTGAATTCAGATAAACTTCAGGCACTTGGCTGGAAGCCGGTGATCGGTCTTGAGGAAATGTATACCCGTATGATGAAGAGCATGGAGTATACAAGATAAAGTTCGGAAAGAAATAAACAGAAACTGCTGCTGCAGGGGACGACCTGTTCTATGGTAGCAGCAGTTATTTGCATTACAGGAAAGTCTGGGATAAAGAAAACAGGAGGAAGTGACAGTTGGTAAACAGGATCGTAGTCGGAGCGGACAGCTTCAGTATACATGGAAAATTTGATGAGCAGGGGATGTTCCTTTTGATGGAAGAGGGCGATATCCTTTCAGATGAGGATTTTGCGCGTATCGTGACCTTTGTTGATGACCACAGGAACGGAGATATCTTTCTGTTGCCGAAGAAATACGGACTGAGCAGGAACAGCAAGAAGGGAATTATGTATGCGCCGTTTTCCGCATATCGCGAGAAAGGAAAGCATGCGCCCTGGCTTGCACAGAAGCTGGACAGAGATCAGGAATTTCATGGTGTCTATGAGCAGCTTGCAAATGGTGTGATCTCTACGGAGATTTTAAGATTCCTGCACGGATTTACACCATTCGGTATGATATTTAAGGGAAGTCTGTTAAATCAGTTGATGGAGATTGCAGATGCCGGAATACAGAGTAGTTCTGCCGGAATACAGAATGCCGGGCAGGATGCAAATGTGACATTCGGAAGCCCTGCACACACATTGGAGGACGTTCTGGTAAAGGGATCATTTCCGGTATTAAAATGGCTACTTGCGGTTCAGGCAAGAGCCTGTCTGGATGAGAAGTTCTATTATATCGATGGTGTTGACTATACTTTGAAAAACAGCTTTGAAGGGGATAAGACCTTTTTTGAAGGAATCTATGACCGGGCATGGTATAAGGATACCGTTGATCAGCTGATCGAATGGTTAAAGGAAATGTCCATCCATCAGGAAACCCTGCAAATGCTTGTTATGCAGCATGCACTGTTCATTGTAAAATATATGATCCAGGCAAATCTCGATAACCTGAACAAGCATTTATTTGAAGAGACCGACGGCGAGGCTTTTTTGTGGAGGCTTGGGGAAGTGCTCTCTTATATAGATGATTCGATCATTTGTGAGAATCAGGGATACCATGTGGATATGAAGAATGAAGACTGTCTGGTATGGGTATTGCTGATCTTAAAGTATAAGGACACCGGTCTGGAATTTGATTTTGCGGATGGCTGCTACAGCTATAATGATATTCAGATCGGAGAACTTACGAAGCCGACGGCGGACATTCAGTTTATGGATAATAAAGATATGGAGGATCACACAGAGCTTACGATCGAAGGACGGTTATCGCCTATTCTTTTGATGAATGGAGCAGAGTTTGGTGTTCTGGTCGGTGACCGCTTCTATCCGGCAGAATATAATGAGCGGTATGCACATACAAAAGCATTTGGCATGTCGATCTTCAAGCTTCGGGCGTTTACGATCCGGGTGGAACTTCCATATGGACAGGAAACAGAACTGGCTTATGTAACAAGAGTCCGGACGGATGTCTTTGAAAATGGTGAAACGATGGGAATGTCGGTAGAGGATCTTCCGGTCACTCTGGAATTCGATTCTCATTTCAGCCGTTTGTGCGACCGTTTCCGTCACAGCTATTGGAAGATCAATAAGAAGCTGTATATGTATAAGACAGAAGCTAATATCATGAAAGTTGATCCGGTAAAGCATGGGAAGATTGCAGGCAGAGAACTGACGTTATGGCGGGATATGTTTGCAACCGGACAGAAGAAGGTTATTAAGTTTATCATTGTCCGGGCGTTCTTAAAGGCAAAGCCGGTTTTAAAGCATCGTCCGATCTGGCTCTTTTTTGATAAGATATATAAGGCGGGGGACTCTGCTGAATATATGTACAAATATGCAAGAAGCAAGAAGGATGGCATCAAATGCTATTATCTGGCAGATGGGGCATCGGAAGATTACGCACGTCTGGAACGCGAAGGTATGAAGCCGGTCAAACGGAGAAGCGTCAAGCACCGGTATGCATTTTTGTATGCGGATATGGTGATCGTGTCAAACTCTACCGTCTACGCATTTAATGATTTCGGTACGATCAATTCGGCACTGATCCGTGATCTGATGAACTTCCATGTAGCCTGTGTCCAGCATGGTATGTCTATCCAGAAGATCGCAGTTGCGCAGAACCGGTTGAGAGATAATACACGGTTGTATTTCTGTGCATCCAAATATGAGATTGAAAATCTGTCGAAGCCGATCTACGGCTATGAGGGTTATGATGCATTGAAGCTGACCGGAGTACCGCGTTATGATGGACTTATAAATGAAGATAAACGGCAGATCCTGTTATCCCCGACCTGGCGGATGCAGGCAGCAGTTCCGGTTACAAAGAATGAGGGTTGAGCCGTGACTACAATCCACTTTTTAAGGAGACAACCTATTATCAGGTATATAACAGCCTTATTAATGATGAGCGTCTGATCGCTGCGGCACAGAAATATAATTATAAGATCGTCTATGTACTGCATCCGATCGTCAGCCCGCAGATCGATGATTTTGATAAGAATCCTTCGGTAGAGATCATTCCGGCGGTTGCCGTTCATGGACATTCCGGTGTCAATTATGAGAAGGTGTTCAGGGAATCCAGTCTGATGGTTTCGGATTTCTCCGGTGTTCAGTTCGATTTTGCTTATATGCGTAAGCCGGTGGTCTACCTGCACCATCACGATATACCGAAGCATTATGAGGAAGGAACTTTCCACTATGATACGATGGGATTTGGCGAGATCTGTGAGGACAACGACGAATTGATCGATGTTCTGATCTCTTATATGCAGAATAACTGCGAGATGAAACCGGAGTACCGCAGACGTGCCGATGATTTCTTCCGGTTTGACGACCATGACAACTGTGAACGGATCTATGATGTCATGATCGACTACCAGAAGACAAAGATTCATTAAGATATAGCTTTTTCTATAGCATCAACTATGATCTCCAGGGTTTTTAACCGGGCATATTTTTTATCGACTGATTCGATGATGTGCCATGGAGCATAGGTGGTGCTTGTTTTTTGCAGCATTTCATTGACGGCTGTTTCGTATTGATCCCATTTTTCACGGTTCCGCCAGTCCTCATCTGTGATCTTCCATTGTTTTTCCGGTGTATTCTGACGCAGCGTGAATCGTTCAAGCTGAGTGTCTTTATCAATCTGTATCCAGAATTTGATGATCACAGCACCCCAGTCATACAGTTCTTTTTCAAATTCGTTGATTTCGTTGTAAGCACGTTTCCAGTCATTTTCACTGCAAAATCCTTCGATCCGTTCTACCATGACTCTGCCATACCATGTTCGGTCGAAGATAGCTACATGACCGGAGCGTGGAAGCCTGGTGAAGAAACGCCAGAGGAAATGTCGGGATTTTTCATACGGAAGAGGACTTGCGATTGGGAATACTTCGTAACCGCGAGGATCTAATGCTTCCGTTACACGCTTGATATTGCCGCCTTTTCCGGCAGCATCCCAACCTTCGTATGCAATGATGACAGGAATCTTTTTGTGGTAAATGCTGTTGTGCAGCTCTCGAAGCTTTCCCTGTAATTCTTTCAGACGTTTGGAATATTCTTCATCAGATACCGTCTTGTCCTGTAAAGAGATATCCGACAGCTTCGGCATGTCCATAAGAGGGAATACATTCTGTGGGATCGGAACTGCCAGTGAATGATTTTGTAGGGCAACATCGATTCCCTCGGTCAGGATTTCTAGAACCTGAAGCTCTGCCCATTTCTTGGAGCTGCCATCGATGATATACCATGGTGCGCGGGAAGAATCGGTAGCATCTAAGAATTTGTCAAAAATATCCATGTATTTGTCATAATGCTTGTTCTGTGCAAGGTCGGTATCGGTCACTCTCCATTTGGTTGCAGGATCATCGGCAAGCGTCCGGATCCGTTTCTTCTGTTCTTTCTTCGAGATGTTCAGGAAGAATTTGACAACCAGATAGCCGTTATCGGTCAGCTGTCGTTCAAATCTCCGAACATTGGCAATTCGAAGCTCGTAGTCTTTTTTTGACAATTCTTTGTGTGCGTATTCACGCGTAAGCTGATCCATCCAGCCGGAATCCATAAAGACAAAATTGCCGGCTTCCGGTATCTCTTTTACAAATCGCCAGAGAAATGGTTTCCGTCTGTCTTCTTCTCTGACCTTTTCCAGCGATGCAACCCGGTAAAAACGTGGATCGATATTGTTGATGATTCGTCCGACCAGACTGCCTTTGCCGGAAGTACCCCAGCTTCTACCAGAACGATGACCGGAAGCTTGTGTTCCCGGACGGCCAATGTCTGCGCCGCCAGCTTTTCCTGCAAAGCCTTTAACCGTGTCTTCATTTCCTCGTCCGATGGCTTTTCCTTCATAATTCGATTATTCAACATACATAACACCCCCTGTGTAATAATGAAATTATTTTTTATATTGTGTGAATTATGCGTTGGGATATCTTAACTTACCAATGCAGGGGCATTTGAGGTCGCCGGTCCTTAGATGGCGCATTAGCGGCATCTTAGTACCGCTGCAGACCGAAACGAGCGGAAGCGTCCCCTGATTGGTAATGTTAAAGGTATCCCATGCATATCAATGTATAATTTAAAAAATTAATTTCATTATTTTCCGGTTATATCATAAAGTCAATGGACAAAATGCATTAAATATCAAATCGAGAAGAACACGCATATAAAAATTTTTTTTATTGTGTTAACAAATCCTATTGTCATGCCGACTGTTATATTGTAGAATATACATGAGGTTAGGGTTGGATTCTTGTAGAATTTATTTTGTGCTGAATTTTGAAATAATATTGAATGAAAGCATTCTTTTTTTTTCAGAAAGAATGCACATAGGAATGATACAGGAGGGACGCAGACTATGACATCAGGTGAAGAATTATTAGAATTAAGAAAGTCTACAGGAATGAACAGACGCGAATTTGCTGAGTATTTCGAGATACCGTATAGAACTGTACAGGACTGGGAACTTGGAAATAGAAGAATGCCATACTATCTTCTTCGTCTTATGGTTTACAAAGTAGACAAAGAAAATCTTGCAAAGCAGGACTGATTCAGGTAATTATTTTTTAAACAGATGATGGGCGAATAGGTATTGAAAAATCACGGGCATGTTATGTGTCCGTGATTTTTTAAGAAAAACAGAAAATAAAGCACACAAAACAGGGAGTAGAAACAGTGGCAAAGCAGTACGTGATGATCAATGACATAATCGAAGAACATAATGCGAGAATGTATAACTTAAGAAAATACTACCCGTTTTTTGTGTTATCGGAAACTGCATTTACACAGTACAAGGATGGACGATATAACAGTTTGGATATGGGATATATCACCATGGCGGTACTGCGTTTTTTTATTGAGGAAAACAACTTCAACGAGAGGGACATCACATATCCCCAGTGTGAAGCATTTATAAAAGAGCTACTGATCCGTGATTTCGATATTGAGATCGAGGACGAGGATATGGCAGACCTGATCTTATATATATTTGACAAGATCAGAAATGACGGAAAAGCATTTGAATTTACATTTTACGATCCGGGTAAGAAGCAGAAGAAGACCGGACGTGTCAGACTGATCGACAGCCGGATCACGGATGGAAAAGTGCTCTATTACATAACTGCGGATGGGATAGAATTCTATCTTGATACCAAGGAGATCAAGGACGAGAGCAAGATCAATGTAGAACAGGTTTTGCTTGAGAAGATGATCACCGGAGAGAATTTCAAGGGAGGTATCGAGGTTGTCAAGCGGATCAACAGCGAAGTGAACCGGCTTGTAAGAGAAAAAGACGATATCGTAGATCTGCTTTCTTACGATGTATTCGCCGGGGCAGAAGCTTATGAGAAATATATGAAGACGGTTGGAAAATGGTTTTCCGAGGAACAGAAATTATTTGCGAAGAACAAGGCGCTGGTCGATAAGGCAGTTGCGAAAGCAAACTTTGACCATCTGACAAAAGGTTCTACGTTGTTGGATGAGATCAGTCAGTTGGAGCTGGAATTGAAGAAGACCATATTAAAGCATGGAAATCTGATCAACAGCACCATGGAATTACAGAATATATCGGACAACATTATTCAGAAGGCGAAGTTAAAGCGTCTGCATCCGGTATTTGATTTTGAAAAGGAATTACAGAAGATGATCAGGGAGGATCGGCCGGATAAGATGGGCATGATCCTTGCTCCTTTATTTGCACCGGCGATCGCAAAGTCATTTTCGATGACATCGATCGACAATCTTCTTACGCTCAAATCAGAGGATGAGGCGAAGATGGTGACAGCAAAGAAAGAAGATGTAAATGCGAACTTCCGTTACGAGGATGAGATCGAGGAAGAACGCTCCGGCAGGAACTATGGTAAGTTGTTCTTTGAACTGATGGATGTACTTGTCCGCTGGAAGAAACTCAGCCTGAAAGAATTCAACGGATTCCTTGAGATACGATTTGGAAAAGAAATCTATGAGAATGCCGATTATTACGCATTCCTTACCCATCTGGCACAGAAGAAGGAATATGATATCAGCCGGATGTTAAAGAAACAGGATACCATGCTTGAAAAGCTGGTAGTTGACAGCATCCGGGAATATCAGAAGGTGCGGGACAGCATCGGAGAGCAGCAGATACCACAGGCTACAGCCGACAGCATTTCAACCGTAAGCGTACCGGACATTTATTCGGAAGATGCTTATGCTCCGGACATCTCATTTGAGCCATACAAAGATATGCGCTTCACGCTGACCTTTGACAGCACTGAGGAGATCCCGGTTGGAGCGGATATGTATGTAACGAACATCCTGTTTGAAGTGCGATAGATGATATTTGAACAAAAAAAATAGTATGTATATTGTCTGTAAATATTGATTTGTTAATACAGGGGCATTTGAGTCCGCCGGTACTTGATGGCACATGAGTGGCATCTTAGTACCGCTGCAGGACTCAACGAGCGAAAGCGTCCCCTGATTGACAAAGTCAATATATACAGACAAATATATGAATAGATATTTTGTTCAAACATCAATGATAAAAATACATGTGAGGAAAAAAGATGGACAGCAGAAATTTGGATAAGGCGATTGAGATCTACGCCAGACTGATACAGGGCGAAACGATCGCGAAAGCAAGCAGAGAAAACAGTGCTCTGTACGAAGATTATTATGGAAATGCAGAGGTCTACGAGATTGTAGGCAATCTGTTAAAGAAACTGAATCTGAGTATTTACGAATACAATGAAGCACTTTATATCACTCCGGGTGAAGGCAACCGGGTATTTGGTTATACAAATGACGATATGAAGCGCATACTTGGACTGCGGCTGAATAAAGAATTGTTCCTGTGCTATTTCCTCATGTATGTGATCCTGCTGTATTTTTATAAAGATTCCGGAAGCTATCAGTTCCGTGAATTTATCAAGCCGGAAAAGGTGATCGAAGAGGCGGACAAATATCTGGCAGATGTGACGAAGCGGTTGTCTGTATTTTCCGCAGAGGATGTCGGGGCAGAGAGCTTTAAAGCGGTTGGGCTGCTGTGGGATGAGCTTCCGGCAGTCAGTCATGCAGTCTATGACGGAGAAAAGACGAAGGCGTCAAAGGCATCCAAATCCGGTTATGTGAAGTTGACATTTAACTTTATGGTCGGCCAGAAATTATTTGTTGAGAACGAAGAACGCTACTATCCGACCGATCGGTTCAAGGCGTTATGTGAGAATTACTTTGAAGAATACAGGGGACGTCTGTATCAGCTGCTTGGAGGTGAAGAGGATGCCGTGCATTAACCGAATACGAGTGAATAATGTAAAATACAATTTTGGTACACAGCAGTACGATGATTTTTCGATGCGGATGTATGGCAAGAACACGCTTTATGACCTTGCAAATGGTGGAGGAAAGAGTGTGCTGATGCTTCTTCTGCTTCAGAATCTGATACCGAACTGTACGTTAGATGATAAGCAGCCGATCGAGAAATTATTCCGGAATGGCGGCGGCAATACGACTATTCATTCCCTGATCGAATGGAAATTAGACGATGCGGATATCAAGGACGGATACCGCTACATGACGACCGGTTTCTGTGCTAGAAAAGCAAAGGAATCCGATGAAGGAGCATCACAGGACGGACAGACGGCGGCGATCGAATATTTCAATTACTGCATTTTCTATCGGGATTACAATAAGAACGATATCATTAATCTTCCATTGTCAAATGGTAATGAAAGAATTACATACAGTGGTCTAAAATCCTACATTAAGGAGCTTGGACATAAGGATATGAGCCTTGAAGTGCGTCTGTTTGAGCGGAAAGGGGAGTACCAGCGGTTCATCAGCGAATATGGTCTGCATGAGAGCCACTGGGAGATCATCCGTGGAATCAATAAGACAGAGGGTCATGTCCGTACTTATTTTGAGACGAATTATAAGACGACCAGAAAAGTAGTAGAGGATCTGCTGATCGAGGAGATCATAGAGAAAGCATTTCTGACCCGTACCGGTAGGGATGGGGATGAGAGCACAATGGCAGAAACTCTGCTTGACATTAAGGATAAATTGAACGTATTGGCACAGAAGAAGAGGGATATTGCGAACTTCGATCATCAGATCGAGCTGATCAATGTCCTGCAGGCAAAGGTCAATTCCTGTATCAACCAGTACGAGGCACACGAAGATATCACAAGGCAGCTTGCGGATATCTATGTGACGGGAAAAAACTGACATCGAGGGAAAATGAACATCTGGAAGAACTGCTTGTAGCAAAACAGACTGCATTTGAACAGAAGGAAAGTCAGAAGAAGCGGTTGGAGAATCTGAAGATCACCAGAGATGGTTTCCGTCTGCAAGAGCTTCGGGATAAGTCAGAGCAGTTAAATGCAAATCTTGCTGAAAATGAACGACAGGTATCGGCATTAAAGCAGGATATGAATATGAAAGAAAGTATCAATGATTATCTGGGTTATCTGGAAGATAAGAAACAGTTATCCGAGAACCAGAAGATCATCGATCATATCTTACAGAATACCGGTGCAGACCGCGAGAAGATGACGGTCTATGCCTATAACAGAAAGCTCAGGGATGATGCACATTTGAAAGAGCTTCTTCTGGCAAAGGAGGAGGTCGAACAGTCGCATGAACATGCGGTGAAAGAGGCTGATTACTGCACAAAATGCATCAAAGAGGGCGAGATCGAGCTGGCCGTATCCGGAGACAACCGGAGGGCAGCTTCGGATAAATTACAGTCCTTAAATAACAAGATATCCGAGCTGACCTCACAGGTTGCCCTGCTTGTTGTGTCGGATGCGGCAAACGTGATCGAAGCATCCGAAGAAAAGGCAGAAGAACTAGAAGCATCCTTACGGGCACTTGCAGAGAGCATCCGGGAAGATCAGGAGCAGGTATTTGAAGACCGTTACCGGTTGTCACTTGCGGAAAACAGTCTGGAAACACTGGAAAAAGAATATGAGACGAGCCATCTGGATGCAGAGGAATATCGTCAGGCAGCTAAGAAGTTAGAAAGCATTATGGCGGTATATAGTGTAGAGAAAGCAGAAGAAATCATAGATGCGATCAATGCAAGGATCACAGGAACGCTGACCGAGACGTCACCAGAAAACAGGAGATTGAACGTTTGCTCGAAAGACGCAAATATCTGGAATCCGGACGTTTATTCGGACCGAGTGCAGGAGCATCGGCAGTTATTGATTATATCGTGACCAGACATGGACATATGGCGATGCACGGAGCTGATTATCTGGCAGCACTTAAGCCGGAGCAGCGGACGGAGATCTTGAAGAAAAACAGAGCACTTCCGTATGGAGTAGTCGTGAAGAATTTCGCTGATATAGCCGAAGATATCAATCTGGATTCGATTCAGACGGACAATGAAATGGTTTTGATCTACGATATGGATGACCTGTCCGAAAAGGCAGTTACCTTAAACGAAAATGCCGTTATGGTCTGCAGAAAAGGCGAATATTTCACAGACGATGAGATTCTGAAATCGTTAAAAGAAGAACTGACGATCCAGATTCGTGGTCTTGAGGATGAGATTTCGATGATCGATGAGAAGCTTGCGACCTACCGGGAAGATCTGGCATTTGTCGGTCATCTGGCAGATGAGAGGCACCTGGATGCGGCAGATATTGAACGAAAGCTGAATCAGGATCTGTTAAATAAAAAGGATGAGGTCCGTGAGCTTCAGGATCGTATAGCAGAACGGACAAGCCGGATCACGCATCAGAAAGAAGATGAGGCATCCGTAAAAGAAAAGCTGCATGAGCTGGAGGAAGACAAATCGATCCTGCTTCGTATTAAGGAGCTTTCTGATCTGGCAGTCGAGGAGGAAACCCGTTATACGGAGAATGTTCAGAAAGAGCAGCGGATCACCGGACAGATCGAAGAACTGAAGAGGGATGCAGTCAGATGGAATACAACAGTGAGCGAGACGGAAGCACGGATGCTTGCGATCGCAAACAGTATTCAGGATATACAGGATAAATGGCAGAATTATTTCAAACCTTATTACCCGGAGGATGGAAAAGTGGATGTGTCACTGGATCCAAAGCAGAAGATTCAGGTGGCACTTGGACAGGAAACGGAAGATGTATCCAGACGGGATATCGAGATCCTTACGATCTCTGATGAAGTGCTGGAGACAGAATTTATGGCGATGTATGCAGTAGCAAATAAAAATGCACCGGATGTAGAGGATAAGAAGAAACTGGTTCAGGCATTGTCACAGTCAATGGATCGTATCTTGCATACGATCGAGAAGCGTGGCGTGAAGCTTTCGGATCTGGAAGCACAGACACAGTTATTTGCCACATCCGAGCAGCAATTACAGGCACTTTCTGATGAATTGATGCGTCTGGAACTGGTATCAGCATCGATGGCGGAAGAACTGAAGAATGTATCAAAGGCTTCCGGCAGATTGGAAGGAAATATCGAATATGCGGTTGCCAGTCTGAAAAAGACTTATGGTGAAGATGCATATGCAGAAGAACAGATTTCTCTAAGTGAAGCAGAGCAGGCGATCGCACAGGGCGATCAGATCCTTGCCGAGCTGGAACAGAGTTATAAGAGGACAGCAGAGGAATATGAGACCTGTAACAAAGAGCAGGGCTATATGATCGAGCTTTATAAAGATGTAAAACGTATCGTAGATACAAATGACATTAATGTAGAAAACGGTAAGCTGTTAGAAGCCGGAAAAGAGGAGCTGCGACAGGCATTTGAGACCAGTCTGTTACGATATGACAGAAGCCGCAAGAATTTGGAAAAGACAAGAAATGAACTGATGCGGTTCAAGGGACAGACAGCGGAAGCACTCAGCGAAATGGGTGTATTCGAGATGGCAGAAACGATCCGCAGAGATGTCATCATACCCGAAAACTACTATGATGCAAAGGCGTTGCTTGAAAGCCTGTTACAGATCATTTCCTATATCGATCTGGAAAAGGAAAGAGTGGAAAAGGGAATCGAAGATATGGTTGCGATCAAGGAGAATTTCTGCAGTCAGTGTTTACAGCGTTGTATGGATGTAAAGACTGAGCTTGAGAAGCTTCCAAAATTATCGAAGATCACCGTCGGAGAAGAAGTCATCCGTATGGTTGATCTGACGATCCCATATGTGAAAGAAGAATTTCTTGCACAGCGCATGTCTGATTATATTGACGATATCGTAAAAGGCGCAGATGCCTATGAGGATGAGCGGAAGCGTGTTCGCTATATCCGTGACTGCCTTGCATTGAAGCGGTTATTTGGTGTAATGGTCACAGACATGAATGCGATCAAGCTGAAACTATATAAGAGAGAGCGTATCAAGGAGCAGAGCCGGTATCTTCGTTATGAAGAAGCGGTTGGTAGTACCGGACAGTCACAGGGTATCTACATTCAGTTTCTGGTTGCGATCATCAACTATATTGCAGGTATGTATTCCTATGGTGCAGAGGGCGAGATCTCTACAAAGACGATCTTTATCGATAATCCGTTTGGTGCGGCAAAGGATGTATATATCTGGGAGCCGATCTTTGCCATGCTTGCAGCTAATCATGTGCAGTTGATCGTTCCTGCCCGTGGCGCAACTCCGGCGATCACCGGCAAATTTGATGTGAACTACGTTCTTGGCCAGCAGATGGTCGGTAACCGCCAGCAGACGGTTGTTGTCGATTACACCAGCAAGACCTCGCAGGAGGAACTGGAATATCAGGACATCACCTACCAGCAGGCAACCTTCGACTTTATATAAGGTGTTATACCGTACAAACAAATGCCGAACATACCATTTGTTACGCAAAACACTTGCGTTCGATTCTCACGCAGCGGTGCTAAACTCACTGCTTATGCAGTTCGTTAAGAACCGGCGTTCGAATAGGTTTGCTACACAAAGGTATGTTCGGCATTTGTTCTGATATGATTGTCAAACAGATCTATAACCCCAAAAGCAGGTATAGAACCAAAATGAAAGAGATTATTACATATTATTCCGTAAGACGCTTGCGCTCTAATCCTCGTTCAGCGGTACATAAGGTTGCAAAGGACGCAACCTAAGTACCGGCCTCGGATAAGGCTTACTTCATAACAGTAATAATCTCTTTCATTTTGCCTAAAATGTTAGAATTGTTTTACAATAGCCCCATGCATATTATAGTCTATAAGCTTTTTCTGCATTTACGCAAAACACTTGCGTTCGAATAGGTTCACTGATGGTAGTAGCTTAAGAAATCAGCAATTCTTCCCATAGCGGTTTTAAGCTGCACGATATTCGGCAGATATACGATACGGAAATGATCCGGGTCTGTACAGTTGAGCCGGTACCACAGGTGATCAGGATCTTCTTCTCACGGAGAAGATCAAGGGCAAACTTCTCATCATCCTTGATATGGAACTTCTCCTGATCCAGTTTCGGGAATATGTAGAAAGCAGCCTTTGGCTTTACAACGGATACACCGGGAATGTCACAGAGGGCGTTGTAGATATATTCACGCTGTTCGTAGATTCGTCCGCCCGGAAGCAGAAGTTCATCGGCACTCTGATAACCGCCCAGAGAAGTCTGAACGATACTCTGTGCAGGAACATTTGAACAAAGGCGCATTGAAGACAGAAGATTCAGACCTTCGATGTAGCCTTTTACATGATCCTTTCTGCCGCACAGACACATCCATCCGATACGATAACCGGCTACACGATGGGATTTGGACAGACCATTGAAGCTGATCGTGAATACATCCGGTGCCAGAGATGCGAGTGCAACATGCTTTCTGCCATCCATAACCAGTCTGTCGTAGATCTCATCTGCAAACAGGATCAGGTCGAATTCTCTTGCAAGATCAACGATCTGTTCCAGAATCTCCTTTGGATATAAGGCACCTGTTGGGTTATTTGGATTGATCACGACGATACCCTTTGTATTTGGAGTGATCTTACTTCTCATATCATCGATATCCGGATACCAGTCACTCTGTTCATCACAGATATAGTGAACAGCAGTACCGCCTGCCAGTGTGACAGAAGCTGTCCATAATGGGTAATCAGGAGAAGGAACCAGAATCTCATCTCCATTATTTAAAAGTCCCTGCATAGACATGGTGATCAGTTCACTTACACCATTTCCGGTATAGATATCGTCAATTCCGACATTTGGAATATGCTTTAACTGGCAATACTGCATGATAGCCTTTCTCGCGGAGAATAAGCCCTTGGAATCGGAATATCCTTCGGTGTCTCTCAGATTGTAAGACATGTCTTTGATGACTTCATCCGGTGCGTGAAAACCAAATGGTGCAGGGTTTCCGATATTCAGTTTCAGAACATCAATGCCCGCTGCCTGCATGCGGTTTGCTTCGTCCATAACAGGACCTCTTATGTCATAACAAACGTTATCGAGTTTCGTTGATTTTTCGTATGTTCTCATGCGATATACCTCTCTTTATAAGAATTTATCCGGCTCCCAAAACCGGAAGTTAAGCAACCTTAAGAATCCATTTTTGTACAGGAAACTGTTGTTATGGGAATCTGCCGGACTTTATAAGATGACAATAAAAAAGCCCAAGCAAATAAATTTTGCTTAGGGCGAACTTATCATTTTATAGTCCGTGTTACCACCTAACTTCAGGAAAAAACTTCCTGCACTCTGTACGGCCAGATCTCTTAACCGTTGTTCCTGTAACGTGGAACCTTCCGTTGACTGCTAATCTAAAACCTATTTCGCAATCACAGCTCGGGGACTGCTTCCTTAAGATGTTCTACAGGCTCACACCAACCGCCTGCTCTCTGAAGTAACACTTGCTTAAGTACTCCTTCCTGTCATAGCCTTTGATTTTTCTAAAAGTCTAGCACTGCACAGGGGAAAAGTCAACTTAATTTTTATGCAAATTTTTCGGACGGTCAAATGTGTGTAGCAGATGAAAATGGATAATAAACGCAGGCATATATCAACTGGAATTGAATGGTATATTTATTGGTTTATAATGCAAATAGATGTGAATTGTTCGACAGAGCCTTAATTAAATATACAATATATGCAATTAATACCACAATGCAATAAATGAACACAAAAAGACAAAATAAATACAATAAAATGATTAAATTGTCAAAAAATAATGTTGACAAATCGGGTATTATCACATATAATAAAGATACATTAAAGAACGGTCATCAAACAGATGCCACCCGGATAAACAGATCGAGGTCCGGTACACGGAAACTGGTCAAAAGTAAAAAATGTTTTCCGGAAGTTCAAGGAAGGAGGAGATTCCGTTGGATACAATTGAAGAACAGTTTTATCGTAGCAGCATACATGATTGGGAAGTTGTTTCCACACGGGATGCCTTATCGATATAACTTGAAACAAGTCCCCACACGGATGCCGGTTCGGCATAGATTGAAGTATCGGGACGTAGGTATTAGATTACCGGTTATGTTCTGCTAGGATTGTTCAAAAACACAAGATATAGATAGTGTTTCAAGGGCATTAGGCTATATCACATAGACGCTTAGAAATTGTTGGAAGGATTGGTACAACATAGTATCTGTTCAGGCAGTGACTGTTACAGATGCCACTTGTTTAGATTCGTTATAAGCAGGAGTTTATATAATATGTACCATTGCGGTATAACATTTCACATCTTTTGAAATATTGTACCATACATCTAAGATTTGAATGATGCAGTTGCATCGGGAGCATAAATATTTGCTCATCCTTCAGTAGAATTTATTTATAGATTTTATATAAAATGGCGTTTTATATGGCAGGTGTGGAAACCTCGAATATTTACAGAATACTTCGATAATAATCTAAAATTAAATACATACAAAGACCCAGGTGCTTATGCATCTGGGTTTTTGTATGTATTTGTATGAAAAAGGTGGCAGTCAACCCACAGCAGGTGGATGGTCAATTGACATTAATGGTGATTTCGTTATTTGAAGCACATTGCCAGTAAAGGCGGGTGCTTGTTTGAGTCCAAAGGACGAGTTGGCACAGGAGCCTTTACGAATCAGGCATGAGCATCAAATAGAAATCGAAATGAGTCAATTGACCATCCACCTGCTGTGGGTTGACTGTCACCTTTTTTTCATACCGTCTGATCAGGCGGAACAAAGAGCGGGAGATCTGGGATATTATAAGAGAATACAGCTGTAATAATGATAAGTCCGATCAGAAGAATATAACCGATACTATACACCCATTTTGGAATCTGGTGGAGCGAAAGCAGGTGAATCACACTTAGAAGCTGTCCTGCCAGAATACCGATGCCATAGGCTGTAAGGTCGATAGACATTCCGGTAAGTCCGAATCCGCCGGAGAACACATAATAGATGCTGACAATGATCAGATCTGAGATGCAGACGCTGGCTGAGATCATCAGGATCACTTTATGGATCGAAGGTCCACAGGGAATAAAATGCAGACCATAAAGAATCAGCATAACGATGAGCACCGGATACAGGGTAAGCTTCAGATGCTCCCAGATACTTTCATTGATCGGTGTGCACCAAGCGACCAGATTACTTTTCTCTAAGATGGCATATAGAAAATGCCAGCCGCTTCCAAGTATCACAATACAGATGGAAGAGAAAACACTCCAGATAAAAAAGTTGTGTTTAACAGACTGATTCATTGAAATCCTCCATATTATTTTGTGGTATTAATTGCTGTTATATGCCAGCAATTTATGTTATTATATCTATATAATATATTCACAAAAACCAGAATATATGCAAAAACATCGGCTGTTGATTATATCAGTAACAGATATAGCAAGATTAATGGCTGATAAGATGATCACCAGGAGGGATGAGAGAGATGAAATGTAACAATTGTGGAACAGAAAATGCAGATGGACAGCAGTACTGTCAGGGATGTGGAGCGGCATTATATGGGCAGAGTAATATGTATACTCAGCAGAATCAGAATACATATGGACAGCAGAATGCAGGTACATATGCTCAACAAAATGCTGGAACATATGGACAGCAGAATTTGTATAGTCAGCAGGCATATACAACACCTCCACAGCAGGTTGTTTATAATCAGAGAATAACAAAAGAAAATCTGCCTTACGAATTTCAGCCGATTTCCATGTGGGGATATTTTGGATATCAGATTTTGTTTATGATTCCTATAATAGGATTTATCATTCTGATTGTTTTTGCACTTGGTGGAACAAAAAATGTAAACCTGAAGAATTTTGCAAGATCTTATTTCTGTGTTACAATTATAATTTTAGTAGTAGTATTGATCATAGCGGCAACAGGCGGACTGGCAATTCTTGGAAGTGGTATGAATATGTAAAAAATTTCTGAGTTTACAACGTGCCTGTGAATGAATATACATATGATGGCCATATAGAAGATGGCTTCAGATATAATAATCAATGAATAAAGGAGTTATACAAATGGATTACAATAGCCTGAGCTTAAAGATGCATGAGGAAAACAAAGGAAAGGTTGAGGTCATCTCAAAGGTTAAGATCAAAGACAGAGACGACTTAAGTACAGCATATACACCGGGTGTTGCAGAGCCATGCAGAAAGATCCGTGACAATAAGGCTGATGTATACAAATATACATGTAAGGGCAATATGGTAGCGGTTGTTTCCGATGGAACTGCAGTTCTCGGACTTGGCGATATCGGACCGGAAGCTGCGGTTTCTGAG
>ERZ791624.675-NODE-675-length-21673-cov-1.914192_pt1 | contig 21673 bp, 21 predicted proteins | sample MGYA00510058_ERZ791624 | MGnify/ENA primary metagenome ERZ791624 (study PRJEB30046, sample SAMN00715158) | human gut metagenome | study: EMG produced TPA metagenomics assembly of the A metagenome-wide association study of gut microbiota in type 2... | reverse complement strand
CGTCTTCCATCAGGCTGTGAAATGGCAGCTCATGGACCGCAATCCTGCTGAGGGGGTAGATCTGCCCAAGTACAAATCCAAGGAGAGGGAAGTCTGGTCTCCGGAGACGATGATGTATGCCAACCAGGTCTGCAAAGACGAAAAGCTGAAGCTGGCGATCAATCTCACTTTTTGCTGCCTCTCTCCGGATCGGGGAGGCTCTCGGTCTTACCTGGGACTGTGTGGACATCAGCGACGAAGCCGTAGCGGAAAACCGGGCCTGCATCCGGATCGAGAAGGAACTTTTGCGTGTATCCATCAATGCCGTGAATGCACTGGAAGGAAAAGACATCATCAAGGTCTTTCCTCCGAGGTTCCGCAAGGCAGAAGATGCCTCGACCGAGCTGGTCCTGAAGGCCCCGAAGACGGAAAGCAGTATCCGCAGTGTCTTTATCCCTCCGACGGTCGTAGAGATGCTGAAGTCTCAAAGGAAGAGGCAGAACGAGATCAGGGAAATGTTCGACGGCGACTATCATGACTACAATCTGGTGCTCTGCCAGGACTTCGGAGACCCGATGGAGAGAAGACAGCTTGCGAACGCACTGGACAAACTGATCCGGCAGCATGACCTACCGCCTGTCACCCTTCACAGCTTCCGGCATGCCAGCATCACCTACAAGCTGAAGCTCAGCGGCGGCAACATCAAGGCCGTCCAGGGAGACTCCGGCCACGCGCAGGCGAAGATGGTCCTGGATCTCTATTCACACATCATGGACGAAGACAGGAAGCGAAATGCGAAGAGACTGGAGGAAGCGTTCTATCAGAAGAAAGACCTGGACCCGGAGATCGAGGAAGAGACGTTCGACGCAAAGATGAAGGCAGAACAGAAGATGACTCCTTTGCAGACAGCCGCGCCGGAGGCTCAGACGAAGGCTGCAGCTGCGGCCACTCCTTCAGCCACATCGATAGCTGCAGCGTTATCTACGACCTTACCGTCAGCCACAACCACGGTAGAATCTTCCGGGTCAGGACCTGATGCTGCTGCTATTGCCCGTGTCCTATCCAATCCCCAGATGATGTCTATCCTCGCCGCCATGTCGAAGGCGATGAGCACCGACAGCTGACCATCATTTCCGACCTATAAGAAGCGCGGAGCCTGTAAGCATCAGCCTCCGGGCTTCTTTTTCTGTCATAAACTTCCCATCGGTGGTGCTGACCAGACGCACATCCTGATATCCCATCTCTTTCAGTTCTCGGACGAATGCGTCCATATCCCCATACATCATTCTTGAAAAGATATCATGAATCGCGAAAGTCCCTCCCTTCTTCAGAACACGAAGCGTTTCCAGAAGAAGATTCTGACGATTCTTTACATGAATGTTGTGGTAGACGAAGTTGCTTGTGACGGCATCGAAGGTTTCATCTTCGAAAGGCAGCTTCAGTGCACTGCCCGTTTCAAAAGTCACATTGCTTACCTCCTCAGCAACTGCGTTGCTTTCGCAGAGCTTCTGACTGTAATTCCTCCACGCACCCTTCCAGATGTCGATGCCGATCATCTGGGCCTTGGGATTCCTCTTCGCACAGGCAATCGTCAGCGCACCACTTCCGCATCCGACATCCAGCCCGATGCCATGGTCTGGGATCTTAACATACGAAGCTGTTCCGCTGATGATCTGCCGTGCCATCTGCCTTTTCACGTTCCATGAAAATGTTCTGTGCCAGGCAATCAGCATGCAGTCATAGGCGATAGAAAGAATACCCAGAATACCTGAGATGATGGACGGAACAAACATCCCGTACATCATTGAACCAGCAACTACTGCCAAGGAGAGCACAGACAGCGAAGAAAACAGTATGATCATGTATGCGGGTGTCCAGTTTTTATAATCAGGCTTGGTCTTCATATTTTTCATTCCTGAAATAAGGAGTCAGAACCGGTAACGGTTAGTTATATAAAACAAATACTGCATTGCAATGATAGCTTGAGATCGTCCAGGATACAAGCACGAGATGGCCATGAATGAATTTCGATATCTGCAGCTATACGTAAAATGCATGAAAATATTCGGAAGATGTCCTCTCCAACGGACTGCAGAGGAGATATTTGGTAGTGCAGGAGGGCTGGATATTTTATATAATGTAGGCATATTGCATATTCAGACAAGCTCATTCAGAGCTGTGCTCAGCAGTTTTGCATAGAGAGAGGGAGCTATGGCAGAAAACACAGAATCAAAAGAACTGCAGCAGGTGCTGTGGGACGGTGCGAATATCCTGCGAGGGAAAATGGATGCGAACGAGTATAAGAATTACCTGCTCGGTATCGTTTTCTATAAGTATCTGTCGGACGTATATCTTGTAAAGGCCTATGATCTTCTTGAAGATGGAAGGCCTGCTTCTATGGATGTGGCTTACCAGGTATACGAAGATGCCTGGAACAGTGACGACCAGGAGGACCTGACAGCAGAACTGAAGTCAGAACTACATTATCTCATTACTCCGGAACTCACCTTTACGAAGATGGTCCGGGACGCCCGGGAAAATAAATTTTCCCGGGAATCACTGCAGACTGCTTTTAATAATATCGAGCAGGCTGACACAAGGTTCGCGAACCTTTTTTCTGATATTGATCTCTATTCGACTCGCCTTGGTATGAATGATACAAAGCAGGCGGCAACGGTATCTGAACTTGTGAAGGCGATAGACCGTGCGAATCTTCTTGGCCACAGCGGTGATGTCCTCGGAGACGCATATGAATACATGATCGGTCAGTTTGCGTCTGAGACCGGTAAGAAGGCGGGGGAGTTCTATACGCCGAAAAACCCAGGGACTTTGGCAGATCGTATTTGCATGATCGGCCATGAAGATATAAAGGGGCTGTCTGCATATGACCCGTGTATGGGCTCCGCTTCATGATTACTTCATCTGCGAAAGTACAGCAAGCATCCAGAGTACATCAAGTACTACGGTCAGGAGATGTCCCAGTCTACCTACAATCTGGCACGGATGAACATGATGCTTCATGGAGTAAGCCCGGATAATACACATCTGAGAAATGCAGATACGCTTGATGCGGACTGGCCTACAGATGAGGAGAACGTATTTGACATTGTGACAATGAACCCACCATATTCTGCCCATTACTCGGCTTCTACTGGGTTCTTGACTGATGCACGTTTCAGCCCGTATGGCGTTCTGCCTCCGAAGAGCAAGGCAGACTATGCGTTTCTTCTGCACGGTTTCTACCACCTGAAGCAGACCGGTACAATGGCAATTTTCCTTCCACACGGCGTGCTGTTCCGAGGAGCGGCAGAGGGAAAGATTCGGCAGAAGCTGCTGGAGGATGGATCGATTGATGCTGTCATTGGCCTTGCACCGAACCTTTTCTACAATACCAGCATCCCGGTATGCATCGTAGTACTGAAGAAAAAGAGAGATGGAAGGGACGTGCTCTTCATCGACGCGTCAAAGCAGTTTGAGTCCGGCAAGAACCAGAACCAGCTGACGGATGAAAATGTAGAACATATCTTGCAGCTTTACAGAGAACGAAAAGATGTCGACAAAGAAGCTCATCTGGCATCGTTCGATGAAATTGAAAAGAATGACTTTAACCTGAACATTCCTCGTTATATCGATACAAGCGAGAAGGAGCCGGAAATCAACATTGATGACGTATACGCAGATTTACAAAAGGATGACGAGGAAATCCGTATGGCGTCGGAAGAATTGAATAAGGCATTTGCTGAACTCGGATTAAGTGTGAGGTTGTGATTATGGCGGTACCCAAAATAAGATTTCCAGAATTTACCGATGATTGGGAACAGCGTAAGCTCTCGAACATTGCAGATATAGTTGGAGGCGGAACACCAAGCACATCGAATCCGGATTACTGGGATGGTGACATTGACTGGTACACTCCGGCAGAAATTGGAGAGCAGATTTTTGCATATGGAAGTGTTCGGAAGATTACAAAAGAGGGTCTGATTCACAGCTCCGCAAAGATTCTTCCGGCACATAAAACCGTTCTTTTTACAAGCCGTGCCGGGATTGGAAATATGGCTATTTTAAAGCGTCCGGCTGCTACAAATCAGGGCTTTCAGTCACTGGTTTGTCATGATGATATTGACCCGTATTTCATGTTCTCCATGGGCGACAGTATTAAGGCAAAAGCTGAGCGCGTTGCGGCAGGTTCAACCTTTGCAGAAATCTCCGGGAAGAAGCTCGGAGAGCTTGAATTTATGTTTCCGGACACCGATGAGCAAAAAGCAATAGGCGCCTATTTCAAGAATCTCGATTACCTTATCACCCTTCATCAGCGTAAGCTTGGCCGATGCATGGAGATGGAAAGATCTCTTCTATACACAATATCTATATCGTCGCTCATGAAGCGACCGATTGGCAGAACGATATATTACAATATCCTCCAGGAGGGTTGTGTAAATGGCGGAACTCGAATCTACAATTGAAAAGAATCTGATTGATCAGCTGACCATGGGGGAATCCCAGTGGACGTATCGTTCGGACATCCACGATGAGGCGTCTCTCTGGGCGAATATCCGGTCGATTCTGGAGAATAACAACAAGGCTGTCCTCGATGGCACGGCGCTCTCGGATTCCGAGTTCGAGCAGGTGAAGAACCAGCTTTCATTTCCTACCTTCTATGATGCAGCTGTCTGGATTGCAGGGGAGAATGGCAAGGCGATGGTGCATGTGCAGCGGGACAATAGGGTGCTGCATCTTGTGGCGCTGGACCGTGCTGATAAGGCGGGTGGATCGTCGGTCTATGAGGTGATCAACCAGTACACGGCGACAAGGGATACAGAAGGCACCGGCCGCAACCGGCGGTTTGATGTGACGCTGCTGATCAATGGATTTCCGCTGATCCATATTGAGCTGAAGAACCGGGAGCATCCGTATATGGATGCGTTCCGGCAGATCAAAAAGTACATCGTGGAAGGTAGGTTCTACGGACCCTTCTCCTGCGTGCAGATGTTTGTCGTCTCCAACGTGGTGCGGACCATGTACATTGCTCCGGCGATGGATAATGATCTGAACGAGAAATTTCTCTGCGGGTGGAGCGACAAGGAGAACAAGCCGGTTGCGAATTACCTCGACTTTGCAAGGCAGGTCCTCCGTGTCCCGGAAGCGCATGAGATGGTGACGCAGTATGTGGTCCTGGACAGCGAATCGCGGAATGTGATTTTGCTTCGACCGTACCAGATCCATGCCATCGAATCCATCCGGGAGGCATCGAAGAAGGGTGAGTCCGGGTTCATCTGGCATACAACGGGATCCGGAAAGACGCTGACCTCCTACAAGGGTGCGCGCAACCTGCTTCAGGACATCCCGTCCATCGAGAAGAGTATCTTTCTGATTGATCGCAAGGCACTGGACGCACAGACGAAACAGGCATTTCAGTCCTACGCGCAGAGCGACGTTGTCGACGTAGACGATACGGAGAACCTCGACGATCTGATGCGGAAGCTGGGCAATGATGATCAGCAGATGATCGTCACGACGATCCAAAAGCTTCATATCGTTATGAAACGGCTGGCAGGTAAGGAGGAGACCGCCCGCTACAGACGCATTCACGGCAAGCGGATTGCATTTATCGTAGACGAATGCCACCGGACAGTAACACCGGAGACGCAGAGGCTCCTGAAAGATTTCTTCGTCAACTCTCTGTGGTACGGATTCACCGGGACACCCATCTTTAAGGAAAACGCGTACAAGGCGAAGGGCGACCTCCCTCGGACGACGGAGCAGATGTTTGGAAGGCCGCTTCAGAAGTATACGATTAAGGATGCCATCCACGATGCCAATGTCCTCGGATTCCAGGTTGAGTACATGGGAGGTGAAGGCAAAGACGTCAATGGGAAGAGAGTCAGCATCGACGACAGCGTGTATGAGAGCAGAGCGCACCGGCTGTCGGTCCTAACGTCATGCTGAATCAGTGTGAGCAAAAGCTGGGCATCGACAACGGCTCTGGCAAGAGTTATGAGGGGCTGCTGACTACGGACTCGATTCCTCATGCGCAGGCCTACTACAGCCTGCTGAAAGAGGTGAAGGAAGGGAAGACGGAGATCACCATCAATCCGGACTTTCCGAAGCGGCTGCCGGATTTCCCGAAGTTCGCCATCACATACAGTGTCAGTGAAAATGAAGGCCGTTCCATCGCAGACCAGAAGCTGATGCAGGAATCTATGAACGACTATAACGCCATGTTTGGGACCCATTTTGATCTGTCGCAGCTGGAGGCGTACAATACGGACCTGACAGACCGGCTGGCGAGAAAGAAGAAGAGATACAAGTCAAGATCCGAGCAGCTGGACTTCGTTATCGTGGTGGACCGCCTCCTGACCGGATTCGATGCACCATGTCTGTCTACGGTGTTTGTCGACCGGAACGTGATGCCGTATCATGCCATCATCCAGATGTTCTCCCGGACGAACCGGCTCTTTGATCAGGGCAAGAACAATGGGCAGATTGTCACGTTCCGTACTCCGGAAACATGGAAAAACGCGGTAAATGAAGCTTTGGTCCTTTACTCGGACGGTGGTGAGGCGAGTGCTGTCTCTCCGGATTTTGAAGAGACGGAGGAGAAGTTTATTGAGGCTGTCAAGAAGCTACGGACTGCCGCACTGACGCCTTCCTTTATTCCTGCACAGTCCATCGCCGAGAAAAAACGGTTTGCGAAAGCCTTCCAGACTTTCGACAGTCTGTACGCATCCATCCGTTCATTTACCAGATGGTCCGAGGTGGGACTGGAGCACTACGGCATGACCGAGTCGGACTATGAAGATTATCTGGCAGCCTATAAGAACGTCATGGAAGAGCTTCCGCATGAGGCAGGAGCGAAGGACGACAGCGAAAGCGTCGATATGGAGTATATCCTGAAGACGTATGATACTGCGCAGATTGACTACGAATACATTGTCGCCCTGATCCAGGAATACATCAATGGCGGCGGGGACATGGACGAACTCCGCATGCAGAAGATGGCAGAGGAGATCGAGGCATACATCCAGAGACTCATTTCCACCAATCCAAAGCTTGGCGGACTGATGCAGAGCCTGTGGGCACAGGTTGTCAAAAGCCCTGCGAACTTCAGGAACAAGAGAGTCAGTACGGTTCTGGAGGAAATGCGGGCAGGCGCGATCAGACAGTGCGTACAGGACCTTTGTGATACCTATTTTCTCAGCTTCGGCGCTGTGATGTACGCAGTGGAGCATTATCATGCCGACGCGGACATCCCCAATATGAATACCATCAAAGACACAGGAGATTACCAGAGATACATGGCGTATCATGAAGGAATCAAGAAGCTCCGGTACAGGAGGCTTGTAGAGGATGCGGTAAGGACGGCGCTGGTCGAGGAGATTGGACCGTTCCTCGGGGAAGAGATGTAAAAAATGGCAACACGGATAGGAGCAGATGATATGTCTATTCCAAAGTACGATGAATTGATGAAACCGTTACTGACTCTGATTCACGACGGTCAGGTTTACAAGATGAAGGACCTGTACATTCCTTTGTCAGAACTCTACCACCTGACAGAAGAGGAAATTGGACAGCTCCTTGGCAGCGGTCGGCAGACGGTATTCAGAAACCGTGTAGGATGGGCAAGCACCTATCTCAATAAAGCAGGGCTTGTAAACAAACCACAACGCGGATGTATACAGATTACTGACGAGGGATTATCTGTTCTGAAAGACAATCCAGTGAAGATAGATATGAAATATCTGTCGAAGTACGAATCCTTCCAGGAGTTCTCCGGGATGAAGGAAGATATCAGCAATACTGCCTCGGACACATCCAATGCGGATGACGCGTCTTCCCCACAGGATCTTACGCCGGACGATAAGCTTTCAGACGCTTTCAAGGACATCAATCAGGCGTTGGCAGCCGATCTCCTGGAAGAAGTCATGAAGGTATCTTCTTATACTTTCGAGAAGATGGTCATTGATCTTCTCAATAAGATGGGATACGGAACACCGGAGTATGGCAGCCATGCGACAGTTGCATCTGGAGATGATGGTATCGATGGCGTGATCATGGAAGACAAGCTGGGATTCTCCCTCATCTACATGCAGGCGAAGAAGTGGAATCCATCAAGTACAGTCGGGCAGCCAGAGCTTCAGAATTTTGTCGGAGCCATTGCCGGGAAGCATGGAGATGGACTTTTTGTTACTACTGCAAAGTTTTCTCAGAAGGCAAAGGACTATGCAGAGAAGCATCACATCATCTTGATTGATGGCGAGAAACTTTGCAAGCTTATGATCGAGAACGACTTCTGTGTCAGTACAAAGAAGATACTGAAAATCAAAGCCCTGGATATGGATATGATATCAGAGTATCAAGAAGAGTAAGACGCTTGCTAGAAAACAGAGTGTATATGAATTGTTAGGAATCGGAGTTACCTACTGTAAAATAAGTGCAACGACTTCATGATACAAGGATATCACCAGGATATCTCCTAACAACGATTAGAATTGTGTCGTACCGGAAAGAGTAGATTTTTTAGCAAATATTCATATAGGTAAGCCCATCTGGAGCGATAAGATGAGAACAAAGAAAGTAAATATCAAGGATGTAGCCGAGGTGGCTGGAGTTTCGATTGCCTCAGTTTCTCATGTGATAAACAAAACAAGATATGTAAGTCCAGATCTGGTAAAAAAAGTTGAAGATGCTATGGCAACAACTGGATATCTGGCCAATAATGCCAAGAGAGAAGAAAAACTCAGAGTTGGGAAAAATTCGTCAATTGTTGCGATTTTCCCAAATCTTGCCACAGGGCTGTATAGCGATATCGCCATGAAACTGGGAACCATTGTCAAAGAAAGGGGATTTCAGTTTTTTGTCGGCATATCAGAGAATAATCCTGAAATGGAACATCAGATGCTTCATCACCTCATCAGTCAGAGGGATGTTGCCGGAATCGCTTTTGTTCCAACGCAGTCTGATTCTGGACAATACAAGGAGTTGATCCAGTCAAGAATTCCCTTTGTATGTATGGAACGTTCAATCAGAGGAGCAGATGTGAATTCTGTACAGTTCAAGGATCGAGAGGCTATATTCCGGGGAACCTCTTATTTAATTGAATGTGGCCATACAAACATGATGTATATTAGAGAGGATATTGAGGGCAGTTCAAGGGAGGAAAGGACGGATGGTTTTCTCACAGCATTAATGAACGCACACATGAATGTGGAGACAGCTAATATTCTTGATGTAAGTTTAATAAATGAACATGAGGAAAGTGTATCCAGAATTCAGTCTGCACTTTCTAAAACTATGCCCACGGCTGTGGTTGCGAGCGGAAACCGAATCACATTGTTTTTGATGAGAGCTTTACGCAATGTAGGGATGAGATATCCTGACGATGTTTCCATCATTGGCTTTGGCGATGAAAAATGGACACAGATCATTGATCGACCGCTTACTACTTTGAGGAGAGATACAGCGGAATTTAGCAGGTATGTTGCGGAGATACTTTTCCAGCATATTGAGACCGCTCAGGCAATCAACAGGTGTGAATATGCTGATATCCTGCTTCAGTTTAAGAAATCTACCAGAATGCTTGATAATGGTCCTTATGGAGAAAAAGCGGCATCCATGGAAGAGATTGTTCTGACAGAGCAGGAAAGAAGAGAGCTAAGGGCAAAGAAGCATAGGGTCATAATCGCATTTCATTATATGGGGACTGCATGGGCTGAGCTTCACGAAAAAGGAATTCGAGACGAACTGGAAAAATATGGAATCGATGTCATATCCTCAATGGATGCGCATTTTGATCCGGATCTTCAAATTGCCCAGTTGAGGAGTATCAGGCTTCAGGAACCAGATGCTGTCATTGCAGTTCCGACCGATGACAGAAAAACTGCAGAGGCCTTTTCAAAACTTGCTGAAGTGACTAAACTGGTATTCCTTGGCAGTATTCCTGAAAACATCCCTCGAAATTCCTATGTGTCTTTTGTATCTGTCAATGAAGCGGAAAACGGATCTAATGTAGCTCGTCTGATGGGGGAATATTACCAAGACAGGACAGAAGCCAAAATAGGTCTTATCAATCATGGCGCAACATTTTATGGAACAAGAGCAAGAGATCAGGCGGTGGAGCGTACCCTTCTTGAAAAATATCATAATATCAGAATTGTTGCAGTAAGAAATTTCTCTCAGATCGATAATGCTTATCAGGTCTGTCAAGACATGATTGAAGCGCATCCGGAGATAGAAGGAATCTATGTCAGCTGGGACAGACCTGCCCTGCAGGCAATTAAAGCACTGAGAGTTCTGAAGAGGGAGGATATAGCGGTCTTTACGACGGACTTGGATCGAGAGATCGCAGTGAAAATGTCAGAAGGTGTTGTTCGGGGAATGAGTTCGCAGAGGCCCTATGAACAAGGCCGTGCGGCTGCTCTGGTGGTTGCTAAGTCCCTTGTAAGCAGTGATGTCCCAAAGTATGTTGGAGTACAGCCCTATATTGTAACGCCGGATGAATTACAGAAATCGTGGATCGATATTTTTCATGAGGAGATCCCTTTTAAACCCAATAATTTACGTAAATAATCTCAATACATAACAAAACTTGATAAAACGGGAGAAATACAATTTGGCATAGTGACGAAAACATACGTAAATTAACGATTTACTATTGACGATAGCGCCATAGAATGCTATTCTTTTAAACAACAAAAACAGGAATCACCAATAAATTATAAATAATTTACGTAAATATTAATGATTCGGTGATATCTTATCAGGTTAAAGGAGGATCTAAAATGAAGAGGTTGGCAATGGTTGGGATCGCAGCTGTTTTGGTGACTGGCATGGCAGTAACAGCTCAAGCCGATGAAAGAAAAGTTATGTGTTCTGTACGAACACACTGAACAATACTTTCCAGAGCTCGATGGATGCAAAGTTCAAGGAACTCTGCGAGGCCAACGGTATCGAGTATACTTGTCTTGATCCGGATTATGATTTGAACAAACAGCTTTCACAGCTTTCCGATGTTGCAAACAGTGGATATGATGCAGCTTTCATCATCCCGGTTGACTCAGCAGGAATCACCTCTGGACTTCAGGAAATCTCAGACGCAGGCATCCCAATTTTCAATGTTGATACAGCCGTCATTGACGCTGACATGGATAAATACATAACTCAGTTTGTCGGAACCAATGCATTCATGGCCGGCCAGCTGGTAGGCCAGCAGATGGCGAAGGACTATCCGGATGGCGGAAATATTGCAATTCTTGACTTCCCGTCCAATGAAAGCTGCGTAGATCGTGTCAACGGCTTCCTGGATGGACTCGGTGACAGTAAGGATAAATTCAATATTGTCGCTCAGCAGGATGGTAAGGCAGCACTTGATGCATCGATGCCCTTGGCAGAGGATATTATTACAGCAAATCCTGATCTTGATGCTTTCTTCTGCATTAATGACCCTTCTTCTTTGGGAGCTGCTGCAGCCATTAAGGCAGCAAACATGACCGGAAAGATTGGCGTATACAGCATCGATGCATCACCGGATGGAAAACAGGCTCTGCTTGATGGCGAGTTTACTGCAGTTGCAGCACAGGTCCCGCTTCAGATTGTAGAGTATTCTGTTGATCAGGCTAGCAAGTATCTTAGTGGGGAAACTGATCTTGGAGACAAGAAAGTATATCTTGATTCCCATCTTGTAGACAAGGATGAGGCGGAGAAGACTCTTAAGGATTGGCAGTAAATTTTTGGATGCTAAGAAAAGCGGTGGTGGTAACACCGCCGCTTTTTTACAGATGAAATACATCTATTGGAGGGAACATGGGGCAGACGGTTCTGGAAATGAAAGGCATAAAGAAAAGCTTTAACGGAGTTTATGCCTTAAAGGGAATTGATTTTTCCCTTGAAGAAGGGGAGGTTCATGCGCTGCTTGGTGAGAACGGGGCAGGAAAATCAACACTGATCAAAGTTCTTGGAGGCATCTACAAACCGGACTCCGGATCAATCACCATCAATGGGAAAGAAGTAAAGATCCAGGGGGTTCCTGATGCACAGGCCCTTGGTATCGGAATTATCCATCAGGAAATTGTTCTGGTCCCATACCTGACAGTTGCCCAAAATATCTTTCTTGGAAGGGAAATCTCAGGGAAGCTTGGGAAGGTTGATCTTAAAGAAACAAACCGTCGATCTCAAGAAATGCTTTCTTCCCTTGGCGTGAATATTCAAGCCGATACGATGGTTGAAGACCTAACAATCGCACAGCAGCAGATGGTTGAGATTGTAAAAGCGGTTTCATTTAACGGAAAAATAATTGTCATGGATGAGCCGACTTCTTCGATTTCAACAGAAGAAGTTGAACAGCTTTTTAAAATTATCTCTAATCTGAAGAAAAAACACGTAAGCATCATCTACATTTCGCACCGCATGGAGGAACTGTTCCGAATATCCGATCGTGTTACTGTAATACGAGATGGAGAATATGTGGGAACCCGAATTACATCGGAAACAAACCCGAAGGAACTGGTTGCAATGATGGTGGGACGCGATCTTCAGAGCTTTTATTCGAGGGATTATAACGACCTTACAAATGCTCCAGTAGCTCTAGAAGTCAGGAATCTGAGCTGCGAGGGATGGTTCAATGATGTAAGTTTCAAAGTTCATAAAGGAGAAATTCTTGGCTTTTCTGGCCTGATTGGCGCAGGACGCAGTGAAATCATGCAGTGCATCTTTGGCGCAAGACATTATCAGTCGGGAACAGTCTTATATAAAGGAAAAGAAGTTCATTTTAATAATCCGATGGAGGCGCTGAAAGCAGGAGTGGCTATGGTCCCTGAAGACCGTAAGAAAGAGGGACTCGTTCTGGGAAATACAGTTGCATTCAACCTCACGCTCGCCTCTCTTCATTTCTATATGAATGGAATCGCGGTCAGCGAGTCAAAAAAGGCAAAAACTGTCACGGAGTATTTTTCAAAGCTGAAGATAAAGGCAGCGTCACCGAATATTGAAGTCGCCAGCCTGTCCGGCGGAAATCAGCAGAAAGTTGTCCTGGGAAAGTGGCTTGCAACCAAACCAGATGTCCTTATACTGGACGAACCGACCAGAGGCGTCGACGTTAATGCAAAGTATGAGATTTATCTAACAATCAATGAACTGGCAAAACAGGGAATCGCAATCATCATGGTTTCCAGCGAACTGCCAGAGATTATTAATATGTGTGATAACGTTTGCGTTGTTCGTGAAGGGAAACTTGTAAAGGAGTTGCCACGCAAAGAGTTATCTCAGGAAGAAATCATGAAGTATGCAGCAGGAGGGCAGGAGAAATGAATAAGAATAAATCAAAAGGCTCGGTTTTTGGAAGCGTTACAAACAATATCGGAATTCTTGGAGTACTTCTTATCCTGTGTGTGGTTATTTCCATTACTACAAATAAGTTCTTAACTCCCAATAACATTATCTCTGTTCTCAGGCAGATATCTATTAATGCATACATAGCACTTGGCATGACGATGATTATCATTCTTGGTCATATCGATCTGTCTGTTGGTGCGATCGTTGCGATGAGCGGAACTTTGACAGTTGGCCTGATTGTAAATCAGGGTGTGCCGATGGGACTGGCAATCTTCTTTGGAATCCTGGTTGGTATGGTTGCGGGACTTATAGATGGACTTATCGTTTCTTACTTCAGAGTCCCTGCTTTCATTATTACCATGGCTATGATGAATATATGTAATGGCGTTGCATATGTCTACTCAGGCGGAAGGTCAACTCGTATTGATGACAATTTCTTTGCTGCGATCGGAACTGGTTATCTCTTCAACACAATTCCGCTTCCGGTTGTCTACATGGTAATTCTGATTGCGGTTGTCAGTTTTCTGCTTAGCAAAACGAAGTTCGGAACTTACATCTATGCAATTGGCGGAAATAGAGAAGCAGCGCGCCTTTCCGGTGTACCGATCAAGAAAGTCGAGATTATTGTCTTTACGATTTCTGGCGTACTTTCTGCTTTTGCAGGTTTGGTCCTCTGTTCCAGAATGTTTTCAGGACAACCTTCAGTAGGAAGCGGATATGAAATGGATGCGATTGCCGCTTCTGTCCTTGGCGGAACATCTATGTCAGGAGGTAAGGGACGAATCAGCGGTACGATCATAGGAGCGATGGTAATTGGTGTTATTTCCAATGGACTTAACCTGATTGGAGTCAGCTCTTACTGGCAGCTGATTGTAAAGGGCCTTATTATTGGGGCGGCTGTTATCTTTGACGCTCAGAAGGGCAAAGTACATCTTCTTAAAAAGAAAGTACAGTAATATACGACGATATTGGAGGACGTAATGGATATATTTCGTAAGATGTCATTTGCTGACTCTACAGGAGATGCAATCCCTTATTTTCATAATGGAGAGTATCATATCTTCTCACTAACATCGCCTCCGGGGACGACTGTTTATCCGGCAAGGCTTCGCACGACTTGGAGTCATTCAGTTTCGAGTGATTTAATTCACTGGACAGAACTTCCGACCGCTCTGTATCCCGGCGAAGGAGATGAGCCTGATGCTTCTGGTGTATGGACCGGATCTGTAATCTATGGAGAAGGACAGTGGCATGCATTTTATACTGGCTATTGTCTTACTGCGGAGTATCAGCAAACTATATGTCACGCGACAAGCAAGGATGGAATTACATGGACAAAGGATGCAGCAAATCCAGTCATCAAGCCAAAGACAGATGAGTATGAAAAACTTGACTGGAGGGATCCATACGTATTCTACAATGATGAGGACCATTGCTATTGGATCCTGATCTCAGCAAGAATCCTGAGTCAGCCTGTGACGAGGAGAGGATGCATTGTCCTCTATCGTTCGGATGACCTGGTAAATTGGAAATATTATGGCCCAATCTATACTCCAGGGCATACAAACTGCCCCGAGTGTAGTGAGATGTACCGGATTGGTAATACCTGGTACTTGTCTTATTCTAGGTTCTCTGAATGGGTAAGTACAATCTACAGAGTTTCAAAATCCCCATTCGGACCATGGAGAAAACCGAAAAAGGATAACATTGGCGGAAGGCGATTTTACGCGGCAAAGTCGATGCAGAATGATGAAGGCAGAAGGTTCTATTTTGCATGGGCACATGACCGTGCAGACCAGAGTGACCATGGAGAATGGTATTGGGGCGGAACTTTCTGCATCCCACATGAAGTAGTCCAGGATATGAATGGCGAGCTGAATATTAGAATGCCCCGGGAATACGTAGAAGCATTATCGCGGGAGAAACTGGAATGGAACTATCTTCCTGTTATGGGTGAAGAAAGGACAAGTCACTATGGGCAAAGTACGATACAGATGAATTCTGTAAGTACATGCACTTATGGCTTTCTTATCCCTGAAAAGAAAAACAAACAGTTCTTATTCAGTTGCTCAGCAACTCCATATGAAACGAATGATTATTTTGGAATCCTTCTGAAATCTGACAAAGAGGCAAGCGGATGCCTGCTTCTGGAATTTGACTCTGCGATGCAGAGGGTATCTTTAATCAATCTACCGATGGATACAGATCCGTTCTGGAGACAGTCATGCCAGGCTGTACCTCCGGCAACTGATCCAGGGCCCGACGGGGTGAGAGTAGCCGAAAAAACCTTTGCAATTAGTCCAGGGAAAGCAATAGACATCAAAATTCTGATTGATCACGACATGGTGGAAGCGTTTATCGGCAATGAAGTAGCTTTCACATACAGAATTTATGCGAAACCTGAGTATGAAGTAGGATTAATTACTCAGGACGGAGTAGTGGAGTTTGACAATATTTCTATGACGCGCTGACACCTATTATCTAAGCAGTGCTATATTGCTTGGCTAAGCTGTCATGGAATTGCTCTGATTAATGCCGGTCTAGATGCTGAATGAACTGCTTCAGTGTATCTGCTGAATTTATTTTAATTTCCGAAGTCGCTGTTCCCAGCTGCTTTACTTTTACTTCGGTCATATCCTTGAAGAGGCTTCGCTCACTAAGCGGAGCTTCTATTATTTTTCGGAAATCTTGGTATGCATCGAGGCTGATGATGGCATAGATGCATGAGAAGGTTTGTTCGCAGAAATCCTGAAGGCTCAGGGCTTCTGACCGAAACCTGCGGTTCAGCATATCAATTTCATAGTCATAAAGACCGTTTGGGTTTTGACTTTTCAACAAGTATGAATATTCAATAAACTGATCTTTCTGTTTCAGAAGCTTATTTCGCGGAAGACTCTGTAGAGTTTTCATCAACGGATTCTGCCCCTTCCTCGACAGAAGAGTCAGCAGAAGCTTCTTCGGTTTCGATTTGATCGCCGTCCGGGTAATCGTATTCCTCATCCCAGAAGGGGAAAACATCCTTGACGTCTGTGACCTCGGCATTGCCGTTAAGATCTTCGTAGACAGACAACAAGACGAACGATGTCAGGGGATCAGATTCATCAGAGGCCTCCCTGCAGAGGTAACAGTAGTTGGTTCCTGCAACGACCTGAGATCCGAGGTAAGCGATCACTTCAAAGCTGTCCCCTGCGAAGTCGTCCATTGCTTTTTCATAGGCCTTTTTGGCGGCTGCATTTTCCTTGGCATCGATGGAAGTGTCGCCGGTGTTGGCCTCCCAACCGCCATCTATAAAAATATCCGTGGAGCCATCGACTCCTCCGATCACCTGAGCATTTCCTTCCGTTGTATTTTCTGTTTCGGTTTTCTGTGATGCAGCGTACACCGGTGCGGACATCAGCATGGCCCCCGCAACAACCAATGCGGTGATAATGTTTTTCTTCATTACATAAATCCTCCTTGTCTTGTGAATTCCATTTCTGATGACATAGTAGACTTCTGCCTGAATGATGAAATTGCGGTTTCCATAACAATCTGTTAAGATTTTGCAACGCCATGCTCCACAATAGATAAATAGGGCTCAAGAAAACGAATGTTAATCAAGACTGCCCAGCCCGCTCACGGATATGAAGCCCGAAGGCGACAGCTGCCACGAGCAGTCCGACAACGGTTCCCCAGATATGGTCTGCAGATGTATCGACGGTGAATCCTGCAAGGCAGCCCCAATTGATGACGGACAGGACTGTAAGAATCCAAAAGGCGATTCTGGACGTATAGACGGCGGCGAGAGGAAGAATGTAGCGATGCCTGCAAGGATGCAGAATGCCGGGTGAACTCTATGCGTCATATATAGCTCCAGGGCGAGGATGCCGGCGATGGTGATAGAGTCCAGGGTCATGATGCTCTTGGCGAAGAGCATGAAGAAAAGGACAACCGGTACAAGCAGGAAGATTGCAATAACAAGAAACAGAGTAATCATAGATTTCCTTTCTCCGAGGCACTGGGCGGGGCAGATCAATAGAGGCCGGACACAGGCAATGTCACATTACTTCCTATGTCCGGATGCGGCGTGGAAAGCGCTTAGCTTGTACCTGCCATATCGTGCCGGACAAGCAGGTCGTAGTAGCTGTCAATGGTTGTGCTGGCATTAAACAGGGATGCGAGCAGGTACTTCTTCACGTTCCTCACCTGTGTTTTGTTGCTGCGCACGCACTCGATGACATACTCGATATGGTCCTCTCGAAGCTGCATAAAGCGGCGCTGAACCATGTCGGTGGGAAAACTGGTTCCAGAGATAACAATCTGCGGTCTGGTCCACAATTCAATCTCCAGGATAAGCTCTACGATTCCGTCAATCATGTCTCCGTCCTGCGGATGAGAGACATTGAGGTCTGTATATCCGATGTTGCTTCGAATCTTTTCGCGGAGTGGATCGACGGAAGTATGACTTTCCCCATCGTATCCCATCAGGGTTCTGAACCCGGACAGGATGGGATTCGATACGATATGGGATTCCTTTTTCTTACTCATATCAGTGTTATTCATCTCTGTCTTATTCATAAGAGGTGCGGATTTCTGCACTTCTAGAAGTACCGATTCCGGCTCCTCTAGAGTTGTCAGATTCTGCATTTCTTGCCGGGCTGTACCGGTCTGGATGGCCTGTTTATTCATTGTGTCGGCGGATATGGCGTTCATCGCAGACTGTCGTGAAGTGGCGGTATCTGCACTTCTGGATTCGGGCAAAACATCGGCAGAAGTGCGCAGATGAACATCTTTTGCCTGTCCATTACCAGTCGAATGGAATGCCGGCAGGCCGGACAGGAAGTTCTTCACGTACAGGTAGTTCGGAAGACCGCGGCCTCTGCGCTTGCGGGCAACCAGTCCGAACTGCTCAAGCTCTGTAAGGACATCCATGACTTTTCGTTTCGTGAAGCCGATATCCTGGACGATCTCTTCGACCTGATAGATGATGTAGACTCTGTCCTGATCGTCCATCCAGTGATTCTTCACGGACAGAGACATTCGGTCCAGGAGGACAGCGTAGAGCATCTTTGCCTGGATGGAGAGACCTCGGAACTCCGGATTCAGGAGAAGGAGCTTCGGAATCCGGATGAAACTGAACTGTTCCGCCTGTGAACCGGTATAGAAATCAAATGTCATCCGAATCACCTCCGTTCTGAGCCTTCCATGACTTCAGAAGCGTTTCAATCACGCCCATCATGTCATCATGAGAATAGGTGGGAGGGAAGTACTCCCGGAGCTTTCGATCGGTAAGTGTCAGGCTTCCCGCAGCAGATGCCTTCTGGGTACCATTCAGGAGGATGATCATCTTGTCTTGAGTCATGGCCCGGACTGTAGAGCCGTGCGGAGTTCCTTTACCTGGTTGAGCTTTACAGGACCATTCTCTTTGATGTACTCGTAGAGCCATTCTTGAATTTCCTTGTCGATATAAGAAATCTCAACGGCAACGGTGAACTGGAGACGCTTGCGGTCCACGAAGTCAAGAAGTTCGGGAATGAGTTCCGTCAAGCGAATATATCTTCTCACCTGCATTCGGCTTTCGCCTGTTTGACTACCGATAAGATCTGCCGACTCTAACTTCCGCCCAATTTGTGCGGAAGTGTTTGCGTCCAGGAAATCAGTGCGTTTTCCCTGGCGCTTGATAGCTTCAAGTCTCATCTTGTAGGCGAATGCCTTTTCACTTGGCAGCAGTTCTTCCCGCTGTATGTTGGAGTCGACCATCTTGACAATGGCTTCGTCGTCGGTCATATCGCGGATGATGGCCGGGATGGTTTCCATTCCAAGCTTCATGGCGGCGTGCATTCTGCGGTGGCCGGAGATCATCTCGTACTCGTCATTGCCAATCGGTCGGATGAGGGTGGGGGAGAGGATTCCGTTCTCACGGATGCTGTCGACAAGGTCCTGCATCTTCGCGTCGTCCACCACATGGAAGGGATGGTTGCGGAAGGGATGGATCTTCTCGATTTCAATTTCCATCGCCGACTCCTCGCCGACGACGCCAAGCATTTCATCGATGGTCTTGAGTTTAATCTTCTGTCCTGGACGTTCTCTCATCGTCAAGTACCTCCTTGGTGAGCTGTTCGTAACACTTTGCAACTTTGCAGTTCGGGTCATATTTGTAAATGCTGATGCCGGCGGCGCTGGCCTCCGGAGCTCGGACGGAGAAGGGGATACAGGTATCCATAATCCCGATCGTTTTGCCGTAACTGTCCCGGAGCATCTGTGTGATGTCTTTCGCATAATTCGTCCTGAAATCAACCATCGTGAGCAGAATCCCTTCGATTTTCAGTGTCTTGTTCAGCCTCTTCTTCACGACCGTGATGGTCTTCAGAAGCTGCTGGAGGCCTTTGACAGGCAGGTAGGCGGCCTGGACGGGGATCAGGATGCGGTCGGCGGCGACGAGCGCATTGATGGTCGTGATGCCCAGGGAAGGCATGCAGTCAATGAGAATGTAGGAATACTCATCCCGCAGATGATCGATATACTCCTTCAGGATCATTTCCCGGCTCATGGTGTTGCCGAGCAGAACCTCCAGTCCGGACAGTTCGATGTTGGCGGGCAGTAGGTCGACGCCTTCCTCATGATGAAGGATGCCTTCGTGCGGATCGAAGTCTTCCTCATTGATGATGTGGGTCATGATGGTCGCAATCGTGGTGGATATCTCATCCGGGTTCTGGTATCCCAGACTTGCAGTGAGACTGCCTTGTGGGTCACAGTCCATCAGCAGGACCTTTTCAACGGCTCTGGCAAGGCCGATGCCGAGATTGGCGACCACAGTGGTTTTGTTTGTTCCACCCTTCTGGTTGCAGCAGCAGAAAACTTTGCATTTACACATTTCTCTGATCTCCCTTCTTGTGTGTTGAAGTACTCGCAGGATGGCCGGCAGTGACATTTGCGTTAGCGCCTGCAGGATCATCTGCGGAATCTTTTGCGGACCCCTTCGGCTGGTCCTTATTCCTTACCCGGTCAGAGTTCCCGGCGTCCTGCTTCTCCGCCCATTCCTGCATGATTTTCAGAACCCCTTCCTTCATCATTTCCGGGCTGCAATTCTCCGGGAAATAATCCCGAAGCTGTTCACTGTTCAAAATGATCCGTCGTTCGGCTGGGTTCTTCGGACCGAGGAGGATATCGCGTACCATTTGGTTCGTCAGCCCGCCCTTTTCCTTACTGCCTTTGCTGGCTTCCTTGATTGCCATCGCTTGTGCAAGACTGGGAGAGTGCTTTGACTTGGCTATTACTCTGGCGATGATCCTTTGCTCATCTTCCGGGAGAAAAGCGAATTCGTAGCCGGGAGTCAATCCAAGTTCTCCCTGGTCCAGAAGATAGGAGAGGTCCGGAATCAGGTAGGAGAGCCGGACATAGCGCTGGACCTGCTTGGGACTGTCCCCTGTCTTATTGGAAAGAAGGTCAACTGACCGCCCGGATAATGCTCTGTCTGCCTTTTTGCGGCCATATTGCTGACGGGATTGCGCAGAGCCTCGTATTTCATGCGGTATGCTGTGGCTTTCTCACTGGGCGGCAGCTTCTCCCGGCGGAGGTTGGTGTCCACCATCGAGAGAACGGCCAGATCATCGGACATGTAGCGGATGATGACCGGAACTTTCAGGAGCCCGATTACCGTAGCGGCGTATTTCCGTCTTGCCCGGAGATGATCTCGTAATTGCCTTCGTCGGTCGGCCGGACGATCAGCGGGTCGAGGATGCCGTAGCTGCGGATGCTGTCGATCAGCTCTTCCATGTCCTCGTCCATCGTGACGCGGAAGGGATGATTGCGGAAAGGGACAAGCCTTTCCGGCTCGATGTGCAGGATTTCTTCGTGTCTTTTCATGCAAACCTCCTTGCTGACTTTGCTGATGGAGGTTCCGGGGCAACTCTAAAGCGGGAGATGACCGTGGCAGAAAGCCTTATTGCGGGTCTTTTGCCTGTCCAGTCATAGAAAAAGCCGCCTGGAACCGGATCAGAAACATGATCTGGACCAGATGGCTGTGCTGTCTGAAAGCGGACTTTGCGGTCAGCTTCAATTGAATATCGTGCAGTGCGAAAGAGTGGAAGAGCGGGGCTGGCGGGGCCTGGGTGAAACCGGGTCCGGTCAGCTGACAGCGGCCATGAGAATCGAACCGTTATCTTTCATGGGCAGTGTCCGCGAGTCTTTTGGGGATTTTCATGGGCAGAGGCCTGAAAATCGGCGGCTGCCAGCTAAGAAATGCGGGCAGGGTCATTTTCCCAATAAAAAATGCGGGAGCTGTTCCACTTTTTTGTGGATCACTCCCGCAAAACGCGTTCCCGATGCGATTCGAACGCACGACCTTCCGCTTAGGAGTAGACCCGATACGACATCGGGAAGTGGCATC
>ERZ791624.674-NODE-674-length-21734-cov-4.176161_pt1 | contig 21734 bp, 19 predicted proteins | sample MGYA00510058_ERZ791624 | MGnify/ENA primary metagenome ERZ791624 (study PRJEB30046, sample SAMN00715158) | human gut metagenome | study: EMG produced TPA metagenomics assembly of the A metagenome-wide association study of gut microbiota in type 2... | reverse complement strand
TTGATGATTCTGGTCGGGTCGAAAGGACTTCGACCCCTACAGTTGAGTGATTAATAGGTTGATTTTTAATTAAAAACAAAGGCTTCCGAACGGAAGCCTTTGTTTTTATATGTTGAGATATTTATTATCTAACAACAACTTTAGCAACTTTGTTACCAACTTTAGCAACGTAGAAACCAGCAGGAACGTTGATATTTGTTTCGCCAGCAGCAACGTTAGCAGCCTTTACAACTTGACCTGCAGCGTTGAAGATTGTAGCAGTTTCAGCGTTAGCAACTGTAACAACAATGCCGTTTGCGTTAGCAACGATAACTGTGTTTTCAGCGTCAACAGATTCTACGCTACCTTGTCCAGGTTCTGCAGAAGCGTCAAGGATCTCGATTGGGTTAACTTGAAGGTTGCCGTTGAAAGTAGCAACTGCAGCGATGCAGTCAAGAACTGTGCCTGTTTCTGGGCTTGTTTCTAACCACCCTTTTTGCCAATAAACGTTAAGGTCTGTTGTGCCATCTGTGAATGTTTTTGACTTGTCAACAACATTGTAAGTAACGTTGTCAAGATAGATGATCTTGTTAAGGTCTGCAGCACTTACTTGTGTTGTTGTCATAACAACTGGAGTGCAGTCGCCCTTTTCAGTAGCAGGAGCCAATGAAGCAGGAACCGGGTTCTTCATTTCTGGAAGGCCGTTGAAAACAGTGTATTCACCCTTAACACCAGCAGGGATAACGTCACCGTTTTCATATTCAGTAAGACCGTAGCCAAAGATAAACATGTAGTCGTCGTTAGCGTCCTTAACGAAGATGTTGTTTCTGTTGTCACCTGAAGTTTGTGGTACGTTTACTTGTCTAACAACAGTTACAGGGAAAGTCCATTCGAAGTATGTGCCTGCTGCTTCTGCTTCACCGTTCATCTTGAAGTCGTCGATGCTTAAAACCTTGATTGGTTCAGCGATTTCGATGTTTGCAGTAGCGATTTGAGAATCTTCCAAACCAGCCTTAACAGCCTTAGCAGTGATAACGTGCTTGCCAGTGCCAGCAACTTCAACAGGAGCAGTGTATTCAGTTTCAGCACCACCGTCAAGAGTGTACATAATCTTAGCACCGTCAGTGTTAGATGTGATTTCTACAGATTGAGTAGTGTAGTACTTGCCGTCTTCAATGCTGAATTTCGGAGTTGCGCAAACAGTTTCAACACCTGCTGTGTAAGTGAAAGTGTAAGTGCAAGCGCGGAATTGCGGGTTTTTACCAGCAGCGTTCTTTTGGTTTTTAAGTTCAATAGTTACAGTCTCAGCAGAACCTGTCCAAGTTGCTTTGAAAGTTGTTGTAGGGTCTGATGTGAAAGTACCAGATGATGCAACGAATGCGTCATCACCGTCAGGCATGTTGTAATTTGTGTAAGTTGACAAGCCAAATTCAATGTTTGTCAAAGTGCCGCCAGAAGGTGCTGTGAAAGTTATAACGTTACCAGCATACATTCTGGCACAAGCAGGTGCGGCAGTATAAAATGCAGGGTCTGATGAACTTGTTGCTTTGTCGATTTTAATAGTGATGCCTTCTGGAGTTTTGAACTCTCTTCCATTAATGACTTCAGCATTTGTAAGGCCTTGTGCGCCCCAATCAAAAGTTGATTCAGCAGCGTTAGCAGCAAACATTGTAGCCACTAATGCTAAAGTAGAAAGTAATAATTTCTTCATAGTGTATAAAATTTTAAATTATAGGTTTTTGACAAAAATAGGAATTTAAATTTCAAGAACAAAATATTATCGTTGAAATTTTTGTAACAGAGAGAAATTTGTGCGTAAAAGCCAATAAAAGAGAAAAATAGGCAATTATTTGATACTAAACGGAGCCTTTCTCTAATTGTGATTTTATTATATCAGCCAGTTCTTTTGCCGTTTCAATCGTTTCTTCAGCCGTTTCTATCTTGGTGGCGTCGAATTTCATTTTTGCTTTATTGTAGAAATGGTCCCGCTCTATGAGATTTCTTTCAATGAATGATTTCAGTTCCTCATCCGTTTTATTTGCAATAATCGGCCGCTTAGCCTTGTGCTGGGGTCGTGAGAGCCGAGAGAAAAGTACGCTTGTTGGTGTTGTAAGGTATATTGCCAGTCCGCTGGAGTTCATAATGTCCATATTGTTGTAGTGGCACGGCGTACCTCCGCCGCAAGCGATTATGACATCTTGAAACTCAGAAACCTCCTCTAAGAGATTATGCTCTATTTTGCGGAAGCCCTCTTCTCCTTTTTCGGCAAATATGTCCTTTATTGTTTTGCGAAACCTCCCCTCTATAAAGTTGTCAAGGTCGATAAAGTCGCACTCCATCTCTTTGGAGAGAGCACGTCCGAGGGTGGTTTTGCCCGACCCCATATATCCTATGAGGAAAACAGGTTTCATTACTTGAATATTTGAGCGAATATTTTTTTTGTGGCACCGAGGTGCTTCTTTATGTAATCGCCGGCAATTTCACCGTGTTTTGCAAGGAAGTTTCCATCAGAAATCAGTTTGTCCATAATTTCTGAATATTCTTTTGCGTTGTTTACACAGAAAGCGCCTTCAAGTTTTATAAGGTCACGAGCCTCTTTGAATTTGTGGTATTTTGGTCCGAATATAACAGGAACGCCATAAACCGCAGCCTCATTGATATTGTGAATGCCAACGCCAAATCCTCCGCCAACATAAACGACTGTTGCGAAACGGTAACTTTTGGAAAGAATTCCAAAGCAGTCAATGATAAGGCAGTCGGCATCTGCTGCACTTTCCGGGGTTGATTTCGTATATAGGGCAACAGGACGCTTTATCTTCGCCAAAATCCCGTTTATTCTTTCTTCTGAAATTTCGTGGGGAGCAATAACCATTTTCATTTCAGGATGGCTATTGAAGAAAGGAATGATGAAATCCTCATCAGGTTGCCATGAACTGCCTACAAAAAGTGTATATTGGCTTCTTGTAAAAGTTTCAACAATAGGCAGGTCAACTTTATTCTCGAGAATGTCGGTAACTCTGTCAAAACGAGTATCTCCGCATATATCAACATTCGTCACGCCGATAGAGGCAAGCAGGTCTTGCGACTCCTTGTCCTGAACAAAAATTTTATCGTAGCAGTTCAGCATTTTGCGGAACATGCCGCCGTAAGGCTTGAAAAACATCTGGGTTGGACGGAAAATTGCAGATATAATGTATGTCGGTATGCCGCGCTTTTTTAGTTGAGACAAGTAATTGCCCCAAAATTCATACTTAACGAAAATTGCTTTGTCGATATTTACCGCATCAAGAAATTTTTTGACTTTAGAAGGTGTGTCGAATGGCAGGTAGCAGATAGTGTCTGCCAACTGGTAGTTTTTGCAAACTTCGTAACCGGAAGGAGAGAAGAATGTCAATAGTATTTTCTGATTGGGATTTTCCCTCTTAATCATCTCGATAAGAGGTCTTCCTTGTTCGAATTCTCCTAATGAGGAAACATGAATCCACACGTATTTATCGTTAGGGTCTATCTCATTTCGGAGGATTTCCATCGTCTTCTTCTGACCGGAAATCATCAGGCTCGCCTTTTTGTCTTTCAGGGCAAAAACCTTTGCCCCGAAAGAATAAAGACGTATAGCGGTATTATAGACAAAGTTCATTTCTACAAATTCAGCAATATTTATTCTGCAAGATGGATTTGCTCAATACCTTGTTTTATACGTTTGACAGTTTCCTCTTTTCCAAGGATTTCAGTTATGTCAAACATGTGAGGACCTTTACATTCTCCAACAACTGTTAGTCGGAATGCGTTCATAACGTTTCCAAGATGATATTCTTTGGAAGCAATCCAATCGAGAACGATTTTTTCTGAAGGAGCAGAAGTGAAGTCTTCAATGCTTTCAAGAACTGTGATTAATTCGCCCATAATTTCAGCAGTTCCCTCTTTCCAGCGTTTGCGAACGTCCTTTTCGTTATATGATTGTGGTGCTTCGAAGAAGAACTTAGATTGGTCCCAAAGGTCTTTAACGAAGTTGATTCTGCCTTTGACGAGCGCAACGATGCGCGCAACAGTTTCCAGATCTGCATCAGCGTGTCCGTGTTCAGCAAGGATAGGAGCGAATAGTTTTGCAAGGTCTGCATCTGACATTTCTTGCAAATATTTGTGGTTGAACCATTTGCCTTTCTCGAAGTCAAATTTGGCACCTGCCTTAGAGCAATGCTCGAAAGAGAATTTGCTGATAAGTTCGTCCATTGACATGATTTCCTGATCATCACCTGGATTCCAGCCAAGAAGTGCAAGGAAATTGATAACTGCTTGAGGCAAGTATCCGGATTCGCGGTATCCTGAAGAAATTTCACCGCTCTTAGGGTCGTGCCATTCAAGAGGGAAAACAGGGAATCCAAGGCGGTCACCGTCACGCTTGCTCAATTTGCCTTTTCCGTCTGGTTTGAGCAATAGAGGAAGGTGAACGAAAGCCGGCATAGTGTCAGCCCAGCCAAATGCTTCGTAGAGAAGTACGTGCAAAGGTGCAGACGGAAGCCATTCCTCACCACGGATAACGTGAGTGATTTCCATCAAGTGGTCATCAACGATATTTGCCAAGTGGTAAGTAGGAAGGTCATCGGCAGATTTGTAAAGAACCTTATCGTCAAGAATAGACGAATTGATAGTAACGTTTCCGCGAACAAGGTCGTTAACGACAACGTCTCTATTTGGTTCAATCAAGAAGCGGACAACATATTTCTCGCCAGCATCGATAAGTGATTTAACTTCCTCTTCGCTCATGGTCAAAGAGTTTCTCATCATGCCGCGAGTCTTAGCGTCATATTGGAAGTTAGCGATTTCCGCTCTTTTGGCATCCAGTTCTTCTGGAGTGTCGAAAGCAATATATGCTTTGCCGTTGTCGAGCAGTTGCTTAACGTAAGTTCTATATATATCGCGACGTTGTGATTGCTTGTATGGACCGAAATTGCCGCCTTCTCTAACGCCTTCGTCAAAAGAAATTCCCAGCCAAGCGAAAGCCTCGTTGATATATTCCTCAGCACCAGGAACAAAGCGGTTAGAGTCAGTATCCTCAATGCGCAGAATTATTTCACCGCCGTGACGGCGAGCAAAGAGGTAGTTAAACAATGCAGTGCGAACACCGCCTATGTGCAATGGTCCCGTAGGAGACGGGGCAAAACGTACGCGTACTTTTCTTTCCATCTTTTGTCTATTAAAAATCGCACAAAATTACAAATTATATTCCAAAGTGCCAACAAACGTGATGCATACTATCTTCTTATATATAAATAGGATTAGCAAAATGCCAAAAAATATGTGGATTTATGTTGTAAAACATGTTTATCTATTTGATATTCTAAATTATAATAGCAAAATGTAACAAATAAAATGAAAAATCTTATTAGGTTTTGCATTGTTGTTGTTTTTCGTTATCTTTGCGTGCTATAAATAAAAAAGAAAACAAAAAAACTAAAAATAAATGGCAGCATTAGAGAAAATTAGGAGTAAATCAGTGATGTTACTCGTTGTCATCGGTGTTGCGCTTTTGGCGTTTATCATCGGAGACTTCTTGAACTCAGGCCGCTCTTTCTTTGGGGCAGGCACTACCGTAGCAAATGTTGACGGTACAAAAATCAGTATTGTTGATTTCCAGCGTCGTTATGAAGAGGCTAATCAGCAAATTATGAACAATAACCAAAAAGTTGACCCTGCATTGGTTCAAAATCAAGTGCTTGAAGAAATGATTAGCGAGCATTTGATGGGCGAAGAAGTAGAGGCTCTTAATTTGGAAGTTACAGATGCAGAAGTTACTGAAGCAATGACAGGTAAGACTGCAAACTATCAAATTGTACAATTCGCACAGCAAATGGGTATGGAATCACCGGCACAGTTGCACGAATTGATTTTCAATCCGGGTAAGTTCAACGTTCCAGCAGAGCAAGTCGCAGAATTGCGTGCCCAATGGTTGAAGATGGAAGAGCAAGTCGTTAACTCATTAAAATATCAAAAACTTGGCGTTCTTTTAGCAGGAGCAATTCAGGCTAATGATTTGGATAAAATGGCTGTTGCTGAGGAAATGTCAAATGCATCTACAGTAGATATGGTGAATGTTCGTTACTCTTCATTGGAAGATAAGGACTATCCTGTATCGGAAGAAGAACTTAAGGCTTGTTATAACGAGGAGAAGAAAAACTTCGAGGTTGATCAAGAGTTAAGAAAAGTTCATTATATTGCAGTAGATATTGCTCCGTCTGTTGAAGACTTGTCAGCAGCAACAAAAATGTTTGCAAGTGTTGATTCAATGCTTCGCAGCACACAAGGTATTGATGCAGTAAGAGTAAAATACGGTGATGTTAGCGTTGCCCAAAAGACAGTTCGCTTGTCAGATGTTGACAAAGCAACAGCAGATTTCCTTGCAAAGTCAGATGCGGAAGCAGTTTCTGAAAGAGCGTTCCGTGGTGATGTCCATTCAGTTACAAAACTTCTTGCAAAGAAGATGGATGTTGACTCTGTTAAAGTTAGCATGTTGCAAGTTCAAGGAGCAAAGGCGGTTCAGGATTCAGTCCTAAACTTGCTCAAATCAGGCAAGCCATTTGCTGAGGTTGCAGACAATAAGGTTGCAGTTGGTCAAGAAGACATGTGGATGAACTTGATGCAATTGGGAGCAGATGACAAGTCAAAAGAAGCAAAGGCAAAAATCCTTGCAGCAGATAAGGAATATTTCATTCTTGACAGTAATGATAACGGAGCCCTTATATATAAGGTGAGTGAAAAGAAGGCTCCTAAGGCAATGTTTGATATTGCAGAAGTGTCATATAAGGTTTTCCCAAGTGAAGAAACAATTGACAATTTGCGTTCAGGTCTTCAGACTTATATTAACACAAACAATACAAGTGCAACATTTGTTGAAAACGCTGTTAAGTCAGGGTATCAACCAATGCAAGCCACTATTTCAAAGGACCAGCCTCAAGTAAACAGAATTGAGTCAACTCGTAAGGGTGTTCAATGGGCGTTTGGTGCAGAAGCAGGTGCCGTTTCTCCAGTCTATGACAAGGAAGGAAATGACAAAATGATTGCTTATTGTCTTGATGAAATTATTCCAGCTGGTTATATGCCACTTTCAGATCCATTCGTGAAGATGGAGGTTGAAAGAAAGGCAAGAAACAGCAAGAAAGCGGAAGCCCTTCTTGCAAAATGCAATGGTAAGGCATCAGATTTGGCAGCATTCTCGACATTGATGAACGCGCCAGTAGATACAGCAGTAGTCGTTACATTCGGACAAGACTTTATTCCAGTTGTAGGCGGTGTTGAGCCGGCTTTGAATGGTGTTGCACCATACGCAGCAGAAGGTAAGTTCGTTGGCCCTGTAAAGGGAGAAAACGGCGTATTCGTTTACAAAGTTGTTAAGAAAGAAAAATCAAGTTCAGCAATGACACAAGAGCAACTGTCACAGAGATTTGCGGCAACTTACGGTTCTGCAGCAGTGTCTCGTATGGCTCTTGATATCCTTAAAGAAGGTAAGGATATTGAAAATGACTTGATTAATTTCTATTAATTAGGATTCATACAATCAATTCCTTTATAAAAGTTTTCATAATATGCTAAACAGGGGATATGCCGTGAGGCGTCATCCCCTGTAATTTTTTTACAAGGCATTGTGGACTTGGTTTCGGAGGTAACCTATAATTCTCCTTTGGGCAATATGACAGAGCAGAGGAGTTAAATAATATTAATTACGGAAAAATTTATATATAAACACTTGCATAGTATATTGAGAAAAATTACTTTTGTAATGTGTTTTTCATGGTATTAGATTTAAGGTTAACAAGATTGGTTGTCGTGAGACAATCAATTTTTTTTATAAAGGGGGCTTCTACAGCGGTAGAGCCCCCTTTACTTTATTCTCTATAGTAGGGATAGTGTTAATAGTAGTTATGGTAAAATATTGTTTGATAGATATTTGTGTGTCTTTAAGAGTGTGTGCTTTATGCTTTTCTTGCTGTCTGCAGCAAGGTGTAAGCCGATAAATTTATACTATGTCATCGAAGAGTGATGGTTCTGTATCGAGGAGTTTGAAAGATACTCTATGGTATGGCGATACTCCGTGTTCAGCGATTGCTGCACGGTGTGTCTTTGTTGGGTATCCCTTATTCACATTCCAGGCATATTGGGGAAATTCCGCGTGGATTTTTTTCATAAACTCGTCGCGGTGCGTTTTGGCGAGGATTGAAGCAGCTGCTATGCTCATCATCTTGCCGTCGCCTTTAACTATGCATGTGTGAGGAATGTCTTTGTATGGCTTGAATCTGTTGCCGTCAATCAGCAAGTGTTCGGGCTTTATTTTAAGTCCGTCAATGGCACGGTGCATAGCGAGAAAAGACGCATTCAGTATGTTTATTTTGTCAATTTCTTCAGCTGTAACTATGCCAACAGCCCATGCAAGAGCATCTCGCTCAATTATGGGCCTCAATGCGTCGCGTTTCTTTTCGCTAAGTTGCTTGGAGTCGTTTAGAAGTTCGTTGGTGTATCCGTCAGGCAGTATCACCGCTGCGGCAAAGACGGGTCCTGCAAGGCAACCGCGGCCAGCCTCATCGCACCCCGCTTCAGTCCGGTTTTCTTCAAGACACGACAGTAGCATTACTTGTGGCGTTTGATAATAAATTGAAAAAGAGATAGGAAGGCTTCTTTTGCTTCGCTGTCAGGGTATTCTTTAAGAATGTCCTTTGCTTCCTTTTCGATTCGCTCCATTTCCGCGTATGCGTATTCGATACCTCCTTCGGCTTTTGCAAACTCAATGAGGGTTTCAATTTCTTCGTCGCTCAGGCAGTCCTTCATAAGCAGTTTTTTCATTTCAGGCGCTTTAGGAGTATCTTTGGAGATTGCGTAGATAAGAGGAAGGGTAACCTTTCCTTCACGAAGGTCGTTGCCGGTAGGCTTGCCAACCGCTTCGTCCTTGAAATAGTCGAAGATATCGTCCTTAATTTGGAAGCACAGACCTAATTTCTGAACGTATTCCGAAAGGTTCTTTATGTCGCGTTCAGAAGAGTGAACAGTGTAGCCAGCAACTTCTACGCAACTGCGGAACAAAGATGCTGTCTTTCTGGAGATTATACTTAGATAATTTTCTTTTGTAATAGTGTGCTTCTTTGCGATGTCGATTTGGTCCAGTTCTCCTGTAGATAATTCTTTTCCGAGTTCTGATATAGACTGTATAACTTTAAAATCGCCTGTTTTTATAGCACACTGAAGAGAGTTGCTTACGAAAAAATCGCCGGCGAGGACTGCAATATGGTTGTCCCATATACTGTTGATAGTAGCCTTTCCGCGTCGCATTTTTGTTTCGTCGATAACGTCATCGTGGATTAGCGAGGCGTTGTGTAGCAGTTCGATTGCAGCGGCACCAAAGATAACTTCCGGAGTTACAGTACCAAAGAATTTTGCACTTAAAATAACTATAATAGGGCGGATTTGCTTGCCTTTTGATTGCAGGTATGAGTCAACAACGCTATTCAGCAGTTCACAGTTGCTGTTTAACGATTGCTTCATTACTGTATTTAGTTCCGTTAGTTCCGGATATATAGATTGCCTTATTTCGTCAAATTTCGACATACAACGATTTTTAGGACACAAATTTATAAATTATTGACCTATTATTCTAATTTAACGGTGGAATAATTCATTTTAAGCGGTTTTTTTACTACTTTTATAGAATATTTAAACGAGGGTATATGTCACGATTAAGCGATTTATATAAAGCAATGGAGACACTGCGGCGAGAAGGACTTCCCGTCGATGTTGAACTTGAGCAGAAAGCCAGTGCTCTGGAAGAGGATATTATTAAAAAAGAAATTCTTCCGATATTGAGCAAGACTATAGAGCCTGCTTTACAACCAGTTAAGCGCGAGTTGGTGTTGGTGGTTGACTATGTCCCGGGACAGCAATTGTGTGTTCATCTTAGCCGTAAACGTAATTTTGCCTCTGAATTAACAGATGCGAAAGAAATAGTTCTTGATCCAGAGGTGAAGCATACTGAATTAGGCGTTCGTTTGCCTAATCAGGTGAAAAGAAAAAGTGCGAGTGAAATGTCGGTTGCCTTTCCAGATGGAACTGTGATAGCAGAAAAGAAGGCGGTTGATACACTTTTTGCTGTTGTCAAAAAAATCGGTGTTTCGGAGGTCCGAAAAGTAGTAGAGGAGCATAAACTTAAATTCTGTAGAGTCCCTGTAGTTTCCAACAGAAGGGATGAAAAATATGGCAGAAGTCAGAGAGATTTGGGTAATGGGTGGCTCTTGAATACCCATAGTAATAATAATATGAAAAAAGATTTCATTGAAAAAATTTCTGATGTTCTTGGTTTGGGTATTGTAGTGACTTTAAATAAGTAACTTAATAGGTAGTGGATGGTAAACTTTGATGAATATATCCAGCAGGGAGAACCTCAAAAGCGGGAAAAAAGTTATGCGTGGCAAACAGCAATAGGCCTTCAAGCTGTAGACGGTTTAAAGCCGTCCGATTATCTTGTTGAAACCGCTTGCAGGCATATAGAGGGAGATATAACTATTGATGAGGTACAGCAACTTATCAAGAGTTATTATGAATCCAAGGATATTCGTGCAGTAAAGGCCGCCGAAACAGAGGAGGCTGATAAGGTTTCAGCCAATATAGCGGCGTTGTTGAACGAGCGTACCTTTGCTTTTACTTTTGCGGGGTTAGTTGCCATTCATCGGCGCGTATTTGATGGAGTGTTTAAGTTTGCCGGACAGATAAGGGATTATAATATCACTAAAAAAGAATGGGTGCTCCGAGGCGACACAGTTTTGTATGTCTCTGCCCCAGATATTCGCCGTGCCATTGAGTATGATCTTGAGCAGGAAAAGACTTTTAACTATATTGGGTTGGACATTAGTCAAATAGTTGGACACATTGCCCAATTTGTATCAGGTTTGTGGCAAATTCATCCGTTTGGAGAAGGAAATACAAGAACAACAGCTGTGTTTACGATACAGTATTTACGTACGATGGGGTTCAATGTGGAGAATGATTTGTTTGCAAAGCATTCGTGGTATTTCCGAAATGCTTTGGTCAGGGCAAATTATCAAAACATACAAAAGGGGATTGCTAGGGAATCTGTATATTTGGAGCGGTTTTTCCGCAATCTATTAATGGGTGAAGATAATGAGTTGAAAAATCGCCCTATGTTGGTTAATGCGCCTGAGGGTATCGAAGTGCTGACCCCGACAAGTACCCCGACAAGTTTAGCCAGTCTGATGTGTGATGACAAAGAGAATGTTATTCGTTTGGTTAAAATAATAGCGAATAATATAATGTCTGTAAAAGAAATGATGACTGCTGTTGGATTGAAAAATCGAGAGAATTTTGTTGAGTATTCGCTTAATCCTGCAATGAGAGAGGGATTAGTGACGATGTTGTACCCCGACAAGCCGCGCCATCCGCGTCAGAGGTATCTGCTGACTGTTAAAGGCGTTGCTGTTTATAATAAACTATTGAATAGTATATATGGAAAATAAAAAGTTATTTCTTCTTGATGCGTATGCTTTAATCTTCCGTGCATACCATGCTTTAAAATATCAGCCAAGGATAACGTCGAAGGGGATGAATACTTCGGCGATATTCGGTTTTGTTAATACTCTGGAGGAGGTTTTAAAAAAAGAGAATCCTACTCATATCGCGGTATGCTTTGACCCAGCAGGAAAGACTTTCCGTCACGAGATGTATGAGGAGTATAAGGCAGGTCGCGAGGCAACGCCGGAGGATATAAAGATAGCCATACCATATATAAAGGATATAATTCGTGCTTACCGTATCCCTATTGTGGAAGTTCCGGGGTATGAGGCAGATGACGTTATTGGAACGCTTGCACGCAAGAGCGTAGGTCTAGGGTATGATACATATATTATGTCGCCCGATAAGGATTTGGGTCAGTTGGTAAGCGAGACGGTGAAGATTTTTCGCCCAGGAATCAAGGGTAATCCGCCAGAAATCCGCGGTATTGCGGAAGTCTGCACAATTTTCGGAGTTAACGAGCCTAAGCAGATAATTGATTTGCTTGCGTTGATGGGCGATAAGGTTGATAACATTCCAGGCTGTCCTGGTGTTGGAGAGGTGACTGCATCAAAGTTGATACTTGAATTCGGTTCCGTTGAAAATATAATTGCCAACACCGACAAGTTGAAAGGTGCTTTGAAGAAGAAAATTGAAAGCAACGTTGAAAGCATCCGTTTTTCAAGGACGTTGACAGAAATACATACCGATGCCCCGATTGAAATTAATGAGGAAGATTTGCGACGCAAGGAAATGGATGCAGAGTCATTGAGGGCAATCTTCAATGAACTTGAGTTTCGAACACTTGCACACCGCATTCTCGGAGATAAGGCGGAGACGGTTGCTCCTAAAGTTGTCAAGCCTGTTAAAAAGGCAGAGACTTACCAGCCGTCGCTTTTTGATGACTTGCTTGAGCCTGCCGTTGAAGAAGTCCAGTTGACAGGCGTCGTCTCAGGAAAGTTTGTTTTTGCCGATGACGGAAATTATAAGAAACTTCTTGAAGATGCTGCCAAGAAAGAGCGTGCTGGAGTGTATTTCGTTACTACCAACGCAGAGTCGATGCTTTCGGAATTGAAAGGTATGGCGGTGGCAACGTCGGCTAAAGATGGTTTTTATGTTGAGTATAATGACGACAGGAAGTCTGCCTTTGCTAATTTTCTTGGTTCTTCGGTAGAGAAGGTTGGTGCTGATTTGAAGCATAGCATTATTGTTCTTAGCAGACTCGGCATTGAATTTGCAGCACCATTTTATGACACATCGATTGCGCATTACCTGCTCCAGCCAGAGATGAGCCACGCCCTTGACAGGCTTTCAGAAATTTATCTTGAAAAGGAGTTGCCACAGATAGAATTGCCACAAGGCACAAATGTCAAGAAATTTGATTATGCAGTTTCTCTTGCAGCAGCCGATTATTTCGAGACAGTTTGCTCTTATGCGTCGGCAAACTTGCAATTGTCAGACAAATTAAATGCCCTTTTGGAGAAAGAGGGAATGTGCCACCTGCTTAATGATATAGAATTTCCGCTTATACAAGTGCTTGCCGATATGGAAATGAGTGGCGTTCGTATTGACGAAGCGGCGTTGAAGGCTTATTCGGTATCGCTTACGGAGCGTCTTGACAATATAGAGCGCGAGTGTCTTGAACTTGCTGGTAAGGACTTTAATGTGTCATCACCTGCGCAGGTTGGGGAAGTGCTGTTTGAGCATCTTAAAATTGATGCCAAGGCGAAGAAGACAGCTCGTGGTCAGTATTCAACAACAGAGGAGGTCCTTGAAAAATTGAGAGACAGGCATCCTATTGTTGGTAAGATTCTTGAATACAGGAAGATAAAGAAACTTCTTTCAACTTACGTCAATGCCCTTCCGGATTTGATTAATCCGAAAACTGGGCGAATCCATACAACATATAATCAAACTGTTACGGCAACCGGGCGTCTTTCGTCAACCAATCCGAACTTGCAGAATATCCCAATCCGCAATGAAGAGGGTAGGGAGATAAGAAAGGCTTTCATTCCTGCAGACGGAAATGTGTTCTTCTCTGCCGATTATTCACAGATTGAGTTGCGTCTGGTTGCGAATATGAGCGAAGATGAGAGTATGGTTGAGGCGTTTCTTGCAGGAAATGATATTCACCGTGCAACGGCAGCAAAGATTTTCCATGAGAAATTGGAAGACGTTACCGAAGACCAGAGAAGAAAGGCGAAGACCGCCAATTTCGGTATGATTTATGGAATATCCGCATTTGGTTTGAGTGAGCGTCTGAAGATTTCAAGAGCCGAGGCTAAGAGCATTATCGAAGGCTATTTTGCAATGTTCCCAGGTGTTCGTAAATATATGGACGAGTGTGTAGAGAAAACCAAATCTACGGGTTATGTGACAACTCTTTTCGGTCGCCGACGTCTGTTGCCGGATATCAACTCCCGCAATGCCGTTGTTCGCGGATATGCCGAGCGTAACGCCATCAATGCCCCTATCCAAGGAACTGCCGCTGACGTAATAAAGATAGCGATGATTAATATCTATAAAAAGTTCAAAGAGGAAGGAATCCGCTCGAAGATGATACTTCAGGTACACGACGAATTAAACTTTGATGTTCTTCCGGAAGAACTTGAAAAAGTGGAAACAATAGTAAAAAGCGAGATGGAGTCAGCGGCAAAATTCCGAGTTCCTCTGGTGGCAGATTGTGGCAAGGGCGACAATTGGCTTGAGGCGCATTGATGATATAAAACGATAAAAATCAACAATAAAAAAAGATAAATAGTTGAAAATATTGACAATTCAAGAATTTGTTTGTATCTTTGTGCCGTTTTAACGGAACGAAAAATGGACAAGTTCGCTGATTATAAATTGCAGTTAGTCGGATTGCCCGTTGGAAATCAAGCGTTTAACTACGTTGTCGGCACTGAATTTTTCGAGGAAATGGAATCTTCGGATATTCGTTCAGGGTTGGTTGACGTGGCTTTAAATGTCAAAAATAGTTTGAATTGCTATATACTTGATTTTACAGTGCGTGGCAAGGTTCAGATTTTGTGTGATCGTTGTCTTGAAGAGATGGATCACGAAGTTGAATCTGAATATCGTTTGACCGTCAAGCGAGGCGACGAATATGGAGAAGAAGATGATGATATAATCATACTTCCGAAAGATGAGCGGGAACTTGATTTGTCCCCATTTATCTATGACACCATAGAACTATCGATACCGATAAGACACGTTCACGCGGAAGGAGAATGCAATTCCACGATGGCAGACACGCTGAAGCGTTTGAGCGGAGAAGAAAAAGAGACAGAAACTAACGATCCTCGATGGGATGCATTGAGGAATTTATTAGATAACAAATAAAATAATATAAGAAAATGGCACATCCGAAACGAAAACAATCTAAGACAAGAACAGCGAAGAGAAGAACTCATGACAAGGCTGTTGCTCCTACATTGGCTCTTTGCCCTAACTGCGGTGCATGGCACGTATATCACACAGTATGTGGAGAATGCGGATATTACCGTGGTAGAGTTGCGATCGAAAAAGAGGCAGCCCTTTAATTAAAGGAAAGTAAGAGTAAAAGATTGTCCTAAATAACCCATTTAGGACAAATTTGTTTAACTGAATACATATCATAATGTATAGTGCAAAAATAACCGGTATAGCGTCATACGTTCCTGATAGCATCTTGACAAACGATGACCTCTCAAAGATGGTTGATACCAATGATGAGTGGATAACAACTCGTGTTGGCATTAAAGAGCGTCGCATCCAAAAGGGTGAAGGTCTTGGCTCTTCTCACATGGGTAAAATAGCTGTAGAGCGTCTGCTTGAAAGTACAGGAACAAATCCGGACGATATCGACCTACTAATCTGTGCAACATCGAATCCAGACTACCGATTCCCGTCAACGGCTTCGATAATAATTCATCAGGTTGGTTTAAAAAACTGTTACGGATATGACCTACAGGCTGCATGTGCCGGCTTTATAGTAGCATTGCAGTCAGCAACTGCGTATGTGCGTTCAGGCATGTACAAGAAAGTAGTCGTTGTGGCAGCAGAGATGATGTCAAGTATGACAAACTATGAGGACCGTACAACATGTCCGCTATTCGGTGACGCTGCCGCATGCGTCTTGCTTGAGCCGACAGAAGAGCAGAACGTTGGTGTTATCGACGGGGTTTATCACGTTAACGGTGAAGGCTTGTCACACCTTGTTATGAAGGCTGGTGGTTCTGCATATCCGGCATCACACGAAACGGTTGATGCTCGCGAGCACTTTGTCTATCAAGAAGGTCGTGCCGTTTACCGTCACGCGGTTACTGATATGTATACCTCTTCTTTGGATATCTTAAAACGAAATAACCTCAGCATTGAAAATATTGATTGGTTTATTCCGCACCAAGCAAACTTGAGAATTATCGAGGCTGTTGGCGACAGATTGGGAATAAGCCCGGAGAAGGTTCTTGTTAACATTCAGTACAGAGGCAATACAAGTGCTGCTTCTATTCCTCTTTGCCTGGATGAAAATAAGGACAAGTTGAAGAAGGGCGATAAGTTGGTGCTCACTGCATTTGGTGCAGGCTTTACATGGGGCGCTATGTACATCGTTTGGGATATTTGATAAAAGTATAAATACAAGTATAATTGCGGAATGCGGTATGGAGGCGTTTGTTTCCTATCGTTTTCCGCATTTTAAATTTTAGTTGAGTTTAAAGGGTATGACGCATAAGGCAGGTTTTGTAAACATTGTTGGAAATCCGAATGTTGGTAAGTCAACGCTGATGAATAATTTGGTGGGAGAGCGTGTCTCTATCATCACTTCTAAGGCGCAGACAACGCGGCACCGCATCCTCGGCATTGTTAATTCTGATGACTATCAGATAGTTTTTTCCGACACCCCGGGAGTGCTTAAACCAAAGTACAAGTTGCAGGAGAGCATGCTTGGTTTTTCGGAGAGTGCCTTGACTGATGCCGATATCCTTTTGTATGTAACGGACGTTGTTGAAGACGTTAGCAAAAATTCGGACTTTATTGAGAAAGTTGCAAAAGAGAAAGTTCCTGTATTGTTGGTAATCAATAAGATAGACCTTTTGAAAGGCAATAATGATTTGCTGGCGATTTTTGACAAGTGGAAAACTCTGTTGCCGCAGGCGGAAATCTTCCCTATGTCGGCGAAGGAGAATTTCAATGTTTCTAACTTGATGTCAAGGATTCTTGAATTGCTTCCAGATTCGCCTCCTTATTTCGGTAAGGAGGCTTTGACCGATAAGCCGGCACGTTTCTTTGTTACGGAAATAATTCGTGAGAAGATTTTGTTGACCTACGACAAGGAAGTGCCGTACGCAACGGAGGTGCTCGTTGAAAAATATGACGAGAAGCCGGATTCTATCCATATCATGTCGGTAATTTATGTGGAACGCGATAGTCAGAAGGGCATTATCATTGGTCACGGAGGTTCAAAACTGAAGAAAGTGGGAATAGATGCCCGCAAGGATATTGAGAAGTTCTTTGATAAGAAAGTATTTCTTGAAATCTTTGTTAAAGTGGAGAAAGATTGGCGTAATAGGGAAAACAAGTTGCGCTCTTTCGGGTATATTGAATAATTAAAAAAATTGAGTTAATGGGACGATTAGTTGCAATAGTCGGGAGACCGAATGTAGGAAAATCAACGCTTTTCAACCGATTGACACAGACGCGTACAGCGATTGTTGATGACACTTCAGGCACAACACGTGACCGCCAGTACGGAAAAGTTGATTGGTGCGGGCAAGAGTTCTCAATAGTGGATACCGGTGGCTGGGTAGTCAATTCGGAAGATATTTTTGAAGGAGAAATAAACAAGCAGGTTTCAATTGCAATAGAGGAGGCAGACGTGATTCTTTTCGTTGTTGACGTTAAGAACGGCGTTACCGACCTTGACGATATGGTTGCGGCAATTTTGCGCCGTGCAAAGAAGCCGGTAATCTTGATGGCAAACAAGGCTGACAGTAATGAATGGCAGTATAATGCCGCTGAGTTCTATTCCCTTGGACTTGGCGACCCGTATTGCGTGTCTGCTGCTAACGGTTTGGGTACTGGTGACTTGCTTGACAAGATAGTTGAGTGCTTCCCTGAAAAGGAAGAGGAGGAAGCAATAGAGGAAGATATTCCACGTTTTGCCATCGTAGGGCGTCCGAACGCTGGAAAATCATCTATTATCAACGCTTTCATTGGAGAGGATAGAAATATTGTTACAAATATTGCGGGAACAACACGCGACAGTATCTATACAAAGTATGACAAGTTCGGTTTCGACTTCTATCTTGTTGATACTGCCGGTATCAGAAAGAAGACAAAGGTAAACGAGGATATTGAGTATTATTCGGTAATCCGCAGTATTCGTGCTATCGAAAATTCTGACGTTTGTATTCTTATGATTGACGCTACCCGCGGTATTGAGTCGCAGGATGCGAATATCTTCTCATTGATTAGAAGAAATAACAAGGGATTGGTTGTTTGCGTCAACAAGTGGGACTTGGTGGAAGACAAGTCACAAGAGGCAATCAAGACTTTCGAGAATGCAATCAGAAACAAGTTTGCCCCGTTCTCAGATTTCCCGATTATCTTTGGCTCTGCATTGACAAAGCAAAGGATATATAAGGTTATTGAAACGGCTGTTAGCGTTTATAAGAACCGTAAAAGAATTATCCCAACTTCACAGTTGAATAATTATATACAGGAAGTTATTTCGGCTTATCCACCACCAGCAAATAAGGGAAAATATGTAAAAATTAAGTATGTAACAATGCTTAAAGAAGCGAAAATCCCTTCATTTGTTTTCTTCTGTAATCTTCCGCAATGGGTAAAGGAGCCGTATAGAAGATACCTTGAAAATAAAATCCGAGAACAGTGGGATTTCAAGGGAACGCCGATTAATATCTTTATGAGAGAAAAATAATAGTAAAAGCGGGACCGTCTGGCAAATCAGATGGCCCCGTTTTTCCTTTTACTGTTAGAGAACTAATCCCGCACTTACGGTAAATTCGCACATAGTGTAGTTTCCTCTTGTCCTTATGAGGCCTGTACCAATGTTTGACCCCAAGATAAATTTTTTATACTGAATAGAGGCACCTATATTCCAACCTGAATGGAATCGCTTTATTAATCTTTTTCCGTTCTTTATATACCTTTTCATATTATAGTCAACAACCTCTTGTTCGCTAAATTCCCCCTTTTTGTATTTGATGGATTTTTGTTCTGTCCTAGCCATCAGAAAGCCTCGTGAGTATAAGCCAATTTGCGGTATAATGCAAAGGTTTTTGTTTATATTTATTTTGTAACAGAGGTTAATGGGAGCACCTAATGATAGAAATTTTGAGTGGTATTTGTGGATAAAACTTAAACTCAAGTCAGGGTCAAAATGGTCAATAACAGAATTGTCGTATGCCAGAATTAGTCTGCCACCGATTTCGAAGTAGAGTGGATGCTTTTTGCTTAACTTGAAACCGTGCATATAGTCAAGCCCGACTCCGTTTCTGTCATAGTATAGTGATTCTTCGGATTGAGTTGTCCAGGTTTTGACGTACGAAACATCAATTCTGTTGTAACCTTTGTTTTGTGCAAAGACTTGTCCGTCTAATAGGACAGTGATTGCAAGAGCGATTATTTTAAGCGTTTTCATAGTTGTAATTTTACATTGGTACAAAATTGGATTTGTGATGTTGTTTTTGCAAATGTATAAATAACAATTATTTAAAACAATATATTAAGTAAAAAAGGTCGCATCAAAATTCTCTTTTGAGCGACCCTCTTGTTGCCTTTGATGCTTTTAGAAGCAGTATCCCAAAGTTGCTGCAAATTCGCACATAGTGTAGTTTTCTCTTGTTTTGATAAAACCAGTACCGAAGTTAACGCCGAATATAAAAGGTTTGTACCTAACGTTAGCGCCAATAGTCCATCCCGCATTAAAAAGTTTTATGTATTTTTCATTCTTGTCAATACTTTTCAGCAAGTCATACTCTCTGATATCTTGACTGTGAAAGTTTCCGTAAGAATATTTGTGAACACGTATTTCCGTTTTGGCAAATATGTGAGCTCTAGCATATAGCCCAAAGAATGGAATAATCTCTAATTTGTTGTTTATGCGGTAATTATAACATAGGTTGATAGGGATTCCTAAGGTTAGAAATCTAGAATTGAATTTAGTTATGTAACTAAATAATGCCGTTTCATCGAATTTGTCAATTTCCGACTTGTCATAAGAAAGAATGAATCTGCCGCCTACTTCAAGAAATAGCGGGATTTTTTTACTTAAACTGATGCCATGCATATAGTCAAACCCGACACCATTACGATCATAGATTATATTTTCTTCAGATTGGCCAGTCCAGGCTTTGACGTATGAAATGTCAATTCTGTTGTAACTTTTGTTTTGAGCAAAGGCTTGTCCTGCTAATAGGACAGTGATTGCAAGAACGATGATTTTAAGCGTTTTCATAGTTGTAATTTTACATTGGTACAAAATTGGATTTGTGATGTTGTTTTTGCAAATGTATAAATAACAATTATTTAAAACAATATATTAAGTAAAAAAAGGTCGCATCAAAATTCTCTTTTGAGCGACCCTCTTGTCTTTTTTTGATGCTTTTAGAAGCAGTATCCAACCGAAGCTGCAAATTCGCAGAGTGTGTAGTGATCTCTTGTTTGTATGAAACCAGTGCCGAAGTTTACGCCGAAAACAAATGGTTTGTATTGGAAGTTTGCACCAATAACCCAACCTACTTGGAATCGCTTAACAGCACGAACGCCGTCTTCGTCCTTTTTTAGAGGATTTGAGTCAAATTTTTCGTTTAGAACAGGCTTTCCGTCTTTATAAAAAGCATATTCTATTTTGCTTTTTGCCCAAAGGTGAGCACGTCCATAAAGTCCTACATAAGGCATAATCTTAAAATCGTTTCCGAGGTCAAAGCGGTAGCCAAAGTTTACTGGAATGGCAAGGTTTAAGTATCTTGATTTCAAATTCAAATCCAGGCGAGTATCTGGTTTGCCAAGGTCAATGCCTGTAAAATCAGAAGCGTCGGAATTGTTGAAATAGGTAGTAAGTCTTCCACCAACTTCAAGGAAGAGAGGATGGGAATCGCTAAGACTGAAGCCATGCATATAGTCAAAAGCAATGCCGTTAAGACCGAAGTCTATTTCTGTTTCAGAGTGATTAGCCCATGAGCGTACGTACGAGGCGTTGACACGATTGTAGTCGGAGTTTTGAGCGTTTGCTCCGAATGCAGTTATCGCCAATACTAAGGCGATGGTAAATTTTAGTACCTTCATAATTTTTTTGTTGAATGGTTAATGATTAAATAGTTAGTTATAATTAAATTTCCCTATGGAAAAGAATTTTATAATTATTGTATTATCGCAAAAATGCGTTTGCCATTCCTGGAGGGCAAAATTACATAATTTTTACAATTTGCAAATAGCTTTCATTTAAAAATCAGTGTGCAATTGGGGGAGGAAGAGTAGGATTGCCAGAATTTCTTTGGAAGTCGCCGATTGTATGCTTTAAGATTTGATATACTAATCCGCCAACGTCAACGCCTAATGAAACGTTTTTCGACATCTTGTAATATGGTTTTATTATCGGCTGTACCTCCCATTGGTTAGACATCATGGAGCGGTAACCTTGCACTCCGCCAATAATGCCCCATCTGTCATTAATGCGGTAATCGGCAAATCCTCCAACTCTTGATATTTTCATATATCCAGCCATTGCCGGGGTGACGAACTGGGGTTCTGTGTAGTAGTTGCCGAAAGCAGTAAGGCTTAGTTTGTCGTTCGCTTTGTATGTTATTGAGCCTCCCGCTCCGAATGACCTTTGGAAGCCTCCGAAGTATGCGTATTTGATAATTTCTCCGTAACCTGATAATGTGAATTTACCGAATGTTTGTGTGATTGAGAAGTTTCCCTCGTCAATATTCATCAAACCGGGCAGATATTCTGTTTTTACGGATGCTGAGAAATATCCGTTATTCCAATCAAAAGGAAATTGCTTTAATTCACTTTTGATTTTGTCGAGGTTCAAGAATGTTGAGGATGCAGTTTCTTGTTTAAATTTGTTTGCCGACGGAAGAGAGAAGTTTTCAATAGAGTTAAGTTGCCTGCTACTATATGTTAATTTAGAATTGAATATACCTTCAACTCGTTGGTTGAATTAATTTTGCAAAACATTTATAATGAAAAAGTTGCACATA